>Ga0209402_10005958_pt1 | contig 10743 bp, 13 predicted proteins | sample ArcticOcean_MG_C_3_FD_187437 | JGI IMG/M metagenome (GOLD analysis project Ga0209402, IMG submission 187437) | Marine microbial communities from western Arctic Ocean - ArcticOcean_MG_CB8_126 (SPAdes) (version 2) | ecosystem: Environmental > Aquatic > Marine > Oceanic | place: Arctic Ocean... | reverse complement strand
TGGGCGTGGCGACCCTCCCAATGGAACGACCACTCCTCCGCGCCGGGAACTTCACGGAATGCCGAGCACTCTTCCCACGTCGACCCGCCATCACTGGTGCGATAGACGGTCGCAGGCTCGCTGCCGACGTACACGATGTCCGGGTTATCGGGGTGGACGGCTACGCTCTGGGCGTGATCGGTTGGATATGACTTGAGCTGCTTCCACGTCTGGCCGCCGTCGTCGGTACGATGTACTCCAGCCTCGTACGCCACGGTATACGCACGTTCTGGTGATGATGCCGACGCGGCGACCTTGGCCGCTGCGTGCTCCAATGGTGTCACCGGACCCTGCTGCCACGATGCACCGCCGTCAGTGCTGGTCAGCGATGTGATGCCGTCATGCATGCCGACGTAGATTCTTGTTGTTGCCATGTTGTTCCCTCGCGTTCCCCAGGTTTGCGCCATTATAGCCGCTAGCGGCCCTTATGGTTCCGTGGTTGGATTTTTCGTCGCGCTAAAAAATTGTAAGTCAGCGCTTAAGAAGACTAGGAGATATTTCCCCCCGTCAGAGAACATGAATGCCCCCTCAGGGGGCCTAATGGGTCTCAAATATGTCCTGGAACTCGGCTATCTTTGCCAGCAGGGCCGTACGCTCGTCGGGTGTTGGGTTCCTCGGGTCGACGGCGCGGGGCATTCGTCCGAGCTTCAACATCGATGCGATGAGTAGTAGTCGAGCCTTGTTGGTGTCCAGGTTGCTGCCCTCGATGAAGGCATCGTTGGGGTTGCTTGGTACTCGACCGCCAGGGTCGGCGCGACCGACCTTGACCACCGGGAAGCCGTTGTACGCCGCTATGGTCAACGCAGCCATCTGCGCTTCCGTGCCGAACGCGTAGGGCGATGCCCCTTCAAGCACGAAGCCGTGGAACTTTGGTAAGCTTTCATCTTCGCTGTTGCGCTCTGAGAGGCCTTTCTCGATTCGACTAAAGATGTCCACTTCGGACTCGGGATTGCCTTCAGCGTTCTCCGCCATGTATGCGCCGTACTTGGTGATGTGCACTCGCGGCATCACGTTTTCCAGCAGCCCACCATCGGCGTTTTTGATCGTAATTGTGGTCGGCTCTGCGTCACCGGCAGCGTCGATGAACTTCAACTCAGTCGGTAGCGCGTCCAGTCGAACATCGGACGTAGACGTGTGCTTGTAGGCAGGCTTGTACCAGAGTGTCACCGGCGCTCCCACAGTACCCAGGATGCCGCCATGTCCGCCGGTGGCCTTGTAGTTGCCAGGTCTGTCGTCGGCCTTCTTGAACTCCCTCGCGGCGAAGATCTGCTCGTCCAACACGCCGACTGCCCCAACGCCGTTACCCTGTCCCGACAGGATGTAATCGACGGCGTCGACGAGGTTGCGATCGCCATCGTTGGCAAGTTGTCCGTGGGGGCGTTGCGATGCTGCTCCTGCGATGGGTAGGTCCGTGCCAACCAGGAGGCTCAGCCAGTATAGGGTCTCCTCTACCGTGGGGCTCCCCTCCAGCCACAGACCGCCGACGTAGTCGCCGGTGGCCAGAGCTGCGTTGACCATGTTCGCCACCTTCGCGAGACCGTTGGCCGATGGAAACTTGTTGAAGGGTGGAGCGCCGCTGGAAAAGAAATCGATGCCGGGGACTTCTCCCTGTAGGGTATAGCCAGCGGGTGGTAGCACACGTATGAATTCGTAGTCGGCGCGGTTCTCCAAGGAGTTGCCGATTCCGCCTTCGCTCCTGCCGCTGATGGTGCGGTTGATGTCCGCGAACACGCGTGAAGCGTCCGGGTAGTGGTGCTGCCTGCCGTCCTCTCCCGGCCCGGTGCCAAAGGGCGCGCCGTTCGCTGATCCGTCGGCTCGACGTGCCATGTAGGGCAACAGGTAGGGGCCGTCTTCCGGTCGCAGCTCCACCTCGTAGTAGTCGGAGCCGTTGTCGTGGTAGAGGGCCTTGGCGTCCTCCTCCAGCGGGTGAGCGCTGAACTTCTTGATGCGTACCGTTACCGACTCATGGAGGGTCTGGCCGACCAGGTGGTCGAAGCTACCCGGTAGCATCGCCTCGCCGGGCAATCGGGCCTTGTTGCTGGTCACCAGTGGCGGCGAGTTGGTCACCGTAGCCCTAGGGCCAGAGAACACCGCGATCTTTGGCTTAGCCATGTTTTCTCCTCAGTGCGAGTGGTGGGCGCAATGGTACTCGCCACGTGCCATAAGGGGAAGGAGTGGAGACTGCGAGAACAGGCTACAAAAAGTTTACTGAGGGGGAAGTTGATTTACTCGCAATGGCGTGTTTGGGAGGGTTGATTCTTTGAGGCACTAAATCAGCAAAAAGATTAGCAGGACGGAGCTTACTCTATAACCAACATTGCCCTAGATTTGGTTATCCAGATGTGAGCTTAGTGTTAAAATGTCGCTATGGTTGAGAGAGCATTTGAGCTAGTGCGACTGGGCATCTGGACGATAGCCGTTGTTCTGTTGACGGCCGCCGTGTTTTTTGCTCTTGGGTGGTGGGTCGGAGATCGAAATGCAATCGACGGACCTCTACTCAAATTGGCTGGAGGTCGAGGGTTCACTACCTTGATTTCCCCAGGCGCTGTCAAGGAGACAGGCGTTTATGAACCTACAGGGCGCGTAGTCCCCTTCTTGGGGAACAGCGACATGAACGTTTTGGATCCCTCGTCCAGGTATCTGTTTACTTCACACGAGACCATCGAGCGAGCAGGCGTAACTCGCATTGACCTTATCGGAGACCAAGTCGATGTGCTGGTTCAAGGCGAAGAGTTCGTAAAATTCGATGGTTTGCTTTGGGCACCCTGGAATACCCTCTTAGTCGCGGAAGAGCGGATAAACGGAAAACTCTTTGAGATCCTCAATCCACTCGCCCCTCCTGACAGCGTTGTCATTGTTCCGAGACCAGCGTTCGGCGTGAGGAAGCACGAGGGACTATCTTTTGATTGGCGTGGCTTTCTCTATGGGGTTGATGAAAATGAGGAAGGCACGATCTATCGGTTCCGGCCCGATGCTCCCCTTGGTCCTGACGCACTAAAGTCAGGTGAGTTGGACGTCCTTGTTGTTCAAGGTGAGTTCGATAAAGAAAGCCGGGCTCGCGTGCGCGCACGCAGGAAATCGGCCCAAACCACGGTAGGCACATTCTTTAATCGACCTGAAGACCTGGAGGTGGTTGGCAAGACCTTGTACGTTGTGATATCAGGAGAAGATAGCGTCATCAGCATTGATTTGACGGACAGTGATGATCCGACGGTCGGGAATTTTATCAGTGAAGAGGCCTTCGATGACCCGATACGTTCACCTGACAACATCGCCAGCGATTCGAAGGGCAATTTCTACATATCAGAGGATCATACTGATGCGGAGTTGCTAGAAGCTCTCAATGACATTTGGTATGTCACTGTTGGTGATGATCCACTATCACGTGCGAGTTCCATATCCCTATTCGCGACCATCGAGTCTCGTAGGGATGAGCCAAGTGGCTTGCTAGTAGACCCAAATAACGACCGACTGTTTGTGAGCGTGCTTGGGCCGAATAACTCAATTTTTGTCGTACCCTTAGACTAAATAGCAGCATATGACTGTATTTCCTGGGAATGCTGCTACTTGGGAATCGCGGAATAGTTTGGTAGGACTATTCCGCTGCGCCGGATCTCTAGTAGGCGATCTTTGGCTTTGTCATGATTTTCCCCGCTATTCGTCAGATGAATCTATACTGTGTACGTCTCCTCGCGCAGGTTGCCCGTCTGGGTGGCAAGATACTCCTTGATGGACATCCTGGCCTGGTGCTTTGCCTTCACTTCGTTCGCTCCTACTGCGCCGTCTGCCAGCAGGTCGACCACCGTGAGGGCCATGGCCTTGGCGGCGTTCAGTACGGCGTTGTCCCAGTCCTGAATCAGGTAGTCGTCACCGTGGCCCGTGCCAATCGCGCCGCCCACATACGGGTGAATAGTTGGCATGACGTGGCCCACATCACCCATGTCGGTTGACCCCGTGCGATGGCCGGCTTTGCCAACGTTCTCTTCTCCCACCACGTACGCCGCGTTGTTCCGGTACAGCGACATCATGTTGTCGTCGTTGTTCATGGGCATGTAGCCGGGCAGCGTCGTGATGTTGACCGTTGCGCCCACGGCCATTGCTGCGGCACGCAGGCTGCGATCCACCTTCATGTCCGCATCGGCGATGGCATCGAGGTTGTTGCCGCGCACAAAGGTCTCCAGGCGCACATCGGCAGGCACCGAGTTCACGCTTGCCCCGCCCATGGTGATGATGGGATGGACGCGCACGGTGTCCTTGTCCTGGAACGTCTCGCGCTGGGCGTGGATGTTGTTGAGGGCCAGCGTTGCCGCGTTAAGGGCGTTGATGCCGCGGTGGGGCGCGCCTCCCGCGTGAGCAGCACGACCCTGGAACTGGATGAACTTGGCAATCATGCCGTTGTTCGTCGATGAGACGGTCAGTTTCCCCTCATCGGTATTGCTGGAGGTGTGTGTCATCATCGCGAGATCGACGTCATCGAACTCACCGAGTCGAAGGAACTCTGCCTTGCCCGCTAGAAAGCCCAGTTTGCCCTGTTGTCGGAGGCCATTGCGGTATTCCACTTCTATGTACTCTTCAGCGGGTACGGCGATGAGGGCCACCCGACCGGTGAGGGCTTCGAGAACCCCTGCCGCTTGAAGCCCCATGCCAACGCCGAGCATCATGGCGATCTGCGCGTGGTGTCCGCAAGCGTGGGCTGCTCCGGTATCAGCGTCAGCGTGTGGGTGACCCGGAACCACAAGCGAATCAAGCTCTCCCATGACACCTATCGTCGGGCCGGGGCCTGCGCCGCCTTCCAGGTAACCTTTGATGCCGGTGATGGCGATGCCGCCTCTGCGGGCGACGCCCATGTCGCCAAGGACCTTATCGACAACTGCAGCGGTCTTCGTCTCTCGAAAGCCCGGTTCTGGATGTTCAAGGATGGTCTTGGCCACCCGCACAAGCTCCTCGCCTCGACGGTCGATCTCCTCCGACACGCTTCGCTTCAGATCGTCTCTTGATAGCATGGTTGCCTCCCTCGGGTGATTATCGATTACCTCAGTGCCTTCAACTCTTCAACAGCTAGTCTGATGTTGGGATCGCTGCCCAAAGATTCTGCTATACCCAGGTCAATCTCGGCTTCCAGGTCTCTATCTAGAATGGTGTAGGTCAGTGCGCGGTTTACGTAGGCTTGCGCGAACTGCGGGTTTATTCGTATAGCGGTATCAGGATCCGCCAGCGCTTCATCGGGCTGACCGAGTTGGAGTTTGGCGTTGCCTCGGTTGCTATACGCATCTGCTGTGGGGGCGAGGCGAATCGCTACATCAAGGCTGAAAATAGCCTCCTGATACTCATTGATCCGTAGGTAAGCCACCCCGCGGTTGCCGTAGGCAATCGCAAACCCCGGGTCGATTTTCACCGCCTTTTTTAAGTCCTGCAGCCCTCGATAGATCTCGCCGAGTTCGACGTATGCGGTGCCCCTGTTGGTGTAGGCTCGGGCGTTTTCCGGCTGCAGGGTGATAACCTCGCTGAAGTCCTGGATTGCACGTTGGGGATCATCTAGCGCCTGGTACACAAAGCCTCGATTGCCATAAGCTGCCGCAAGTTTTGAGTCCTGGCGAATCGCCTCATCGCACTTCGATAGAGCGTCTTCCAGCAGCCCTTGTTCCTGAAGGTCTACACCGGCGTTGAAATGCTCTTCAGCCTTGCTTAAACCGCTGCTGCATGAGGCCACAGAGAGGGCAAGAATCAGTATCAAAACAATCAGGACAGAACGGGTCATATAAATCTCCTTCAATCGGAGAGCATGCTATGGCGGGCACCGGTGCCAGTCAAGGAGTGGGGTAATGGAATATTTGCTGTCTGATGACTATACTGGCCGCATCAGGGGCGCGGGGGAGTGCGGACGATACCCCAACAAGGAGAAGATCCATGAGTAAAGCAGCACCTAAAGCAGAGAAGGTAGAACTCGAAGAACTACGGGATGCCATCCGCGCGGAGTATGGGGCCGTGGCTATCGATCCCGAGGCGGGTTATCACTTCAATGCCGGGCGCGAACTGTAACCTGCCGGCTGAGCTACATCCCGGCATCGACTACGCGGTGTACGCGCTTGACCCGGAAGGCAACGGCATCATGCTGTATTACTACATGGAACAATTGGGTTGGGAAGGCAAACCTCGACCTATCGAGCTTCGACGTAAGGTCGAGGCTGCTGCCAGCACTCACAACGTAGAGGCATGGCCGGAGGCGCTGGAACCGATGTCGGACACCTACGTCGGCCAGGTGTTCCAAGGTCCTTTGGGCTAGGCGCGGACGAGTCCTGCACCCACGAGGGCTTGCCCTCGACCCAAGTTCCTGCGGTTACTCAAGGAAGGCCAATTGCTTGAATCCCCTCCCCTTTAGGGGAGAACCAGGGTGGGGGAGTCTCCCACCCGGAAGCTCTATACAACTAGCTAAAGGAACCGCACTATGTGGTATTTGACGTTCTCGAAGCCGGCTGCAGCCAGGGAGCAGATCATGCCCCACTTGCAGGAGCACCTGGACTGGCAACGAAAGGCCCATGACTCAGGTGGCATGCTGTACTCCGGCCCTTCTGCCGACCACTCGATGGGCATCATGCTGCTTCGGGCGGGCTCTCTCGACGAGGCCAAGAAGACCATGGACTCAGAGCCCTTCCACAAATTGGGTCTACGCACATACGAGATCATTGAGTGGGACGTTCATCAGGGGATGGGCATCGGCGGTTTCACCTCTGAGAGTCTGGCCTTGCTAGGCCAGGAAAAGAACACAGCCGCCACAAGCTAAACACATATTGGAGTAGTCATGCGAACAATCGACACACACGCGCACATCGTTCCCCAGGATTGCCTGGAGTTGCTGCCTGAACAGTTGGACACCAGAACACTGGTCGGCGACATGACGGACGTTAATGTCCGACTGAAAGAGATGGACGAGTCCGGAATCGAAGTGCAGGCCCTCTCCGGGTTCCTGGCACTCCTCAACAAGGATGTAGCCACGGCTCGACAGTTCAACGATTCGCTGGCCCGCGTGGTTGCGGCGCACCCTGATCGGTTTGTAGGTCTGGCCCTGGCACCGATGGCTGAGCCTGAAAAGGCACCGGCGGAGCTTGACCGCGCCGTCAACGAACTTGGCATGGTTGGTGTGGGCATCGCGTCCAACATCAACGGAATGAACCTTGACGCCAAGGAGTTGGGGCCGTTCTACGCCAAGGTCCAGGAGCTGGACATTCCCATCTTCATCCACCCTGCCAACGTGCTGGGCCAGGACCGACTGGCGGACTGGTATCTCAGCAACTTCATCGGCAACGTGACGGACACCGCTGTGGCCGCTGCAAGCATCATCTTCGGTGGGGTGTTCCAGGAGTTCCCCCGACTCAAGATATACCTGGCCCACGGGGGTGGAAGCTGCCCGTACATCCGCGGTCGATGGGATCACGGATGGCAGGCCCACGAGACTGGCTCCAAGATCACCAAACCGCCCAGCGAGTACATGCGACTCTTCTACTTCGATGCGCTTACCCACTCGGCACAGACGTTGCAGTACCTGGTGGAATCGTTCGGCCACGATAAGGTCATGCTTGGCTCCGACTACCCCTTCGATATGGGTGACATCGACCAGGTGGGCCACATCAGTAAAGTGGACTTCCTGACGGACGCTCAGAAGGCGGATGTGATGGGTGAAACAGCGGCCAAGTTGTTCAAAATCTGAAGCTAGCTTCTTCTGCTGTCGTTTTGGTTTGAATTTCAAAATCGATATTCTTGGCAATGGCTGCTTGAGAGTGTAGTGAATAGGTTGGCTTACGTCTGGCCCTGCCCGGTGATAGGCGAATCGAATTGACTTCAGATACGGTGTTGTTTGTTCTTAGTGTCTCCATCGCGTACCTTCTTGGTGCTTTTCCTCCGGCGTACCTGATTGCCAGAGTTACCAGAGGCATAGACATCAGGGATTATGGCAGCGGCAATGTGGGAGCACTGAACGTCTATCGACATGTTGGACGGCGCGGCGGAGCATTGGCCTTCATCCTGGACACGGCAAAAGGAGCAGTGGCCGTCCTCATTCCCCGGTGGCTCGGCGCACCGAACATGGCAATGTTGATCGCCGCCATCGTCGTGGTCATCGGACATAACTGGTCGGTGTTCTTGAAGTTCTCAGGCGGCAAAGGCGTAGCCACGGTGTTCGGGGTCACGGTCACAGTGATACCCATCCTGGCGATGGTCACCCTGCCGCCTGCCATGTTGTTGATGGTAGTGCTCCGTAGCAGCGTGCTCGGCATGGTGGTGGCCTTTATTGTCCTCAAATTCTGACTATCGTCACCGGGCAGTCGGTTGAGACAATCATCGTGTGTCTTATCCTGACCCTGGTGGTTGCGGTGACGCACTTCGGACGTGAAGCCAACATCTACGTCCGCTTGTTCAACCAAAAGCGTTGGAACGCGATCAAGCGAGTCGAATGAGAGGCTTCGCCTCTTTTGCTGGGACTAAAGCCCACTAACCCATTGGGCAGCTAGGGGACGTTCGGCCCTTTTATTGGAGCGACGAAAATGGTAAAGTCGTGAGCGACGTTTAACCAAACAGGGGAGGCTAATGATGAAGGTTCCAGCGGCAATCGCCGATGCTCTAGGTAGAGTCAGCCTCATTCTCCACAACAACCTGAAAGACCTGACCGCTGAGGAGCTGGCCGAGGAGCCCCATCCGCCCATAGGTTGGCTGGCGTGGCACATTGCCAGAGTGCAGGACACCAATATCGCAAACTTGCAGGGGGTAGAGCAGGTGTGGGTCACGGAGGGTTGGCACAAGAAGTTCGGGATGCCTGTTGACCCTCGTGACTACAGCCCCGGCCATATTCAGACACCGGAGGTGGTGGCTGCGTTCCGAGCACCGGACGCTCAGACCATCTTGGACTACCACGATGCTGTCCGTGTTCGGACGCTGGCCTACCTGGAAACGCTCTCCGACGATGACCTTGATCGCGTGCTGGACGAACCTCGGTTCGACCCGCTGCCCACCGTTGGCGTAAGATTGGTTAGCGTGTGCGAGGACAACTTGCAACATGCCGGGCAGTTGGCATACCTTAAAGGCCTGATGCGGGATGGCGGCTGGTACCCCAACAGGCCGAAATAACAAGGACGTAAAATCACGAGAGGAGAACCATGCTTAGTAAGGAAGACAATGAACTTCTAACGAGGGTAGGCAAGGGCACCCCAATGGGTGAGCTCATCCGGGAGTATTGGATACCTGCGCTGCCTTCCTCAGAATTCCCAGCGCCAGACGCGCCCGCCAAGCGGATGCGCCTTTTGGGTGAGAATTTGGTCATGTTCAAGGACACCAATGGCGACATTGGCGCCTTCCCTGAATCTTGCCCTCATAGAGGTGCTAGCTTGTACTTCGGTCGCAACGAGGAGGCTGGCCTCCGCTGCGGTTACCATGGATGGAAGTTTGATGTAAACGGCAAATGTATGGAGATGCCATCTGAGCCGGACGGAAGCAATTTCAAGGATAAGGTGAAGATCCAGGCCTATCCCTGCCGAGACGTGAACCACATGGTCTGGATATACATGGGCCATAGGGAGACGCCGCCGCCATTCCCACAATTTGATGTTAATACTTTGCCTGCCGACAATGTGAACCCTCCCGTCGTCATGATGGAAGAGGCTAATTATTTCCAAAACTTAGAAGGTGATACAGATACATCGCACTTGGACTGGCTTCATGCAAGGTTAAACGTTGAGGACGGCCCGGTTGGTGAGGGCCATGCAATAGGGACGTTTAGTCCCCAGAGGAACCCATCCGTTGAGGCGATGCCGGCAAACTACGGAGCGTTCTACACGGGTCGTCGGAAAATCGACGATGACCAGTACTGGCATCGAATCAATCAGTTTATCTTCCCTATCTTCACGATGGTTGGCGGCGATGGCAATACTGCTCATCTACGTGCACATGTTCCGGTAGACGATACGCACTCCATGCTGATTTCTATGGGGGGTAGTAGGACTAAACCGTTATCAAAAGAAGAGAGAAACCATAAACGATTTACTGATCCTTTCTACCCATCGGGCGGCTATGTGACGCGTACCAGTAACCCGTTGACCTATTTTCACACTGTTGCAAACCAAGAGAACGATTACCAGAGGGATTTCACAGTGGAAAAAACGAAAATGTATAGCGGTGTAGGGTTTATTCACAATCTCCAGGATCGCGCCATGACGGAGTTGATGACAAGCGAAAGTGGTGAGGCTATCTACGACCGTTCCCACGAACATTTGGGGACAACTGACGGCATGTGTATCATGGTGAGGAAACAAATACTTAATGCCGTTCGGATTCACCAGGAAGATGGCACCGTTCCCCCTAACGTGAATGATGCCGGGCTGAATGGACGGGTGCGCCATGCTTGTTTGATTTTGTCTGAGGATGGAAATTGGGTGGCAGCTAGTGAATCCCAACGTAGTGGTGAGGAGGCCCACACTTGTATTTGTGGTCCCCTGCTGACTGGTGAGAGCCCCAGGGAGTCTTCAGGAGGTGATCTGTTACGGATAGGGTAGGCAAGATTTAGTAAGAATAAAAAGAGGCCTAAGTGCTAGTCACTTAGGCCTCTTTTTATTCTTACTAAATCTCGGGGTTGAACTACTCTAATGGCATGAGCTCTATGGTCAGGCCATTGGGGTCTTTGAAATAGAGGGAGCCAGCGATCTCCCTGAAATCCACTGT
>Ga0209402_10005956_pt1 | contig 10745 bp, 8 predicted proteins | sample ArcticOcean_MG_C_3_FD_187437 | JGI IMG/M metagenome (GOLD analysis project Ga0209402, IMG submission 187437) | Marine microbial communities from western Arctic Ocean - ArcticOcean_MG_CB8_126 (SPAdes) (version 2) | ecosystem: Environmental > Aquatic > Marine > Oceanic | place: Arctic Ocean... | reverse complement strand
TCGGTCTTTTGGCTTTGTGGAGCTAACGGGCGGGATTTCCCTTGGTGAAGATGTGATCACTCGGGGTATTCAAAAGGTTCGGACTGGCTCCTTGGTTCAAAAAAACAGTCCAAGGACACCAGACAACACGCCCCTAAACGCCTCGAGCGCGAAAGATTCATGACGACAGCAGAAGGGGTCACGTCCTCTGCCACGAGCATGGGCGTGAACTTACGTGACCACTAAAAACGCCAGCTCGTTATCAGATATTGCGATACGTCGACCTGTTTTAACTATAGTCGCGAGTTTGTTGATTATAACAGCGGGTAGTGCGGCACTCCTCTCGATTCCAATTCGAGAACTTCCTGATGTGGATGCCAGCGTAGTCACGGTAACCACCAAATACAGGGGTGCGTCTCCGCAGGTAGTCGATACCGATATTACCGAGACTATAGAGGGCTCGATTGCTGGTGTTTCTGGCATCGAATCAATTTCTTCTCAAAGTCGACGGGGTCGAAGTCGCACCGTCATCGAATTCCACGCGGGTCGCAATATAGATCAGGCAACCAACGATATCAGAGATGCTTTAGGTCGGGTACGAGGAGCCTTACCGGATGGTATCGAGGAGCCGATAGTTTTAAAAAGCGATAGCGATGCTAACCCGGTTATGCGAATCGCGGTGGCCTCAAATCAACATTCACCAGAAGAAATCACTGACTATGTTGAGCGGTTTATAGTGGATCGTCTCTCGACGCTCGAAGGTGTTGCTAGTGTTGATATCAGAGGTGAGCGTCGTTACGCAATTAGGATCTGGCTGGATCGCCGCGCGTTGGCGGCTCGTAATTTAACCGTCTCAGATATTCAGACAGCAATAAGCCGGAGTAACCTCGAGCTTCCCGCAGGTGAATTAACCTCAAGTCAACGTATGCTGGAGATTCGACTCGACGGACGCTTGTCGACGCCAGAAGAATTTCGAAATATCGTGCTTCGTGAGATTGGTGGATATCCGGTGCGCCTTGGTGATGTTGCTCTTGTGGAAAAAGGCGTTGAAAACGATGCCATCATCGTACGTGCCAATGGCCGTCCTGCGGTGGGGATACAGGTACTCCGCCAAAGCCAAGCTAACACGATGGAGATTTCAAAACGCGTTCGCGCTGAAGTTAAGCTACTGGAAACAACATTACCTGAGGGTATGGGGATTATTGTTGGATCAGACGATGCCCTCTTTATCTCAGCCTCCATCAGAGAAGTCCTGATAGCACTCGGAATCTCACTTGGATTAGTCGTCATGGTCATCATGTTATTTCTGCGTTCGATACAGACCGCGCTCATCCCGATTGTAACTATTCCGATCGCGCTGATTGGCTGTATAGGAATTGTTGCCACTTTAGGCTTCTCAATTAATGTCATTACGCTTCTAGCACTCCTGTTGGCCATCGGTTTGGTTGTCGATGATGCAATTGTTGTCTTGGAGAATATTAAGCGCAGAATCGAAAGTGGAGAATCAGCCCGTGTAGCAGCGATTGAGGGAACAAAACAGGTAACATTCGCCGTTATTGCAACGTCGATCACCTTGATCGCAGTGTTTATCCCAGTATCAATGCTACAGGGACAGGTTGGTCGGCTGTTTAGTGAGTTCGGACTTATTATGGCGTCGGCCGTAGTGATCTCGACTTTTGTAGCGCTGAGTCTTTGCCCCATGATGGCGTCTCGCTTGCTGAAGCCCTCAAGAGTGAGCCACCGCAACGTCGAAATAGAGGCAAGCGGAGTTGATTTGCGATCCTCCCAACCCTTGCTTGGGCGCATTTATCAGTGGTCGTTGACTAAAGCAATAGATGCACCAATTTTGGTGATCGTTGTGTCTTTGATTTTCAGCCTGAGTGCCGTTAGCCTTTATTTGGAATTGCCTAGGGAGCTGGTTCCTCGCGAAGACCGGGGAGTGGCATTTATTCCCATGACTGCGCCGCAGGGTTCTACGTCAGCTTATACCGATGCTCAAGCACGAATCGTTGAAGACGAATTAAAACCCTTCCAGGAAAGAGGAGATATCCGGACTGTCTACAGTATTGTTGGATGGGGCAATCGGCCATATCGAGGCTTTGTTGTGATGCGTTTAGCTCCTTGGGATGAACGCGAGGACACTCAGGCAGAGATTGTGAGGCGCATTCGTCCGATTACACAGCGCCTTGCAGGTGCTCGGGCGGGAGTCGCGAGTCCCGCAGGATTAGGGTTAAGAGGCAACTCCACACCACTTCGTATCGTCGTTGGCGGCGCCGATTTCGATGATGTAAAAAAGGCGGCAACAGAACTGCTCATACATGCTGAAGCCAATGAGGGTTTGATTAATCCTCGTATGGACTATGAGGAGAACCAACCCCAGTTAGATTTGAAACTGGATAGACGTCGTGCGGATGATTTGGGCGTAAGCGTCAAAGAAATCGCGTTTACATTGCAATCCATGTTTGCCTCGAAGCAAATCAGTTCTTACATTGATCGTGGTCGGGAATATCCAGTCATTATTCAGGCACAGGAACAAGACCGGCGTGACCTGAATAGCCTTACCAACGTCTTCGTTCGCTCGCTTGATTCAGAAACGGGAGCACGAGAACTGGTCCCCCTGAGCGTTTTTGTTTCGGCTACAGAAAATGCTGCGGCAGCCGAATTGCGTCGCTTTGATAGGCTGCCGTCAATTACCATTCAGGCAGGTCTCGCGCCAGACTATGCGCTTGGAGATGCTCTAACCTATATGGAACAAGGTGCAGTTCACATTTTACCAGGCGGCACAAAACTCAGTTACTCCGGACAATCTAAGGTCTTTAAGAGCACTTCTGGCGGTGTCCTAACAAGTTTTGTATTCGCTCTTTTAATTGTTTTCCTGGTGTTAGCCGCGCAATTTGAGAGTTTCGTCTATCCATTTGTGATTATGTTATCGGTGCCGCTGGCTATAGCTGGCGCGATCTATTCGCTGACCCTGATGGGGTTATCACTTAATGTCTACAGTCAGATCGGGATAATTCTCCTAATAGGACTCATGGCAAAGAACGGTATCCTAATCGTCGAATTTGCAAACCAATTGCGATCCGAAGGAAAATCTATACGCCATGCTGTTCTAGAAGCATCGGTATTGCGGTTACGCCCCATCGTGATGACGGTTATCTCAACAATTCTGGGTGCAATGCCTTTGGTGCTTGCGAGTGGCGCGGGCGCGGAAAGCCGAATTGCCATTGGCTGGGTGATCGTGGGCGGACTTGGTTTGGCGTTATTCCTGACACTATTCTTGACACCGGTTCTTTACGATCTAATGGCGAAGTTTTCGAGTTCAAGACACTTGCATACACCCGGGCCCAAAGACCTCTCTTATCGAGATTAACGTCATAACGCTTCTGCCTAACACGGAACCTCATACCTCAAGGACGATAGGACCTACGAGGGGTTCAGCAGTGTATGGACAGAGTGCAAGCGAAGTTGCCCAAAGAAGAACGGTTCGCTAAAAGAACCATTCGCAATGTGGTTGCCCACCAAGATGGTCTACAAACAGCATCAGGTCGGGTGGGTCATACATCCACTGCAACCGCTCCGAAGTATTACCGCAGTCATTTTAAAAAAGTTACCCCGCTATCGTGCCATTGAAACTAGGCACACCGTACCGTTACTGGTATCTAACTGCCCGTAACTGAGTTTTGAATGGGCGCAGTTGGTCAAGAAACTGTATAGGTACACGGCAATCTAAAAAATTGTAATGCTGATGACAAATCAGCTGCTCTGCCAACTGAGCTATGCGGGCGTATGACCGATGCATCGCCGAAGGCACTCAACAAGGGCGGCATTCTAGAGGGGAAATCGTTTCAGTCGCAATTCCGCCTGCAGCTTAATGTGCTTTCCCCAATATTAACCACACGGCACAATCGAAACCTTGGTCATTGCATCGCGCCAAGGCATCTGACGAAGCTTCTCTCGCTGTGTCTCGGTTATCACATCAGCGAGTTCTAACCAACGTAACGGCCCCAGTGTGCGTGTCTCAAGTCGGGCCTCAGCCTGAATTCCACCCGCTGCAAGATCGCTGACGAAACTACCCGCTGCTTCCGGTTGAGAGAACATTTGTACAGTAAGCAACTGTCCCTGACTGTCCTCATAGACATACGGATCGTAATGCAACTGTCGCAGGTCAACGGAAGCTGACTGCAATTCGCGATCACTGTTGAAAGGCCCCACGAACACCCGAAAGACCCTTAATTCCCTCGCGTTAACAATCTCGCGTGTATACCCAAACCCCGCATTATTAAGTAACTGTTGCGCCCTAAGGTAAGTATCCTCGGTCGCAAATGGCCCCAACCGTGCGCAATGCAACGCCGCAGTTGAGGATCGACTCAAGTCATCTTCTCCCAGCAATTGCATCGTGATCAGATTAACCGACTCAAGGGACGGCACTGGTCGTATCCCACTCTGACTGGGATGACCTGTCACCCAAAGGTAAAGCGCCACATTCGCAATAATCAGCAATCCGCAGACCCATTTCATGTGACATCCTCTGCCACAATGCGTAAACCATCCAGCACCAGGTTGGGTTGTTCAGAAAAGCGACACCGCAACAAAGGCCCGATTCGAGCAGCATTTCCCCCGCTCAAAACAACCCGAGTGTCTTGCCCCATACGCTCAATAAATGCCTCGACGGTTCGATCAATTCCACCGATCACCGCCATCAATGACCCGTTCGCAACAGCGCTTCCGGTCGACAAATTAAAAACACTCGACTCCGCTGTGGCATCCGCATGCAAATGCGTGACTTGGGCTAATAAATTGCGGCACATTGTCTGATTACTAGGAATAATCACGCCACCGAGAAAACGCCCTACCGCATCAAGCGCATCCACCGTGACCACGGTTCCGCAATCGACAACGGCAGCGGGCGCGCTACTGTCATGCCGCGCCGCAATCATTGCAAGCCACCGATCAGCGCCCAATGCACTTGGGTTTTGGTAGGCATTGCGAACACCAAAACCGCTGCGCTCTGATCGAATGATCTTTGGTGCAACACCCAATTGAGATTCACACCAAGTGATGATAGTCGCCTCGGCAGCCAGGCCCGCACTGTTTGAAATCAGTATACGCTGTGGCCGCGCCTGTTCAGCTAAGCTGACAGCCCAGTCAGTTAAACCTTCCATGCGGGAAACTGCAGCGCCAACAACCCACTCTTGCGCTCTCTTGATTGCCCATTTGACTCGACTGTTGCCAAGATCAATCAAGAGATCAACACCAACTTGTAGTGGTTTCATCGAAATCTTCGGTTAGGGTTTGCTGACAACTTTACCTCACCGGCCGAAACTGCCTGCTCCTTGCCACTGGTGTCGATAATCCGATAACACCCCTCCGAATCCACGCCATAGCCCTCTCCTTCGAAAACTTGTCCATCAATGGACGCTAACACCGTGCGTCCACGAAACCTGTCACATTGATTCCAGGCTACTTGATCGGGCGCAAAGCCTAATTTTTCAAAACGGTCGAGTGCCAAAGCCATGGCCAGTATCAACTCACCAGTTAACTGCGTTCTGGAGATCGACCGCATTGCAATATCCTGCAAATTGATCACCCGTTGATCAACGACCTGCTCTAAGTCTGACGAATTACAAACGTTCACTCCAATACCCACCACCACTCGAAGCGGTCCGTCTCCGGCAGGAATCACATCAATCAGAATGCCAGCCAGCTTGCCTCCAGAAAACATGATGTCATTCGGCCATTTTAACTGGAGCCCTGGACCGGTCCACTGACTGAGCACCCGCACCACCGCAAGCCCAATGGAAAGACTAAGGCCTGTCGCCAAGTCAAAAGAACCGCTCCATTGCCACGCCAATGACAACATAATGTTTCGGTAACGCGCGCCGTGCCAATGCTTTCCATGGCGCCCGCGCCCTGCCGTTTGAAATTCGGTTACACAGGCGCGACCATGAACCCCGCTCAACTCCGGCCAGGAAAGCAATCGCGTGTTGGTTGAATCCACCTCATCAAGAACCTCGAGCCTTCCCGACCTCAGTAACGGGCTTGCTTTCAACATATTGATCAGTTCACCTTGATCAATAAAATCGACCGCTTCAAAAAGATAATAACCTCTGCGCTTGCAACAACCGATAGCAACACCGTCTTTAATTAAGGCATCAACATGGTAGTCAAGTGTGCGTTGGTCCAGGCTGGTTCGCTGCGCCAGATCAGCGGCCATGATCCACTCTGCTATCGGCATCTGCTTTAACAAATGGCGATGCTGCATTATTCCTTGCCGCCAGAGTCATCACTTCGCCGCAGGCGATCCAGTTTCTCTTTTATCCGCAACTCCAGACCTCGTTCACTTGGAAAGTAATAACGTTTCCCGCTCAATGGTGCCGGCATATAGGTCTCACCCCGCGCATAACCATCTGGCTCATCATGGGCGTAGCGATAACCTTCTCCATGCCCTAATTGTTTCGATAACCGTGTCGGGGCATTGCGAAGATGCTTGGGCACTTCCAGTGAGCCCTGCCCCACTACATCGTGCTGGGCAGCTGAGAAGGCCCGATAAACCGCATTACTCTTCGCCGCACAAGCAAGATACGTCACCGCCTGGGCGAGGGCCAATTCCCCTTCGGGTTGACCAAGCCGCTCGTAAGCTTGCGCCGCATCGAGCGTCAGCATCAAAGCACGAGGGTCCGCAGTCCCAATGTCTTCGCTCGCCATTCGAATCAAGCGGCGAGCGATATACCGCGGATCACAGCCGCCATCGAGCATTCGAGCCAACCAATAAAGTGCCGCATCTGGATCAGTGCCGCGTACCGATTTATGAAGTGCCGATATCTGATCGTAGAACTGATCCCCACGCTTGTCGAATCGCCGCAACGTGAAACCAATCGCTTCGCTAACCAAGTCGACACCGATACAGGAGATGGATCGTTCTCGTCCGGCGAGTTGCGCGGCAATCTCCAAAAAGTTCAGCAACCGCCGCGCGTCACCGTCGGCTGCGCTCGTCAGCGCCGAACACGCATCTTCCCCCAACGTTAGCCCATAGCGCCCCAGTCCTGTTTCACAATCTGCCAGCGCTCGTAAAGCGACCTGCTTGAGATCGCTCCCAGTCAAAGGATTGAGCACATAGACCCGCACTCGCGAAAGCAATGCATTATTCAGTTCGAACGATGGATTCTCAGTAGTCGCGCCAATAAGAATCAACGTACCGTCTTCGACATGCGGTAAAAACGCATCCTGCTGAGACTTATTAAACCGATGCACCTCATCCACAAACAAGACAGTCGCCGAGGCATGGTCCCGGGCGCTTGCCACGACCTGGCGGAGATCCTTAACTCCGGCGTTAACCGCAGAAAGAGTCACGAAATTGGCACCACAATAGCCTGAAACTAAGCGCGCCAAGGTCGTCTTACCGGTGCCTGGCGGCCCCCACAAAATCATTGAATGCAGTTGTCCCGAATGAATGGCTTCAGCCAGCGGTTTACCACGAGCCAGAAGGTGTTCCTGACCGACAAATGACTCCAACGTGGTCGGCCGTAGCGTCTCCGCCAGCGGAACATGATCCGGTTGACTTACCGCAAAATCAAATTGATCAACATCACTATCAATCATCGTCACTCCATCTAGGAGATGCTTTCGTTTTTTCTGACAAGACGAAAAGTGAGATTGACCCGTTGTCCCACCGCATGGGGCGATTTCGGCACACTGTGGCGCCAAAATTTCTGTGTCGATCCTGCCATGATCAGCAACGAACCATGTTCGAGCACCAGTTCATAAATAGGCATGTGCTTATGTTTTTGATGACGCAACAGAAAACGGCGCGATGCGCCCAAGCTAATGGACGCAATCGTAGGCTCGCTGCCCAGTTCAGATTCGTCATCACTGTGCCATCCCATACTGTCTTGACCATCACGGTACCAGTTCACCAGAACCGCATTGGGGTCCCATGCCCATTCATCCTTTAAACGTCGGCGCAGCACCTGCAACACGGGCAGCCAAGGGAGCGGCTGATTAACAAGGCCGGAATAAGAATAAACCGCACCCGCGTCGCCATACCAAGCCGATAGGCGCGGCGATAGAAACGTTTTGCCAAAGAGCTTAATTTTCGGTTGGCGCCACTGTACCTGTTTGATGAGTGAATCAAAAACCCCATCCGCTGTTTTCGGAGGTAAGAACCCGGGTATGTAATCAACGCAGGCATCGGGCAGATCACAATCACCCCCTGACGAAAGCAGTGATATTAATCTTGAATGACGAGACGGTCCGATGCTATTCATTTGCCAACCCGGTAGTGGCACCATGAATTGAATGACAACTGTTACACAACATCCTGCTCGGTAATTGCCGCAGATAATGGAGACAGCACATAAGCGACCCCACTGTTCACCTGACGGTGACTATCACGCTTTGCAACAGAAGGACACGCGAAAAGACTTGGGTAAATACCGTGATCCACCATTCGTACTGGAAATTGACTAACCAACGCCTGCCGGACGTCTTCACCCAGTGCCTGATCCAAGGACACCAGATCTGTACCACTGACATCAATCCGGGGGCGGTGTACCGCCTCACCCAAGGGAAGCCTGGTATCAACCAGAAAAGAAATCAACTGAAACACTGCGGACATGATTCTCCTTCCACCTGACGCACCAAGGGCACTCTTGTCACCATTGGCATGGTGAACAATCGCGGGACACATGTTTGAAAGAGGCCACTTTCCCTTTGCCAGAGAATTCGGTCGGCCAGGCCGTGGATCGAACCACATAATCCCGTTGTTCATCAATATGCCAGTCTCTGGCAATACGACTTTCGATCCAAAGATAGAAAGCAAGGTCTGAGTCAATGCCACAACATTACCCATCCGATCGATTACATTCACGTGCGTCGTGCAGGAAGGACCATTACCCTCGGGGGTATCACCATCGTGTGTGAGGCGGTGTTCATAGGCGTTGAGCAAACAATGTGCATACTGTGTGTACGCCCGCATCGGATCCTGAAGATCAAGTGATGATGCGCCAGACTGCAGTGTATTCAGTGCACGACACAGTGTCGGACCAGCCGTCATGCCCGGGACCGTCGAAACCTGAACATCACGATAAGAAAAATCGCGCACTACACTCTGGCGCGGTGCATAGTCAGCAAGATCTTCCTCGGTGAGCTCAATTCCCATTGCCTGTGCGTCTCGCACAAGTTCGCGTGCAAAGGAGCCCTGGTAATAGGACGCCGGACCTTCCTTAGCCAGTCGGGTCAAGGTGCGTGCCAGCGTACTCTGGTCGAGGGTAGGCAGGGGACCGCCCCATTCACCGATCGGAACATGGCCGTCTGGCAGATAACACCTTGCGCTGTCCGGAAATTGACTTAATTGACGGGCAGCGGAGGCGATTTTCAAAGAAGAGTACCAATCCACCAACAATCCACGTGTCGCCAGTTCAATCGCCGGTGCCAGAAGTCGACCCCATTGCATGGTTCCAAATTGTTCTAGCGCCAAACCCAACCCCGCAACGAGACCGGGTACCGCGACCGATGCTGGACCCACGATATTGCGATCCTCGACGACTGCCGGCCATGCAAATAAATCACTATCCCGGCCATCGATCAATGGATAACGATCTGGATCGAGCGCCAAGGGTGCCCGAACACCGCATTCGATTGCGTAGGTTTTTTCCTCTTCCGCAAGATAGACCAGGAGGTTACCGCCACCTCCGATACCGCTCATCCATGGCTCAACGACGCCCAAGGCCGCAGACGTCGCAATGGCGGCATCAATAGCATTGCCTCCCTGGGCGAGGACCGAGGCACCAACATGGGAAGCCTCGTGATGCTGGCTGACAACGATTCCGCCGTCACCGCTCACGACTGGCTTAGTAATCGTCCAGTTTTCTTTTGGGGCGTCTGGCATCAGAACACACAAAATGCGGTTGCGTTAATCCATCTTGCCACACGATCAGATGCGAGTAGGCTGAGCACCTGCTTTAGACGCGCAGAATCTTACCCGGATTCATGATGTTGTCCGGATCAAGCGCCTGCTTCAACGTCCGCATGACACTAACTGCCTCACCGTGTTCCGCCACCAAAAAGTCAATCTTTCCGCAACCAATCCCGTGCTCCCCTGTGCACGTACCTCCCATGGCCAAGGCCCGCATTACCATGCGCTCGTGCACCGCTTCAGCCCGCTTCACCTCTTCTTTGTCTTCGTGATCAACCACAAAAGCCAAGTGAAAATTACCATCACCCACGTGGCCCGCAATCGGTGCCAGTAGATTATTGGCCTTAATGTCCTCTTGTGTTTCGGTAATGCAATCGGCCAGACGAGAAATCGGCACACAAACATCAGTGGACCAGATCGTGCCATTGGGACGCATGGCCTTCGCTGCATAAGCCGCATCGTGTCTCGCCTGCCACAAACGATTGCGTTCTTCGGTGTTGCCTGTCCACTGAAAATTGCCGCCGCCAAACTCCTCGGCAATACCTTGGACGGTTTGTGCTTGCTCTGCCGCATATTGCTCGCTGCCGTGAAATTCAAGAAATAATGTGGGAGCAATCTCGAACTCTGTCTTCGAGTATCGGTTAATACCGTCGATCATGCTCTCGTCGAGCAACTCCATTCGGGCGATTGGAATACCGTACTGAATAGTGGCAATGACAGTATTCACCGCCGATGCAACATCAGCAAATGTGCACACCGCTGATGTGATGGCCTCAGGTATGCCATAAAGACGCAGCGTAATCTCGGTGATCACACCCAATGTCCCTTCGGAACCAACAAACAGACGGGTGAG
>Ga0209402_10005945_pt1 | contig 10758 bp, 10 predicted proteins | sample ArcticOcean_MG_C_3_FD_187437 | JGI IMG/M metagenome (GOLD analysis project Ga0209402, IMG submission 187437) | Marine microbial communities from western Arctic Ocean - ArcticOcean_MG_CB8_126 (SPAdes) (version 2) | ecosystem: Environmental > Aquatic > Marine > Oceanic | place: Arctic Ocean... | reverse complement strand
CGGTGCGGCGGTCGGAACCGGGGCCGATGCAACCGGTGCGGCTGCTGACGGCATCACCGCGGGCGCGGGGGTTGCGACCGGTGCCGGTGTCTGCGTCTGAGGAATCGTGGGGGTTGGAGCGGGTGCTGGTGCGGGTGTGAGTGCTGGAACCGCAGCGGGTTCCGGCGTTGGCTCCGGCGTTGGCTCCGGGGTCGGCTCCGGCTCGGCGGCCGGTGTAGGGGCCTCCGCAGGCGACTCCGCCTTCGGGGTTGGAACGTAATCCATCTCGTCGGGAATCTCTGAGGCCGAGGCGACAGGCGCGACATCCTCACTCTCGGTCATCTCGACCAGTTTGACAACGGGCGCGCTGTATTCCTCTTTGACGAATGTGAGGTCGGGGCCATCGCCGACATCGAACTTCTCGACATTCTTTGGTGCATCCGCAGCCGTCAGGACGTATTCCTCCTCGGGCTCCTCAACCTCACCCTTGACGCGGGCCAGGGGTGGGGGGGCATCGAATTGATGGTCCATCGAGACGCTTTGATCCACCTCGACGATGCCATCATCACCATATTGAGAAACCTCGACAGTCATGTCGTCCATCGAGAATGAGTGGGAGGTCCAATCGACCATCTCGCCTTCGGCATCGGCCTCTTCCTCCTCCATCAGGGCATCGAACAATCCGCCGCTCTCCTCCTCGCCCATCTCGGATACGACTTGGCGATGTGCGGCGACGGTGAACTCGTAGTAACAACGGGAGCAGGATTTCGCTTCTTCCGGATTGCCCAACTGACAAAGAGGACAGGTTTGACCCTCGGCCTCCTTCTTCCGTCGGCGTCCGAACATGACTTTGCCCCGTTATGATGCGCTCTCGATTCCGGTTTAAGACTCACTCACTCTCGCTTGAGGGCCCCCAACGTTCCCACCTTGGCCCTATAGGGGCCATCTCGATTGTGCGAGGGTCCAAAGACGGGCGACTGTCCGTCGGGGTCATGGCGGACCGCAAAGGTGGGGTTCGACGCATCGGCAGAGGACCGGCCGCCGGCTCGGCCGCCCAGCCAGGCGAAGCGGAGGAGGGCGGCGATGCCTTTCCACGCTCACAAGATCACCACGAACGATTCCACCATCTGATCGATGTTGAATTTGAGGAGGAGATGGCCGCGGTCGAAGAGCGGCTGAGCAAGTGGTCTCGAAATCGATTGGTCGAGGATGGCGTCACGCTATTCGACCTGGAAGCGCGCAACGATGGCTGGCTATTTGGGGACCGGGTTGTCAAGCTATTCGCCCGAAAACAGAATCTTCCCCACCATCGGTTTCGTCACGGCGACATGGTCAGCCTGTCGCGCAAGGACCCGCTGAAGGAGAAAGCGATCGAAGGGACGGTGCTCGCGCGCTCACGAAAATTCATTCGAATCGTCGTCAATGCCCAGCCCTCAGGGGTGCGCGATGGCACGTGGAGACTGGACCGGGGTGCGAATCGTGTGGCCCACGACCGCATGGCCAGCGCCCTGAACGCACTGTTCGCAGAGGATAACGCCACCGAATTGCGTGAATTATTCCTCGGTCAGGTGAAGGAGATGGCCGAGAGTGCGGCCCGACCGGCAAATCTCGGTGGCATCCAGAAACGACTCGCCGCCGCCGCCGGCGGAACCGGAGAACTGAACGACGGGCAATCCACCGCTTTCCGCGCGGCGATGACCCAGCGGCTCTCACTGATTCAAGGCCCGCCCGGCACGGGGAAGACCCACACAGCGGTGCGAATACTGGCCGCTTGGGCGCGCAACGGTGCAGGGCCGATTCTCGCCGTGGCAGATTCAAACGTCGCCGTGGACAATCTCTTGGAGGGTTTGCTCGAACAGGGTGTGCGCGCGATTCGACTCGGTCAGCCGGTGAAAGTCCGAGAATCGTTGCGTGAGGCGACGATGGCCGCACAGATGGCCGAACATCACCTCAGGGAGGATGTCGATATTCTATTGAAACTCAATGAGGATCTCACGCGAAGAATTCCCTCCATCAAAGGGAAGGAAAAGGGCTTGGCCCACCGCGATGTGAACCGGGGGTGGAAGGAGGTTCGACGGATTGAGAATCAGATGCGCGATGACATTCTCGAACAGGCACAGGTGGTCTGTGCAACCTGTGTGGGCACTGGTCATCAGCTCCTCGATTCGAGGCGCTTTCCTCTCGTTCTCGTCGATGAGGCAACCCAAGCGACCGAACCCGCAGCGCTGATCCCCCTGACGAAGGGCGCCCGACATGTGGTACTGGTCGGCGATCATCGCCAATTGCCCCCGACCGTCATATCCCAACGCGCCGAAGAGGGCGGATTGTCCCGTTCTCTGTTTGAACGACTCGTCGCCCTCGGCGCGCCGGCCACCATGTTGACCACCCAATACCGGATGCATCCCGTGATTCGAGAATGGCCGAGTGAGCGCTTCTACGGTGGCGAACTCGAGGATGGAATCACAGCCGAAGATCGCATCGCTCCAGCGGGGTTCATCTGGCCTAATTTCGATGCCCCTGTTGCATTCGTCCCCGTCGAGGGCGTCGAGGATTCCAGTGGTGACGGTACCTCCAAACAGAATCTTGAGGAGGCGGCACTGGCCGTGCGTATCGTCGACATGCTTCTTTCAGGCGGCGACATCAAAGCCTCAGAAATCGGTGTTGTCACACCTTACTCAGGACAGGTCCGTCTGCTCAATGACCTCTTCGAGCAAGCCGGTGGACGCGAGGAATTCGAATCCTACCATGGATTGGAAATCAAGACCGTCGATGGGTATCAGGGCCGTGAAAAAGACGTCATCGTGCTGTCGGCTGTCCGTGCGAATGACGCGGGCGAGATCGGCTTTTTGAAAGACAGACGTCGACTGAACGTCGCCATCACGCGCGCGAGACGAGGCCTCATCCTGATCGGTCATCCTCGGACACTGCGCAAAGACTCGAATTGGGAATCCTGGTGTGACTGGGCCTGCGAACGGGGACTGGAGGCGTACCATGTCCTCCACATGTGAGAAAAAGGGGAAGCCGCGCGGGTTTGAATCGAGGTGTGAAGATGGCTCATGATTCTCCCATATCCCTGCACGGGAAAGGTCCAACTCTGGCCAGACAAGCGGTCGAAGCCGAATCGGGTCATTGGCCGATTCCAGAGGGCACCGTTCTCGCCCCGCTGTGGAAGCGTGGTGCCGCCTTCATGCTCGATGTGATCGCCGTGATCGGTGTACTGTCGATCGTCACGCGATTTCAAATTCTGTCGGCCTTCGATCAAAGTTTGATTCTGACTGATCTTTGGTGGGTCTTCCTGTTGAATTGGGGGCTCATCTTCGCTGCCAAATTTCTCTATCAGAAGTATTTGGTCAACGCCATGGGTCGCAGCCTCGGTCAGTACTGGTTCGGTCTGGCCGTGGTTCGAGAGGATGGCGAACGATTGCCGCGTGAGGATTGTGAGCGCCGAGCGGTCTCGAAATTGCGCTATCTGATCCCTTTGTTGAACCTGTGGTGGTTCTATTCTGATGCAAAGCACATCCATCTGCGTCACACCCACCAATCCAATATCGATCTCGCATGTGCAAGCATCGTCGTCGTGGCGAATTCACTGCCGCCGGCCAAGCGCCGACATCTGCGCTGAAATGAGCGGGATTCAAGTAGCGGCTGAGGGCTGGTCTTTCCCATGGCGGAGCGCACGACTTCATCCGGTGGCGTCACGGCGACGCTGTGGGCCGTCATCGAAGAGATCGATGATGACGATGATGACGTGCTCGAGGTGACGGTCGATGTCGTCAACGAATCCGGCGATGATCTCTGGGATCTTCGCGGCGGATTGCAGGCGATGGATGGCACACGTGGAACCGAATTGAATATCCTCGATCGAATCGATACTGGCGAAGATGGAAATCTGACATTCTGGGTTCCCGCGAAGACCGGCGCTTGGTTGTTCAAACTCGATTACAACACCGATGGTGGACGCGGCTCGATCGAGCTCGGTCCATTCGCCAATGACCTGCGTATCGCTGCAAAGGAGAAGCCGATGCGCCAAGCCAAGCCGAGTTCAGGCAGTCGAGTGATGCAGACGGCCGCTGGACTTTCCGATTCTCTCGCCGGCGCGTTCGGCGCGGCGCTCGAAGGTTTTGGCGCGGGCGCGATGAAGGCAGATCCGGCCTTGGAGTCAGAAGCGGGGTCCGCAGATCCGATGCAGGCCGCCTTCGCCGGTGGTCTGCTCCAATCACAGACCGCACCGGTCACCCCCGCACCGGTCGCCCCCGCACCGGTCGCCCCCACACCCGTCGCCCCCACACCCGTCGCTGCCGCACCTACAGCGCCTGCACCCTCGGCACCTCCTCCCCCGCCCGTGGCAGAAACTCCACCCGGGCCAGCAACCCCACCCGGTCCTGCAACACCACCCGATCCACCGACTGGCCCGCCCACGGGCCCTCCTGAAGCACCACCGGCGACCGGGCCCGAAGGACCGCCGACCGCACCCCCATCTAGCCCGCCGACGGGTCCCCCCACCGGGCCACCGGGTGCGCCGCCGGGACCACCACCCACGGGCAGTCCGCCCGGCCCACCACCGACGGGACCACCCACAGGGCCTCCGACCGGGCCGCCCGGGCCACCGCCCAGTTGAGGAAGCGAGATGATTCCCGACGAACTCGAGCAGCGACAGCGCCGCTATGACTTGGAATGGCGGGCCTATGCAATCATTCGGAAAATGCGATGGCTCACCCTCATCCTCGGTCCGGTACCATTGATTTGGGACCATATCGTCTGGCCTGCGCTGCAGAAAATGGGTGTGCCCTCCATCATCACGATGGAGGATCTGATGCGAATCCTCATCCTCGATATCTTGCCTCTGGATCGATGGATTTCCATCGAGACGTTCGAACGGATGTGGCCACATGTGGTGAACGTCTGCACCATCCTCTTCCTCGTCTTCTTCATCTGGGCCGTTCAGAAACGAAGGCAAGCAAGGGCTGCAGCCCACGATGTCGCCGAGATTGAGAACATCATGATGCAGGGTGGTCAACTTGAGTGAGGAAGGATTTCTCCTCGAGATGTGCAGTGGTCGTGCCGCTTGGACAGTCTTGCCCGAAAACCTGGATGGTATCGACCTCGAGATGGTGACGGCGCGCATCGAGAACGAAGGTTGGACATGTACGCTGAGGAATCGATTGTGCTGCACCTTCACAGGCGAAGCGGAAATCACCCTCTTTCCCAGCGGCAAACTGCTCGTCAAGTCTGGAGATCGAGAGGTCGCCGAGCGAATTGCAATCCATCACATGCGTGTATGGCTCGCGGAGTCCTGAAGAGGGCGAGGCATAGTCGGCGAATCGTGACAGCGTCTCAGCCCATTCCGAAACACCTCATCGAACGGGTCGAGGCGGGCCTACCGATCGTCTACCCCACCTCGACTCAACCCGCGTTGGGCTGCCTGCCCAATGCAGCTGCATTGGATCGCCTCTTCGAGGTCAAAGGACGTCCTGAAGATCTGATTGTGAGCCTCGGCGTCGCCAATCTTGACCAGGCCAGAGCATTGGTCGAGGTGCCCGAACGCGCAGAGGAAATCCTCGCAGCCTTCCCCCCGGATCTTTGACCCTCGTCCTGCCCGCTCACCATGCTTTGGACGCCCGACTCGGTGGAGAACGCGTTGCCATCCGACTTCTCTCTCATCCTCTCGCGCGCGAGCTCGTGGCATTGACCGGGCCACTGACAGCCACCAGTGCGAATCCGAGCGGACATCCACCCCATTCAGAATGCACCGCCGCCGCCGCTGCACTGGGGTTGGATGAAGGGTCGGCTTTGGAGGGAATGTGCGTGGGTGGAACACCGAGCACCTTGATAGCATGGAACGTCTCCGGGTACGCGTCGATTGACACGAACTGGACCATCATCAGAGAAGGAAAGGTCAGCGCAGAGGAGATCAAGGCATGGTCGACGCAGCCGACATGAAGCATTGGCGGGATGCTGGCCACGTGGCCCGTCGCACCCTCGACGCCATCTCAGAAGAGATTCAGGCCGGCGTGGAATGGCATACGGTCATCGATTCAGCCGAGCGTTATATCCACCGACACGGTGGCAAACCCGCTTTTCCCTGCACGATCTCAGTCAATGACATCGCAGCCCACTTCACGACCGACCATCTGATGGCCCCGCCCGAGAACTGGGAGGAGCCGATGGTTTTCCAGAACGGGGATCTGGTCAAACTCGACATCGGTGTTCACATCCACGGCGCCATCGCCGACAATGCGATGACCATCGAGGTCGGCAATGGTGGTCTCCACACCGAGCAGATCAAAGCGTCGATCGAAGCGCGGAATGCCTCCATCGAGCAAATGCATCCTGAGACCCCCTGGCACAAGGTCGGTGCCGCGGCCGAGCAGGCTGCAACCGACGCGGGCTTCGAACCGATTCGCAATCTGTGCGGTCATCAACTCGAAATCTTCAATCTACACGCGGGCACGAGTGTGCCCTCCTATGCATGTGGACCCGACAATCCTGGGTTCAGAGGCAATGTGCCTCTCGGCGGTATCTTCGCGGTTGAACCCTTCAACACCACCGGTGCATCCGGGCTTGTCGAAAACATCGCGCCCCGGAACTCATCCAACATCTACCGCGTCACGGGTGATGTGAAAATTCGCAAAGCGGTCGCGAAGAAGAAGTTGAAACCACTGGGTGCGCGCCTGGCCCACTATCTCGAGGAGCGATACAACACACTTCCATTCGCCGAGCGATGGGCCTTCCCTCTGATGGAGAAGCCCTTCCCACAAGAGGACGAGGAGAGCCGGATTCGCAAGTGGAATGCACTCGTGAAGAAACTCATCAGCATCCGTTTCCTAGAGACATACAACGCCCTGCGCTGCTCGGATGGCGGCATGATCGGTCAGTATGAACACACGGTTTGGATCACCGATGGTGGCCCAGAAATTCTGACGGTTGCCTGAATTCAGAATGCCAATCCCTGATTCTGATGTGGAATCGCACATTGGAACGCATTCCGGTAAGGATTATACGGCGGCAGCCAACACCGCGGCATGAACAGGGTCGAAAGGAACTCGTCGAGTGCATCCCATCCCCTCTACGCTGCGTCTCTCGCCCCTGTTCACCTGATTGGGACTTGCCGGCAGGCTGTTTCCCCGAATTCCGGCAGAGAATCGTAGGTAGGGGTTGGAATAGGGTATGTTCAGATTTATTACCATTCGTTAATTGATTATGGGGCACAAATCTAAGTTGGCTTACAAATCGATTGTACCACGGGGTCCCGCACCGGGTCTCGAAACTAACAGTGCACATCCACCATAAATCCCAATGCAGCGCAGTGTGCCGTTTAAATCGCCCTCGACTTGATTCGGTTCGGCAGGTATCTTAATACCAATGGCCATCATAGGCGAAGGTACCCCCTCTGGGGGAAATGGAGGACATAAATATGAAGAATGAGATGAAGAATGAGCAGGCAGTGAGCCCGGTTATCGCGACCATCCTGATGGTTGCGATTACGGTGGTACTCGCTGGTGTACTGTACGTCTGGGCGAACAGCCTGGCCGCGGACCAGCCCGAATCGGGCACCCGCAACAGCTACACGGCAGAAGACAGTGCTGCATCAATCAGCGCTGGCACAGATGACACCCTGATGAGCATCCGCTGGCAGCACGCCGAGGATGAACTCAACTGGGCGTTCGTTGTGATGAAGCTGACAGTCGGAGACAACACCTTCGATTGCAGCACCGACGGAACCGAAGAGTGCGCAATTGCGCAGGACGGCAGCGACGCTGGCGTTTGGGAGACAGGCGAGTTCCTGACTCTCTCTGAGACCGTGGACATCTGCGGCGGCGCTGGTGAAGTCACCTGCCAAGTGGACCTCTACGTCACCTACCGCGGAACCGCGGTCGCTGGCACGGACAATCTCGCGCTCTCCTGAGCTTACGCTCAGTACCTGAACGAGATCTGTGTACAACCTGCACATCCAAGATGACATACGTGCTCTTCGGTGGGCGCCCTTGTGGCGCCCACCGGGGGGCCTTTTTTTTGTTTCAGATTCTGCGATTGGACATCGATGGCGTCCACTTGTGGAGGCTGGTTCCAAGGCGCAGGATCAACATGCCCCGCACCAAATACACATTGTTCTCGAGGAAAGCAAGAATCGTTGCACAGAGCGGAACCCGCCAACCGGCGACACCGATACCGAGGCTGGCGAGGACGATGGCATCGACCAAGAGCATCAGCCGGTCGAGCAGCATCGGCTCGCCACCGGTCCAACCGAGCAATACCACTGTGGTCGCATGGGCGACGCCGGCGAGGATGCCGAGCAAGACGAGCCACGGCGTGATCGTGTGCTGAATCCCATTGAGGCCGAGAATCGTTCCCCAGCGGCCGCCTCTGAACCATCGAATTCGATTGCGCCAGAAATGTCGTGACAAACCCTGTCCACGGCGTACAGCACGCTCTCGCTTCTCGCGATGAATCGTGATGGGTTGCTCCCTGAATCGAATCGCGCCGTCGGATAGTGCGCGCAGCCCACCCTCTCTCACGAGGAGGGCGAGTTGGGAATCATCGGCATTCGCCCTGTCATCGATCGGCCGCAGGGCGCTCGCGCGATAAGCAGCGATTGATCCTTCAAAGATGGGTGTTGAATCCGCCTTTGATTCACCCTCGCGGAACCAACGGAACCAGCCACGATATGCGCCACCGTTTTCCTCCTCCACCAGGGTTCCACAGACTGCGCCCACGGTCTCATCCTTCATCCAGCGGCCGATGCGGCGCAGCGCGCCAGGCTCGATAGTGGCCTCTGCATCCGTGATGACGAATACCTCATCCTCGGGATGCAATTCATCCATGGCTCGATTGACCGCCGCACTCTTTCCCAATCGAGCGGGCATCTGGATGATCTCGAGTTCTGTGTCGTTCTCCACCGCCCAGGCCCGCGCACGTTCGACGGTCCCGTCGGTCGAAGCCGAATCGATCAGGACATGGCGCACTTTGGTGGAAGGATATCTCTGATCGAGCAAATTGGTGAGTTTTGTCTCAATCACATTCGCTTCATTCCAGGTGGGAATGACGACACACAATCGTGGCAAATCGGCATCCGAACATGCATCGGGCACCGGGAGAGGTAGACGATTCCACCCTCGGTTCAACCAAGCATGAATCAACAAGGGCAGGATGACAGCACCGGCAGAAGCGACTTGGATGGTCAGAAAGGTGAGCCGAACCAACATCAGAATGCCTGACCCGTCCTCGCAAGGTTCCCAGATAAGCGCACCCCCCGTCCGTGGGGTCGGCGAGCCCTTCATGCGAGGGGCGCGGTGTGAGCCACTCACAGGGGGAGTCAAGATGCGCAGAGTGCTCCATATCGGGCCGAGTCAAACCCGTGGCGGCATGGGTGCGGTCATCCGCTTACTCGCAGCCCACCCACCGAAGGGTTGGCAGGCCTCAACGCTCGCAAGCCATGCCGACGGCGGTACCGTCGCCGTACTGAAGGCTTGGGCGAAGGTCAGGTGGAATCTGGCCGAGGCCCTCATCGGAATCGATCTGGTTCACATCCACACAGCGACACGCTGGTCGTGGAAGCGGAAACGGGGGTTGATTGAAATTGTGAAGAAGGCCGGTATCCCGATCATTCTCTCGCTCCACTCGGGCGACTTCGATGCCCACTGCCGAAGTCGAGGGCCCGAGGTCAATCGGGTCTGTGCGGACCTGACTCCCGTCGTTCTCACCGAGGGTTGGAAGCAGCGATTGTCGGCCTGGATTCCGCACGCTAAGGTCATCCCCAATCCCTCACCTGACGTCGCGATCTCCAATGCGAGAGACCGACGTCGCTTCCTACTGATGGGCCGTCCCAGTCCGATGAAAGGGCAGCAAATCGCCATCGATGCGGTGCGCTCCCTCCGAGCCGAAGGCCAAGATGTGATGCTCGATATGACAGCGAGCACGCATTGTGAAGATGGCATCACCGGACATGGCTGGGTCGAGGGATATACTCGGACAGATCTTCTCGACATCTGCGGTACCCTTCTCTCACCCTCCGAATGGGAGGGGCTCTCAATGACGGTGATCGAGGCGATGGCACGTGGCATGCCGGTGATCGCCAGCCCTGCGAGCGAAGGCGTATTCAGTGAATCAGGACGGATTGTCGAGCGAACACCCGAGGCTTTTGCAGACGCGATGCGCGATATGCTCGAAGGGGATACATGGGGAACGATGGTGGCCGCAGGACCAACAGAAGCAGAGCCCTATCGGCTGGAGAACGTCATCCCAATGTGGGGCGCATTGTACGATGAGGTGGTCGGATGAAGGCCTTGTGGATCACCCATCGACGGCCCTCCGAGATGTCTGCGACCACCCGTAAAGGCGTGGCGAATGCACTCGAGAATAGGGATTGGACGATAGAATTCATGGGACCGGACGCGGACCATCATGTGCATCGTTCCACCTTCTTCGGCCGCGGCCACCCCTCTTTCACACGGGCGCTGAACGAGCGATTGACGGGGATGGATCTGTCTGAATTCAGCATCGCCATCGTCGAGTGGACGGCCGTGTCTGGAGCAGCAGAAGCCCTGCTCAACGCCGGACTTCCCTGGATCATCATGGATCGCAGTCCACCGGTCAGCACTGGATGGGTTGGCTGGTTCCAACGCGTCCAGTATCGAGAGGCCTGGGCCATGGCTGACATTTTCGCCAAAGGACGGGCTGTCAAGAGTCCCCACATGGCGGCCACACGCGCGTGGGAAGGGCCTTCAGCGGTCGTTGCCGCAGGCGTCGATACCTCGGCGTTCACCTGTGCCGAGATGAATG
>Ga0209402_10005937_pt1 | contig 10767 bp, 9 predicted proteins | sample ArcticOcean_MG_C_3_FD_187437 | JGI IMG/M metagenome (GOLD analysis project Ga0209402, IMG submission 187437) | Marine microbial communities from western Arctic Ocean - ArcticOcean_MG_CB8_126 (SPAdes) (version 2) | ecosystem: Environmental > Aquatic > Marine > Oceanic | place: Arctic Ocean... | reverse complement strand
CGCTGGGATTAGCTTGTTTAAAACGCAGCGTACGCATGTAGCATTCACTGCGTGCTAGCCAATCCGTGCTAAATTCACTTTCGTTATCCACTACGCCTATCTTTTTTAGTAAGTCGTAAACCTCATTAAGAACTGTTTTTTTCATATTTTTCCCCTTTGTTGATAAATAACTATGTGCACAGCTTGTAAGTGTTGCTGTGTATTTATCTGCACATAGTGCTTTGTTAACGATAAAGAGTTTGCCAACTTAGGTTGTAGCCATCGGATTTTGTCAGCACATGTTGCGTTTTAGCAGAGACGCACAACAGCGGTAGCTTCGTAATCGCTCTATAAAACAAGAAGCACGATATGCTTACAGACGATGAAACTGTAAGTGCTGCCTAGTTAGCTGTGTATAGCTAGGCAGTAGCGTTGGACTTACACAAGTACACGGTGACAGCACAACCGCACCGAAGCTTAGTTAGCTAAGAAGGCTTGTTTACACAGTGACTGATATAGCAACTCAAATGAGACTGTTATCAAGTTATGGGAAGGCTTTAATTAGCCTTCTTATGACTAAAACAATCTAAATGAGCCTATCAATAACTATACAAAGAAATAAACGATGTGTTGTTTGGGATTGAGCGAATGCGAAAGAACAAACAGCACACGTAGTGTTAGCGAAGCTGACACTTAAATATGTAAGAAAATATGCAAATTCTTACATTTCTGCATAAGTCATTGAACGATATATGGGTTTTTGTGAGCAAATTCCGGTTGCCCAAATAGAACATCAGAAAATACGCTGCATGCACGAAAACATTACATTTAGGCGAGCATATGGCACAGGCAAAGACACTTACAAAAACAGAATTAAAACGAGTTGTACACGTAACAAATTCGTGCAGTCGTTATGCAGCACGTGATGTAACCATGTTGCTGTTAACGCACTTGTGTGGATTACGCATCGGGGAAGTAGCAAACTTATGTGTTGATGATGTACGAGACACAGATGGCACGATACGAACTGAGATACGACTAGATGCTGAAAGAACGAAGAATAACCACGCAAGAACCATATTTGTTCCCAAGCAGATGCAACGTCAGCTTAAAACCTACCTAAAAACTGCACGTAAACAGTCGCTGCACGGTTTTTTGTTCTCTACGCAAAAGAGCCAGCAGTTCAGTGCAAACACTGCTACACAGCACTTACAACGCTTGTATGCACGTGCTGCAATACAAGGTGCTACCTCACACAGCGGCAGACGCACCTGGCTTACAACGCTGAGTCAAAAAGGAGTAAGTGTGAGAGTGCTTGCTGAGATGGCAGGACATAAGAGCATACAAACAACGCAACGCTATATTGATGTTAATGACGATATGATGCGTAACGCTGCTGAGTTAATTTCTTAAATCCGAGAACAGATTTTGAACAGTTAGCTTATCCGTAACGTTTTGAAAAAATTTACCGTCTTCGTTTCTATTTATAAGAACCCATTTTCCAGTCCTTAGGCATAATGAATTACACACATTACTATCTATCTCTTCGTAATTATCATTCCCCCACATGGAAATTTCAAAGTCTGTAACGTACTCGCACTCACCATGTTTAGTGCCGTCAGTAATAGGGGTTGTATCAAAGTGCTGCTTAGTAACAGAATCGATATTCCACCAATGCTGAATAATTTCTGTCTCGTCTTTTGTTTTATTATATTTTCCCACTAACCATCCACTTACCGGAATACTGCGTCGGCAACCAGTTTTCAGCACATCTTTTTCCTGAAATTCAAATGTATTGTGATGACATTTGTTAGGCTCACCAATAGGAACAATGTTTACAGCAATATTCTCTAATTTATATTTGCTGTGCTTCTGCCTTTCATCAATGAGCAGTCGTGTCGCCTTGTACATTTGGATGCCTCTCTACAACACTTCAATAGTGCCATCTTCTCTTCTTCTGTAATCAGCTACAGCGTTGGTAATGCGTATCTCATCGTTTAAGTGATAATACGTTTTCTCTATCTGTGCCACGCTAGTGCCGCACATGTCAGCTATCTGCTTAAACCCAAGTCCACTCATTATGCGTTGTGTAATCATGAAGTGCCGCAAACTGTAGGGAACTAAATCACGTGTTTCTCTCTCTGGTATATCTGCAAGCTCAATCATCTTATGCCAGTGATATAGCAGTGCACGCTTACTGAGAATTTCATCCCCATCAACACTAAAGATATAAGCATCATTGCTGGTGTGGGTTACAAGTTCACGCAATCGCTCAAAGTATTGCCCATTTCTGCATAGCAAAGTGCGGGTTGTGCGTACCTTGCTTGTCTCAGCACGCACAGTAATTCTAGCCAGCTTTTGCTCTTTACCACTTATAGTGTGCTTTTCCACTTGCACATCACTCCAACGTAACTGACGCTGTTCTCCAACTCGTAATCCACTATTAGCAGCTATCAACACATAGTGCTGCACGATTTTTCGCGTTGTAAGTTCTAGTGCATCCAGCTTGTTTTTCTTGGCACAGTAGTTACGCATTGCACGAAACAAGCTTTCATATTCATCATTCGACAACGTTGCACGCCTAATTGCATCATTGCCTTTGTCTAATCGCGGCAGTTTTTTAAAATCAAAGCCGTCTATGTGTGTTTCGCCGTTTTTATTCAGCCATTTGATACAAGCATTTATCGTACTTTGTTCATTTTGCACGGTGACTTGTTTTACTTTTGAGTCTGTGGATTTTTGACGATGATAAAAATAGTTCTCGCAGTCAGTACGTTCTAGTTCTTTCAGCTTTGTATCTTTGCCAATGAAGCTGAGCCAGTGCTGTAAGTGTGTGGCTATTGTTGCAAGCCTGCCACTAACAATATGTCCCAGTTCAACATCACGTTTGCGAAAGTCTACGTACTGTTGCACGCCTTCTTTAGTTGTAATTGAAAAGTAAGTTTTGCCTTGCTGAAGATTAGCGTAAATTTCTAAGTAGGCAGCTTTGCCACGTTCCACTGCTGTTGTTTCACTGCGAGTGCGTAGGCTTTTGCGTGCGTATTTGTTTTCTTTTGCAAGCCACATACGAAACTGCCAATACTCCCCACGCTTGTACACACAAGCTTCGTCGAAGATTGGAATTTCGTCGTCTTTGAATTCTTGTTTTTTAAGTACCAAATTCTGCCTACGAGTTACTATGATTTTCAGTAGTCACACGTTTGTGCAACATTCTGTGTAACTGTAAGAGAGATTTTCAACTAAATCAATCGGTTATATTTTATGTGAAGGTTTTGTGTAACTAACTATTATAATAAAATCAATAACTTGGTTACCATTATCTATTCCCACTCAATTGTTCCGGGTGGCTTTGACGTGATGTCGTAGGTTACCCGGTTAATTCCGCGGACCTCGTTGATGATTCGGGTCGCCACGCGGCCGAGGAAATCATGGGGAAACGGGTAGTAATCAGCGGTCATACCGTCGGTGGAGGTGACTGCCCGAAGGGCGCAGGCATGCTCATATGTCCGTGCGTCCCCCATCACCCCGACCGTGCGTACCGGCAAAAGCACCGCAAAGGCCTGCCAGATTTTGTCATAAAATCCGGATTTGCGAATTTCATCGAGATAGACAGCGTCAACGTTGCGGAGGATCTCAAGTTTGTCTGGTGTGATATCGCCTGGAATGCGGATCGCCAGTCCGGGACCGGGGAATGGGTGGCGGCCGACTAGACTTTCTGGCAGGCCCAGTTCCCGACCGAGAACACGCACTTCATCCTTGAAAAGTTCCCGCAGCGGTTCGACCAATTTAAGCTTCATTCGTTCCGGCAGACCGCCGACATTGTGATGGGACTTGATTGTGACGCTTGGCCCACCGAGGAAAGAGACGCTTTCGATCACATCGGGGTATAAAGTACCCTGGGCCAGGAATTTGACGCCCTTGATGCGATTTGCCTCGGCATTGAAAACATTGATGAATAAACCGCCGATGGTCTTTCTCTTGACCTCGGGATCGGAAATACCGGCTAAGGCACCGAGGAATAATTCCCTGGCATTCTTGTGAATCAGCGGAAATTTGTAATGATCGCGGAACAGCGCCACCACCTCGTCTGCCTCGCCCTTGCGCAGCAGGCCGTGATCGACGAAGACGCAGATTAGCTGATCACCGATTGCCTCATGGATAAGCACCGCTGCGACCGAGGAATCGACCCCGCCGGAAAGCCCGCAAATTACCTTGGCCGAGCCGACCTGCTGGCGGATCGCCGTGACCGCTTGGGCACGGAACGCTGCCATCGTCCACTCACCAGTGCAACCGGCGACGCCATGGGTAAAACCGCGCAACAATTCCGCCCCATGGGTAGTGTGGACGACCTCTGGGTGGAACATGGTGCCGTAGTAACGGCGCTCGTCATCGGCGATGATGGCAAACGGTGCGCCACCGCTGCGGCCAACCACGCGAAAACCGGGCGGTAGCTCGATCACTCGATCACCATGGCTCATCCAAACCAGCTCGCGATCGCCGAGCATCCAGGAGTTTGCGTCAGTCCCAGAAAACAACCTGCAAGCCTCAGCGACATCAACCTCGGCGCGGCCAAATTCGCGTTGCTCCGAGCGTTCGACCCGCCCGCCAAGCTGGGCGCACATGGTCTGCTGGCCATAGCAGATACCGAGCACTGGCAATCCCGAATCGAACACGATATCCGGCGCCCTGGGGGTATCGATCTCCAACACTGAGGCCGGCCCGCCGGACAGAATAATTCCCTTGGCACCAAACGCTTCAATCCGCTTTGGATCAACGTTAAACGGGAGGATCTCGCAATAAACTCCACTTTCCCGCACCCGGCGGGCGATCAGTTGGGTGACCTGGCTACCGAAGTCGAGGATCAGAATGCGGTCAGTCATGAGCGGGACGCCTCGGGACAGTTTCTGGAGGCGCTGGACAATACGCGCGGGGCGTGGTTCGAGCAAGACGGAGAAAATAGCGGGCTGGGGCTGGTTTGATCTCCGGCGCGCCGACCGCATTGGGATCCCAGAATCTTTAGTCCATTACCGCTTCAAGACGCTCCATAAGGGAGTCGATATCCGGCCAACGATACAGTATCTCGCTGGTTGGGACCCCCATCACCACGCTCGGCGATTTTTCTCCAGCGATCCCACCGAGATGCTCGTAAAACCGCCGGGCGATTCTGTTGCCGTTCAGCATTGAAAGGGTCAGCGACGTAAAGCCGGCCTTACCCAAGTGCTGTGAGACCCAAAGCATCAGCGCTGAGCCGATGCCAAATCCTTGGAAATTTGGATCGACGTACAAGGTGTAAATCTCAGCGGCCCCCGGCCGTCGTCGACGCGTCGGGTGCAAGGTCCGACGTAGCGTGCCGCCGTGACAGAAACCAACCACCTTGCCCTCGTATTCAGCAACGCAGAACTGCCGCGCGTCGCTCATCTGCACGATGATCCGCATCCAGCGTGGCGTCCCTTTGCCGGGGTTCATATCAATCAACGACTGGTCCGGAAAAATCCCGACATAGGCGTCGCGCCATGCCTCGACCTGCACCTTCGAGATCCCGGCAGCGTCAGAGGTGACCGCCGGACGAATATTGATACTGAACGAGCCAGACACTGCGCGGCCCCACGGATAATTGAATGTTTGAGTAGATTACCGGGGTGCGACGCGGGCTGTCCATCGTCGAACACAGGTTATTCGGCGCTCTCCCCCGGCTCTTCGTTGGCTTCCGACTCCTCCTCATGGCGCTGTAGCACGGCGACGAAGAACCCATCAGTGCCATGCTGGTCCGGCGTGAGGCGCAAAAAGTCCCCAGTTTTCGGGCATTCCGGGCCACCCAAAGAGGTCACCGTATCGCGCCAGACATCGGCGACCGGCACGACATCATAGTCCTTTCGGCGCGCCAAAAGGGCGGTCACACGCTCTTCGTTTTCCTCGGCTAATAGTGAGCATGTTACATAGATCAGCCGCCCTCCAGGCTTGGTCAGACGCGCCGCACTGGAGAGAATCCGATCCTGCAGCGCCACCATAACGACCAAATCCGCCTCGGCATAGCGCATCCGTGCCTCCGGAGTGCGTCGCCAGGTACCAATACCGGTACAGGGCGCGTCAACCAGAACCCGGTCAAACCGCTTGCTCCAGCGCTTGAGAAACCTGTCATCTTCGCTCTTCAACACTCGGCGCTCGACATTGTGCAGCTTGGCGCGACTGATCCGCGGCCCGGCTCGCTCCAAACGCTCGGCTCCGACATCCATCGCCAGCACCCGCCCCTTGTTGGCCATGGTTGCAGCTACCAGTAAGGTCTTGCCACCGGCGCCAGCGCAAAAATCGGCCACCTGCATGCCCGGCTCAGCGCCGACCAGCAGGGAGGCCAGCTGCGCCCCCTCGTCCTGCACCTCGATCACCCCGTGCTTGAACGGCTTCATTCCATCGACCCGCCGCCGCGTCTTGGCGCGCAGACCGAGCGGTGAATAGGCCGTCGGCTCAGTCTCCAGGCCGGCCTTGGCTAGCGTGATTTTCATCGTGTCGCGATCGCTGGTGATGATCGGGTTGAGCCGCAGATCGAACCGTGCTTCCTGCCTCAGGGCGTCGAGGCAACTCTCGAACCGTTCTCCCAGAACCGGCGCTAATCGATCCGCAATCCATTCCGGGCACTCGCAGCGAACCCAAACAGGGGCGGTCGGATGCTCCAGAGATTGGCCCAGAAGTTGGCCGTAAAGTGCATTCTCGGCCTCGCTCAGTGCTGCTGGGCCGTGGTCCGACGCATCGAACATGCCCGCCGCCCCTTCCGCCGAAATTCCCTCTGTCAAGGCGAGGTCGGCCAGAATCCGCGTCCGCGGCGTCGCCTCCATCCCGGTCCGCGCCAGCCACCAATCCAGCCGCATGCGCCGCCGAACCGCGCCATAGACCCGGACATTGACCGCCGCTCGGTCCTTCGCGCCGGCATAGCGCCGACGGCGAAAAAACTCGGACAGGACCCGATCCGACGCGACCTTCTCGCGGTCGGCCACCTCAAGCACTTCGATCGCCGCAGCGATTCGGGCGGCAGGGGTCATAGATTAGGCCTATAGTTGGGCGCTTCACGGGTGATCGACACGTCATGCACGTGGCTTTCGCGAAGGCCCGCATTGGTGATCCGCAAGAAGCGGCAGCCGTTCTGCATATCCTGGATCGTGGCGTTGCCGGTATAACCCATCGCGGCCTTCAATCCGCCGATTAGCTGATGCACTACGGTCGAGATGGCACCCTTGTAAGGCACCTGCGCCTCAATACCTTCAGGTACCAGCTTGAGGTGATCGGAAACCTCTTCCTGAAAATAGCGATCCGCTGAGCCACGGGCCATGGCGCCGATCGAGCCCATGCCGCGATACGCCTTATACGACCGCCCCTGATATAGGTAGACATCCCCGGGGCTCTCATCGGTACCGGCGAATAGCGAGCCGATCATCGCGCAATCGGCGCCGGCGGCGATCGCCTTGGCTAAATCACCGGAATATTTGATGCCGCCATCCGAAATCACCGGAATCCCGGCCTTGTTACAGACCGCCACCGCGTCGACCACCGCCGTCAACTGCGGAACCCCGACCCCGGCTACCATCCGGGTGGTGCAGATTGACCCCGGACCGATGCCCACCTTCACCGCATCGGCGCCGGCGTCAATCAATGCCCTGGCGCCATCCCCGGTAGCGATATTACCAGCGATAATTTGGGTGTAATTGGATAGTTTGCGAATCCTATTCACTGAGTTCAGAACGTTTTCGGAATGGCCATGCGCGGTATCGATCACGATCAGATCCACTTCGGCATCGAACAGGGCTTCGGCCCGGGCCAACCCCTCATCGCCAATACCAGTCGCTGCCGCAGCCCGCAACCGACCCTGGGAATCCTTGCAGGCATCGGGATGGTTCTCCGCCTTCTCAATGTCTTTCACCGTGATCAGCCCGACGCATTTTTGATCTCCATCGACCACGATCAGCTTTTCGATGCGATGCTTATGCAACAGCCGTCGCGCCTCGGCCGAGGTGACGTCCTCCGAAACAGTGATAACCCGTTTGGTCATCAACTCGCGCACCAACTGGTTGCGGTCGGTGGCAAACCGGACATCCCGGTTGGTCAGGATGCCGGCAAGCCGGTCGGTGCGCCGACGTACGACCGGAATACCGCTGATCTTATGGCGTTCCATTAAATCCAGCGCATCGGCCAAGGTTTGGTCGGGGTGAATAGTCACCGGATTGACTACCATGCCCGCTTCGAATTTCTTAACCGCGCGAACCTCGGCGGACTGGCGTTCGGCCGTCATGTTCTTATGGATCACACCAAGCGAGCCGAGCTGCGCCATGGCGATCGCCAGACGACTTTCCGTCACCGTATCCATGGCGGCGGAAATTACCGGAATGCCGAGCGTGATTGCCGCAGTCAGCCGGGTTTCGGTCTTCACCGACGCGGGCAATACCAATGAACGCGCCGGCTCGAGGAGCACGTCGTCGAAGGTCAAGGCGTCACGAATTTGCATGGGGGCCTCCGCAGGGATCGGTGGCGGCGCACTATACAGCTACACGCGCATGATCCAAGCGGCATTTCGTCGCCGCCCCGCACCAGTGCCCCAGGCCTTGGCGCGCTTGGGTTCCAGCTTTTCTAGAAGCCATCGCCAGCGCCACGAAAGTGCATTGCCACAACATAGGTTTCCGGCGACTCGGAACGGCTCGCCGCCGGCTTGGCATGGCGCACCGAGCCGAAAGACTGTTTCATCCGCAGCAGCAAATTACGCTCGCTGCCGCCCTTGAACACCTTGGCAACGAAACTGCCACCAGGGCTGAGCACGGTCTCGGCGAAGTCGAAGGCGGCCTCGCACAGGGCCGCGGTGCGCAAATGGTCGGTCGGCGGGTGGCCGGTAGTCGGCGCCGCCATGTCGCTGAGCACCAGGTCGGCCGGTCCACCAAGCAGGCTGATGAGTTCGGCCAATCCCTCGTCGGTCAGGAAATCAGCCAGCAGGATCTCCGCCCCGGGCACCGGTTCCATCTCCAGGATATCCAGGCCGACCACCCGACCTGGCTCACCCTTGGGAAGCACCCGAGACGCCACGACCTGGGTCCAGCCCCCCGGCGCCGCCCCAAGGTCGACCACCCGGCTTCCAGCTACTAGAAATTTGAAACGCTCATCCAACTGCATCAACTTGAAGGCCGAGCGCGAGCGGTAACCAAGCCGCTGGGCTTCCTGCACATAGGGGTCGTTCAACTGTCTCTGAAGCCAGCGTTGTGAGGATACCGTTCGGCCCTTGGCGGTCTTCAGGCGCACCGTTGCGGTGCGCGCGCCGCTGCCTCGTTGACGGTTGTCGCCGCCGCCCCGCTTGCTAGTCATTCAACGGTCCCGGTCAACGGTATTGGTTAGTGAAGCTGATCCAGAAGGCCAAACAAAATGCCTTCCCGGACCCCCCGGTCGGCGACACGTAACCGCCCGACCGGCCATTGTTCACAGATTGCCTCAAGGATCGCGCAGCCCGCAACCACTAGATCAGCCCGTTCATAGCCGATACAGGGCTGCGCCGCCCGGTCCTTTAAATTCATCCCCGCTAGGTCATGGGTCATCTTATAGATATCGCTAAAATCCAAACTGGTCCCATCGACCCGGTCCCGAATATAGCGTTTGAGGTTCAGTCGCAGGCCCGCCAGCGTGGTCACCGTGCCAGAGGTACCGAGCATCTGAACCTCGCCGCTGCGCACGCGTTCAACAATGTGATGGGCTTTATCAAAGTCGCTCAACTGGGCAGCGCACTCCATGACCATGGCGCGATAGGTTTCAGCATCGAAGCGATCGCTGCCGTATTTCTCGTTTAACGTGACCACGCCGATCGGCATCGACATCACCTCCAGCGCGGTCCGTTGGCCATCGCCATCGCGGCGCACCCATGCCAATTCCGTACTGCCGCCGCCAATATCGAACACGATGGCGTCGGGGATCGCTGGGTCGACGAGCGGTAGACAGCCGGTTAGGGCCAGTTCCGCCTCTTCGCGGTTGGAGATAATTTCCAAATTAAGTCCGGTCTCGTGGCTGACGCGCTCGATGAATTCGTCGCAATTTCGAGCTCTGCGGCAAGCCTCCGTCGCGACCACCCGGGCCAGTGTCACCTCGCGACGGTGCATCTTATCGGCGCAGACCCTGAGGGCATCAAGGGTCCGGTCCATCGCCGCGACGGAAAGCGTATTCGTCGTGGTAATCCCTTGGCCCAGCCGGACGATCCGGGAAAATGCGTCAATCACGTGAAACGCACCTTTGGTGGGACGGGCGATCAACAACCGGCAATTGTTGGTACCAAGATCAAGCGCCGCCAGCACCGAACGCCCGTTAACCCGGCGCGGTTGTCCCGGTATCGCCGGCATGACTCCGGCACCGTCAGTCGACGAATGACCCGCCCGCAGATCATCGCGCGAGCGAAACCGGCGCGCCTGTATATGTCGGCCGGTTGACATTTTTGTTTCCAAACTCAGCGCGCCCTGGATTCAACGAATTTTCACCGAACATTATAGCGCCTTACGGCGTCCAGGGCCATGGGGCGAATGCCAAGGCGGTTATCGTGAATGCACGATTGGTTGGTGCCGGTCTCGTCAATCCGACAAGCCGCGCCGAAAACCATCCCAGCTCTTGCCATAACACAAGAACGCTGATATTTTTCCGAAATCACATCAATTCTCTGTATGTTATTGATTTTAAATGATTTTGAAGCGTGACGCCCTGCTGGGGAATAGTTTAACGGCAGAACAACGGACTCTGACTCCGTCGGTCCTGGTTCGAATCCAGGTTCCCCAGCCAAAT
>Ga0209402_10005925_pt1 | contig 10772 bp, 9 predicted proteins | sample ArcticOcean_MG_C_3_FD_187437 | JGI IMG/M metagenome (GOLD analysis project Ga0209402, IMG submission 187437) | Marine microbial communities from western Arctic Ocean - ArcticOcean_MG_CB8_126 (SPAdes) (version 2) | ecosystem: Environmental > Aquatic > Marine > Oceanic | place: Arctic Ocean... | reverse complement strand
TGTAATTATTTAGAAAAACGAAGTACTAGTAAAGAATTCATTCCACAGGATGAAAAAAGCTACTGGCAAATATATGCTTTAGATACAATAGCATCACAAACTCTAGAATCTATAGTGTCAAGAGCAAGAGAAAAATTATACAAACCAGCAGAATTTCATTTTCCTGCTGGGATTAAGCACGAACAAAGAAGATCTACAAGAACATTTGATCTTTTGGAAAAACAATCAAATGCTTTCATCAACACATTTAATAAGCTTCATGTTACTATTGGTCTAGCTTGCCTTGTTCTAGACAATGTATTTCCTGATGAAAAATGGAAAGAAAATAGAAAAAATTTAGTAGAAATATATGAAAACTTTAAGAAAAGAGAATCTTTCTTAGATACAGTAAATAAGACTTCTTAATGGAGAAAATTAAATGTCTGATAAAGGAAAAATTTGTTTAATAGCTGGAGTAGGCCCTGGTACAGGAACAGCAAGTGTAAAAAAATTTTCTGAAAATGGTTATAAAGTTATAATGCTCGCAAGAAGTAGTGATTTTATAAATAGCCTACAAAAAGAAACACCTAATTCCTATGCATACAAATGCGATGTATCCAATATGACTGAAATTTCTGAGACTTGTTCTAAAGTTATATCGGATGTTGGTAATCCTAATATATTCATTCATAATGCAGTAGCTGGCGTAGCTGATGGCGGATTAGCAGGAAGTTTTCTAAGCGATAACCCTGAAAGACTTGATAGAAACTTTAATGTTAATACAAAATCTTTATTATATTTTGCAAGAGCCTTAGCTCCAAATATGATAGAAAATAAATCAGGATCTATAATTGTTACAGGAAACACATCTGCTTTAAGAGGAAAACCAGATTTTATATATTTTGCCCCTACAAAGGCTGCTCAAAGAATATTAGCGCAATCATTAGCAAGAGAATTAGGGCCTAAAGGTGTACATGTAGCCTATATATTAGTAGATGCTGCAATTGATACACCTAGAACAAGACCAATCTTTGCTGCAGACAAAGAAGATAGCTATTTTTGCAAGCCTACAGATATAGCTAATGAAATATTCCATGTTGCTCATCAAGCAAGATCTGCTTGGTCTTTTGATGTAGAGTTAAGACCGGACATAGAAAAATGGTAAAAACTGCTAAACCTTTATTAAGAATATTTTGTTACATGCCAACACCTAGAGTTTGGAAGTCTACAATTACAGCTAGATTTTTAGATATAAATATTGAGCTTAGAGGAACAAAGCCAACTGAAATAAAGGATTGGTTATGGGATTTTGATGCAAGGCCATTAACTAAAGAAGATAAAGTGAAACTAGCAGATAAGACAACAAAAGGCAGAACTGGCTTTTCTATTAAGCTTTACAAAACAGCTAGTTTTTTGGCTACTCAACCTTATGGAACAATCCCAGCTGCATTTAGTCCTGATGGTAAAATTGGTATATTCGAGTCCAATAGTATAATGCGATTAGTTGCAAGACTTAAAACTAAAAATAATACTTTATATGGTTCAACTCCTTATGAAAATTCTCGAATAGATGGATTTCTTGATGCTTCACTTATTTTTGCACGATCTTCACAAAAATATTTATTATCTATTAACAATAATTCAGTAACTAAAACTATAAGAAATGAGGCAAAAGAAGCATATATTAATTACATGACAGGAATTGAAAATGCTCTTCGTGAAAATAAAAAAAATAGTTGTATTACTACTAAAAATATTACATTAGCCGATATATGTTTTTTTTGTGAATTTTCATTATTTTATAGAGAAATTATTCCCTTAAATAACCCTAAAAATGGAATAAGTTCTATAATTACCGAATTAGGACCAAAATCTTTTAATCTTTCCATTAAACATTTCAAAAAACTTAGAAAGCATCCTTATTTCAAAATTGATGCTAATAAATACCTAGGTGATATAGAAAAAAAATTAACTTAAATCGTGTCCTGCAGAGGCAACTAAACCTCCATCGCACGTAATAACTTCTCCTATTGTATATGCGCCTGCTCTCGAAGATAAAAATATGGTTAGACCCGCTATATCTTCTGGCGTTCCTATTCGTCCTCTTGGATTTTTTTGTTCTAATTCTGTATAATTAAATTCTACTGCTGAACCTAACATCTTACTTGGAAATGGACCAGGAGCAATTGCATTTACATTAATATGTTTTTTTACTAATTCTGCTGCTAGTACCCGTGTCATATGATGCACGGCAGATTTTGCTGCACTATAGGAAAAGTTTTTAAATTCAGGATTATTAATTCCATCAATTGATCCTATATTAATTATTCTTGATGGATCTTCTTTATTTGCAGATTTACATAGCAAAGGTAATAAATTTTGCGTAAGAAAAAACATAGATTTAACACATAGATCCATAACTTTATCCCAACCTATTTCAGGAAAATCTTCAATTGGAGCTGCCCAAGCTGCTCCTGCATTATTTACTAAAATATCGAGATGCTCTTCACTATTTTTTATTTCATTACCTAGCTTCTTTACCCCTTCAATAGAAGAAATATCAGATTCTATTCCAATACATTGAGAATCATATAATTCTGTTAATCGCTTAGCTGTATTTTCTACAATATCTTTTGATCTTGCAGAAATATATACTTTAGCTCCATTGGCACAAAAGCCAGCAGCAATCATTTCACCTATTCCTCTAGAACCACCAGTCACTAGGACTACTTTTCCTTTAACTGAAAATAAATTATTGATTAACATAGTAAGATATCCTTAAACAAATTAATAAAAAGTATTGAACTTTAGATTAGTCAATGTAACATGACCCTCTAACTTTTAAATTATGGATGAGGAAATTCAGAATGTTAACTAATTTTATAAAAATAATTTTACTATCTATTACTTTACTATCTTTTTCTTGTACTGAAAAAGAAAAAGATACCATTAAAATAGCAGTTATCGAACCGATGTCAGGACCAGTAGCTTCAATTGGACTAGATCTGATAGAAGGTTTAGAATTTCATGCAAAAAGAATTAATGAAGCAGGTGGGGTTTTGGGCGGAAGGCTTATTGAAATTATAGCATACGATAATGCCATGATGGCCGAAAAAACAATTCAACAGTTAAGAAAAGTAATTGACCAGGAAATTAGATATGTATCGCAAGGTGTTGGATCTAATCATGCATTAAATATTATAAAAACATTAGGAAAACATAATGAAAGAAACCCAGGCAAGGAAATTTTATTTCTTAATCACTCAGCTGTGACTACCTCCTTCACAAACGAATTATGCAATTTTTATCATTTTAGATTTGATGCCAACGTAGATATGAAAGTAGCTGCATTAATATCACAAATGAATAAAGACCCTAATATTAAAAAAGTTTATTTATTAAATCAAAATTATGCCTACGGGCAATCTTTTCAGGCAGCAGCTAGAAGATTACTTGCTGAAAGAGCTCCTCAAATTGAAATCGTAGGGGATGAATTAATAGTACCGTTTGGAAAAATTTTAGACTTTAATCCTTATGTAGCTAAAATTACTGCTAGTGGAGCAGATACAATTCTTACAGGGAACTGGGGGGCTGATGCTGCTCGTTTGATAACAGCTACTGCGAATTCTCAATTAAAAGTTAATTTTTATACTATATATGCAGGGATACCTGCTGCTATGAATTCTATGGGAGTAAAAATTTCAACATTTAATCCAATTATTCAAGTTACTGAGTCACACGAAAATGATGCAAGTCAACCAGATTGGCTAAAAAAAATAGAGGCTGATTATACAGCTTATTCAAATAAAAGTCCTTATGCAGATAGACAAAGATTTATGATGGATATGTTCGCTGAAGCGATTGAAAAAGCAGGATCTGCTGACCCAACAGCAGTTGGTTTTGCTCTAGAGGGAATGACTACAAAAGGCCCTCATGGAGAAGCTTATATGAGAGCTGAAGATCATCAAATGCATTTTGATATGGTTATAAGTCATATATCTACTGATGTTGAAAAAACATTTACATACAATGGTGAAGACTATGGCATGGCTTATGTTACCGATGGTTGGGTAGATGCAAAAAATATAACCTTACCTACGACTTGTAAGATGAAAAGACCAAAGAGTTAATATTACTATATATTTAGGATAAAACATTGGACGTAATTTTATTTACAGCCTTCAATGGCTTACTATATGGTATGTTACTTTTTATGCTATCAAGTGGCTTAACCTTAATTTTTGGAATGATGGGTGTACTAAACTTTGCTCATGCCTCCTTCTTTATGTTAGGTGCTTATTTTGCCTATCAAATAAGCAAATATATTGGCTTTGTACCAGCATTATTTATAGCACCATTAATTATAGGTTTTCTTGGTGCTATGGTGGAAAAATACGCATTAAGAAGAGTTCATAAATTTGGACATGTAGCCGAACTTTTATTTACTTTTGGATTGTTCTATATAATAGAAGAATTAGTCCAAATGATATGGGGTAAGGTTCCTGTTGGATATCATGTTCCTGAATATTTGGACTTTACTTTATTTTCTATGAGTGGCATGGGATATCAAGCATATGCTATGTTCACATTAATAATATCAATAGCAATGTTTGTAGCTCTCTTCAGTGTATTAACTAAAACACGAGCAGGTCTTATAATTCAAGCTGCGTTGACACATCCGCATATAGTAGCATCTTTAGGGCATAATGTGCCAAAAGTATTTATGTTAGTTTTTGGCTTAGGCTGTGCATTAGCCGGCCTTGCAGGAGTGCTAGCAGGCAATACTTTAGGAACAGAGCCTTCTATGGCGTTTTCCCTTGGACCAATAGTATTTGTTGTAATAGTAGTAGGTGGTCTAGGGTCTATTAAAGGTGCGCTAGTTGCCTCCATTTTAATAGGCATACTGCAAACTACCGCAATTTCTCTTGATCTTTCTATTAATAACTTTATTGAACTTATAGGTTTTACTGTAGATATAGAAAGCTTATGGCACATACTGATTGACCTTACAATTTCGCAGATAGCACCTATTTTACCTTATTTATTACTTGTGCTCATGTTAATTATTCGTCCAAGAGGACTATTTGGCAATAGGGACGTCTAATGGTAAGTATTTTTAAATCATTTTCCACGTGGATTATAATTGCAATTATTGCTGCAGCATTACCAATAGTTTTTGACTCCTCTTTTGCTTTAACTTTATTATCCAAAATGGGCGTATTGATAATATTTACTGTTGCTTACAATATGCTGCTAGGACAAGGTGGTATGCTATCATTTGGTCATGCGATTTATTTTGGCCTTGCCGGTTATGCATCTATACATATTTTAAATGGCATAGGAGAAGAAACCCTCCCTTACTTTCCAACAGTATTGTTTCCTTTTATAGGAGCCATTGTTGGCTTGTTTTTTGGTTCTATAGTTGGATATGTTTCCACTAGAAGAGCTGGAACTGCCTTTGCTATGATATCGTTAGGTTTTTGTGAAATGGTAACAGCCATGACACTTATATTTGTAATCTTTTTTAACGGTGAAGATGGTATTCAAACGGATAGAATGGTTGGCCCTACTCCTTTTGGAATAACATTTGGTCCTCAAATTGAAATTTATTATTTAATATTATTTTGGTGTTTAGTTGCAGTAGCACTTATGTACATCATTACTAAAACACCATTTGGCAGAATGAGCAATGCGGTTAGAGAAAATCCAGAGCGGGCTGCTTTCATCGGATACAGTGTAAGAAGAGTTAGATGGCAAGCATTTGCCTTATCTTCAATGTTTGCAGGGGCTGCAGGAAGTCTTCATGCTCTTAATTACGAACATATAGGCTTTGAATCTGTCAGTATTATTCAATCTGGGGCCGTATTATTTATGGCTTTTATAGGGGGTGCCGGGCATTTTCTGGGACCAATTGTAGGAGCTATAGGACTTACCTATTTGGATTCTACATTAGCTGATGTTACAGAAGCTTGGCTTCTTTATCTAGGACTAACTTTTTCTGGAATAGTTATGTTTGCCCCAGGAGGACTAGCTGGATTAATTGTTATGCATGGTCCAATAGCTAGAACTGATAAAAATCTACTTATTAGTTTAATTAAGCCCTATTTATTAGCAATTGGAAGTGTAATAACGGGATTGATTGGTTTAATAGGAATAATAGAGATGTTATATTTTCGTTCTTTAATATCTAAAGGCGAAGGTGAAATTATAATATTTTGGAGAGAATTTAATGCTAATGGTATTCTATCTTGGTTATTATTTATAGGCTTAATTTTAATAGGAATATTTTTATCTAAAAAAACTTTTCCTATGGCAAAAGAAAGTTGGGACAATGCTATAACTGTCGTAAAGACGGAGATTTCTAATGAATAATGCCCTACAATTAACTAATGTCTCAAAATCTTTTGGAAAAGCTAAAATAATTCAAAACCTTAATTTAGATATTAAGAAAAACGAAAGGCACGCAATTATTGGACCCAATGGAGCAGGAAAGTCTACCCTATTCCATTTAATATCGGGCCACCATAAATTAACCTCTGGAAAAATTACTTTATATGGAAAAGAAATTAATAATCTAGAACCTCATGAAATTAATAGAAAAGGACTTGCAAGAAGTTTTCAAGTTACAAATATCTTTCCTAAAATGTCTGTATATGAAAATATTCGTTGCGGAATGTTATGGTCTATGGGTTTAAAATATTCTATAATTAAAATAGTTAATAGAAATCAAGAATTAAATAAAAAAACAAATTCGCTTCTAGAAGAAATTAATTTACTACATTGTGCTCATATACCTGCTGGACTTTTGAGTTATGCAGACCAACGAGCACTAGAAATTGGCATCACAATTGCAGGAGGTGCTGATACACTTATGCTTGATGAGCCAACAGCAGGCATGTCAAATTCCGAATCCGAAAGAGCTGTAAAATTAATAAAACAAGTATCAGAGAATAAAACTTTAGTTATAGTAGAACACGATATGGGAGTAGTTTTTGACTTAGCCGATAGAATATCAGTTTTAGTTTATGGAGAAATTATTGCAACTGATACACCTAATAATATTAGAATAAATAAAGCAGTTCAGGAAGCCTATCTTGGAACAGAGGATCATTAGATAATGTTAAAGATTTCAGACTTACATGCCTATTATGGAAAATCACATATCCTCAGAGGGGTTAATATAAATATTGGTAAAGGAGAAATTATTGCCTTACTTGGAAGAAATGGGGTAGGAAGATCTACTCTAGTGAAATCTATCATGGGTTTAGTTCCTATTACAGGATCAATTATTTATAAAAATAATGAAATACTTGGAAATGCTACCCATAATATTGCTTTAAAAGGCATAGGATATGTTCCAGAAAATAGAGATGTATTTTCCACCTTAACTGTTAGGGAAAATTTATTATTAGGTGTCAAAGATAAAAATGCTAAAGCGGAATGGACTATAGAAGAAATGTTTTCTTTATTTCCAAACTTAAAGGAAAGAGCAGATGTAAGTGCTTCAGCAATTTCTGGAGGAGAACAACAAATGCTTACTATATGTAGATGTTTAATGGGAAATCCAGAATTTATGATGATAGATGAACCTACGGAGGGATTATCTCCGCATATGACAGAGACAGTTGCGGAACTATTAAAAAAAATCGTAAGTAAAGGCATTTCAATACTTTTAGTGGAACAAAAACTTAGAATAGCACTAAGATTAGCAAGCAGAGTATATTTAATGGGTCATGGCGAAATTGTTTTTGAAGGCACTCCTAAAGAGCTTGAAGAAAATAATGCTATAAAAAAAGAATGGTTAGAAGTGTAGATTATATCAATGCCTTTTAGTTGTTCTTTCACCAACTCCCACAGCCTTCGTAATCTTGTTGTATCCTATATAGTTAACTTTCTATTATCTCTTCATAATTATTAGACTCATCATACAACTTATTTACTAAATGTTCTCTAGCAGATAATGCTGAAGATTGATTTACGTACCCTTTATCTGTTATCTCATTATCATCAAAAGAAGGAGGTTTACTCATAAGAATAATTTTTTTAATTTTAGTGCTGGATCCTGGAAAGTTTTTGTTATGTAAAAGTATTCTTTTCTTAACCTCTTCTTTAATTATTGGGTGATTAATAATTTCATCAACCCCTAATTCTTCACCTATTAATTTTTTACATGCATCTATATTAGGCCAGGCTAAAAACCCTAAATAATTTTTATCATGCCCAGCAACTAATCCATCTTGAAATAATGGTGCACATGAATTAACAATAGCTAAACGAACACTACCTACATCTACCCATGTCCCTGTAAGAAGTTTAAAGTTTTCGACAACTCTTCCATCAAAATCTATCCCTCTACTTGGATCACTAGGATCAACTAATCGTCCGGCATCACCAATTAAATAAAAACCTTCTTCATCAAATGCCTTTTTTGTTAAATCATCTCTTTTTAAATAACCAGGAGTAACATTAGGGCCTTTTAATCTTAATTCCATTTTATTACCTGCAGGGACCATTTTAATTTCTACACCTGGAACTGGTAACCCTATGTTCCCTGGTTTATCAATTTTAAAATAAGTAGATGTCGCTAATGGCGCTGTTTCAGTTGCTCCCCAACCGCATATAAGTTCTATCTCATTCCCTGTTGTTTTTTTTGCTAAATCTCTAATTCCATACCATACTTCTTCAGGTAAAGAAGCTCCTCCATAACCTATATACATTAAGTTTTTAAAAAATATTTTTCTTAAATTTCCATCTGACTTTAAATGTTCCAATAGCATAGCCAAACCTGCTGGCACGGAAGTATAATAAGTGGGGGAAACATCTTTTAGATTATTAACTGTAACTGAAAATAATGCAGGCACTGGTCTACCCCCATCTATATACATTGTCCCCCCTGTCCAAAATATTCCATTAAAAGAGTGGTTTCCACCCATAGTATGATTCCATGGTAACCAATCTACTATTACAGCTTCTCCTAATTCATGAGGTCTTACTTGATGAGCTTGTTGCATATTTGTACACAACATAGCTTGTGTGTTAATTACCCCTTTTGGCATACCAGTGGATCCCGAAGTAAATAAATATTTAGCAATATATTTCGGTGTAACAGAATTATATACATCTTTTATTTTTTCTGTTGGCTGAGTAGATAATACATCATCTATTAATAGCATATTATACTTGGCTATAGGGTTTATTGAACAGACTACTTTAATATTTGCTAAAGGAAGTTGTTCAATTGCTTTTTCAAATATAGATCCATCTTCTATATATATTAAGCCAGGTTCTACAAGTTCAAAACAATGTTTTAATTTTGCATAGTCACTACTCATTAAAGAATAAGCAGTAGATATCGGTGCTACAGGTACTCCACAACATAAACCAGCAACATTTAATAATGCATGATTTATACTATTTCCAGATAAAATCATAATAGCTTTATTTTGATTTAAACCTATATCAATTAAAAACTGAGATATACTATTTATAGATTGTAAGGCATTTTTATAAGATAGTTTTCTCCATCCTCCATCAGTTCTTTCTGCTAACCAAATATTTTCAGGAAATTGTTCACAAGTTTTCTTAAACTTATTACCCACATTAACTTCAGATTCTTCAAGCTTTAAAGGTGACCTTAAAACTAAAGTTCCATCATCCCTTTTTTCTACATCAAGTTTTTGTGGAGGATATGTTAATTTCATCAATATTTAACTCCTAAAATTAATCTATTATTTTTAAGCAGCATTATTTAATATTTTATCTCTAGCTTCTTCATATTCATTCTTTAAACGATCCACTAGTCCCGCAGTGGAAAGCACATCTTTAATTGCACTAATACCTTGACCACATCCCCATATATCTTTCCAAGCTTTTTTCTTTTCCATACCCTCAGGACCAAAATCCATTTTACTTGGATCACTAGTAGGTAAATTATCTGGATCAAAACCTGCATTAGCTAAAGAGGGTTTTAAATAATTTCCATGAACGCCTGTAATTAAATTTGTATAAACTATATCATCAGCTGCATATTGAGTAATTGCATTTTTATACCCATCATTAGCATTAGCTTCCTTTGTTGCAATAAATGCAGAGCCAATATAACCAAAATCTGCGCCCGCAGCTTGAGCCGCAAGAACGGCACTACCAGTAGCTATTGAACCTGATAAAGCTAAAGGACCTTTAAACCATTCTCTAATTTCTTGAATTAATGCAAATGGAGAAGTAACTCCAGCATGTCCACCAGCACCAGCAGCAACAGCCACAAGACCGTCGGCACCTTTTTCTATTGCTTTATGAGCAAAACGATTATTAATCACATCATGTAAGACTATACCGCCATAACTATGGATAGCCTCATTTAACTCAGGTCTAGCACCTAAAGAAGTAATAATAACTGGAACTTTATATTTTACACACATTTCTAAATCATTATCTAATCGTGCGTTAGATTTATGTACAATTTGATTAACAGCATAAGGAGCTACAGGCACACTAGGGTTTTTCAATTTGTATGACTCTAATTCTTCCGTAATTTGTGATAACCAATCATCTAATAACTCTTTGGGTCGTGCATTTAATGCTGGAAATGATCCTAAAACACCCGCTTTACATTGCGCTATAACTAAATCTGGATTAGATATAATAAATAAAGGCGCTCCAATCACTGGTACGGAAAAATTATTTTTATTAAGTATGGATGGTAACGTCATTCTAGTAATCCCAAATTTTAAATTTATGTGTAATTTTTTTTTTAAATATAATATATAGTATTTTACATAAAAGTAAGGTTTTTT
>Ga0209402_10005913_pt1 | contig 10785 bp, 10 predicted proteins | sample ArcticOcean_MG_C_3_FD_187437 | JGI IMG/M metagenome (GOLD analysis project Ga0209402, IMG submission 187437) | Marine microbial communities from western Arctic Ocean - ArcticOcean_MG_CB8_126 (SPAdes) (version 2) | ecosystem: Environmental > Aquatic > Marine > Oceanic | place: Arctic Ocean... | reverse complement strand
AGAATGCCCCAACTTCTTGGACCGCCGGGGCCTCAAAGCCTAACATAGGAAGTGGTACCACATCTGGGGGCACGTCACCAGGCAACATCAGTAAACATGATGGCAGCGAGGCATCGTATTTGCTTTTCGACCATGGCGATGGTCAGCTCGGTCGGGGGGGCCAAACAAGCAGAACAATAGCGAGCCGTGGATCACGGGAACAGATTTCCCGATGGACCTCTTGGAAGGGGCCCCTCGGAACTCTACACCGGTCCCCGTCGGCGATCCGCTAGGTCCGTTCGAGAATCCAGTTCGGCGTAATCGGGATCAGCCAGGTGCTCAAAATCGTGAACGCTCCGGTCATGAGGAGCAGACCCAGAAGAATGAGCATCACGCCGGACGCTTTCTCGACCATCGGCAGGAACCGCCGGAAGCGAGAGAACGCGTTCAGGAACCAGTCCAAGGCCAACGCGGCAATCAAGAACGGAACGGCCAGTCCAAGGGAGTATACGCTCAACAAGCTGACGCCGGCCCAAACGGTGTCCTGGGTCCCCGCCAGGGTGAGAATCGCTCCGAGTACTGGCCCGATGCAGGGCGTCCACCCGGCGCCGAAGGCTGCCCCCACACCGATCGTGCCTAGATATCCGGCGGGCTTGTCGTTCACGTGCACCCTACGCTCCCGCAAAAGCGGCGCGATCCTGAGAATCCCGGTGAGGTGCAAGCCGAGTATGATGATGACACCCCCCCCGATCCGCGCGATCCAGACCTCGTAGTAGCGTAAGTACGCCCCCAGAAAAGACGCAGAGGCACCGAGCGTGATGAAGATCATGCTGAAGCCCATCACGAAAAGCAGGGAGTGAATCAGGGTTGCCTTTCGATCGACTCCCTCCTGGAGATCCTCCAAGCTCATGCCGGTGACGAACGAGAGATAGCTGGGGATCAGAGGAAGCACACACGGGGACAGGAACGAAAGCACGCCGGCGGTGAAGGCGACAAGCAGTCCAACAGATTCATTCATCCTTCAGACGATCCTTTCCCGTCCGATACGTCAGTGGAGTTGGGCTCTTGAGCACTCAAACGGTGCGAAATCGCCCGGAACCCCATCACGATCCCAACCCAGGCTAGCGCTAAAGCTAACGCCCAACCAAACGCTAGCGGAAAAAACCCAACTACACCGGCGGACGAGATGGCGAGTATCGCCACAGTCCCGAGAATGGTTCGGTCTTCCCGTCCCAGTGTGCGATGGCCCGCCAACGCATCAGTGAACGACACGCCGGCGCGCACCAACTGGGGGAGGCGCCACGGCCTCAACACAGCCTCTCGATCAATCATTGCCTCTATGCGCTCCGTGAGTCCGCCCTCGGGTTTCAGGGGTGTTGCCGGGAGTCCCTGAAGTGCAGGCAACGGCACCCCGGTACCGACACCTGCTTTCTCCGACGGCCCGGTAGCACGATTTCCGAGGAGGATGCAAGGTCGGCCAGAAATATTCCCTCGAGCTCTCCCGCGAGGGACGCATCCAAAACGCCCACGTCGATCTCCCAGTTCCCGAGAAGGCTCCACGCGTTGAGGTTGCTCGAGCCCACTCGGCACCAGAGTCCATCCGCGACGGCACTCTTGGCGTGGATCATCGCGCCCTGCCATTCGAAGAGTCTCACCCCCTGTTCGAGCAAGTAACGGTAGCCTGCTCTGGAAAGTGTCCCGACCAACGGCCAGTTGTTGTTGGCGGGAACGAGTACCCGGACGTCGACTCCAGATTGAGCGGCTTCGACGATCGCCTTGGCGATGGCGCCGGGGGCCACGAAGTACGGGTCCGTGATCCATAGGCGCTCTTGCGCCATCGCCGCAACGAGGGCGACGGTCCGAAGGACCCTACTTCGGCGGGGCTCGCCTTCGATGATCCAAACCGACGTGTCTCCCACAACGCTCGGGTGCCCTTCCTCAAAAGTCTCGGGAAGGGGATCGCCCATCACGTCCCAGATCCGGCCAAATGCCTTGCTGGCGGCCGAAACAGCCGGTCCCCGAATCTCGATGCCGGTGTCACGCCAGGGGGCTTCCTCAGCTGTGCCGGCCCACTCCTGGCCAATGCAGAATCCGCCGGCGAACGCGACCTCTCCGTCCACGACCACGAGCTTGCGGTGATCGCGTTGGAACACGCCGTAGGGATCACGGACCGAGGGCCGGTTGAAGGCACGTATCTCGACCCCCGCGCGGCGGAACGGCCGCCAATACCGGCTCGGGGTCGCCCAGCACCCCACCCAATCATACAGAAGGCGAACCTCGACTCCGTGACGGGCCCTCTCCACGAGCACGTCTCTAAAGACCCGCCCCACGGGATCGTTTCGCAGGATGTAGTTCTCGAAGTGGACGTAACGCTTGGCGCCCGCGATCGCCTCCAACCACGTTTCGAACGTGACGGGTCCGTCGAATTGGAGACGAACTTTGTTGCCTGTGATTTCGGGCGCACCTGTCGCTCGTTCGAGCGCTTGTTTCGTCAGGCCGCCGAGGGGACCTTCGGGAGAACGAAGAAGCCCGACAGGAGGCACGGGTTCCACGTCTTTGCCGCCTGCGGACATGTAGGGCTTCTCGGTGGAACTCATCGTAAGAGGCTTGGCGTCGCCCCCCCGGCCACTACACCGTCTCGATCGGGCAGGCGAGCCCTTCTGGAGTCAACTCCACGCCCGCCGAGACGCATACAAGACAAAGACCGTAGATCTCGAGCTTATGACGGGTGGGTCGAAATCCATGTTGTGCCGATACCATCGCCTCGATGCGATGCACTTCTGAACTCTGGAACTCCGTGACAGCGCCACAGTTCAGACAAATCAGATGCTCGTGGATCGGCTGTGCGGAGAGCCGGTGCTCATACCGTTTGAAGCCTTCTCCGAAGTCGTGCTCAGCAACGAGTTTACTCCGGACGAGCAGATCGAGGGCACGGTAGATGGTCGCCTTTCCAAGCCGATGACCATCCGACCTGAGCGCACGCTCGATCTCATCGACTGAAAGGTGCTCGCCCGATCCGAATACCACTTCCGCTACCGCCTCGCGTTGGTGGGTTACGGGCAGCCCCTGCTCCTTCAGATAACGTCCAAAGAGCCGAACGAAAGGGGCGGGGTCCGGGCGAGTCGTCACGCCTCCACGGGCTCCAGTAAACCGGCGTCGAACTCGTCCAGTAACGCCCTGAGTTTCTCCGGGTCACCCGCGATCTCGACCGTCCTCGGCTCCCCGAGGTCCATGTCGGTTCGACGAGCCACCCCGCGCATCACTCGAGGCAGTCGATCCGAGGGGGCCTGGCCCTCCTCCGCGATACTATGTTCAACCGTAAGGGTTGTGCCTGTCCGTTCGGCGACGTACGGCGCCGTGTACAGCCGGCGAGCACCGTCTGCGCTGAAACAACTCACCGCCACCAACCCCCGCTCCTTCCTTCCGACGATCAGCGGCGGGAACACCCACACGCGATCGATCTCACTTTCACCGAGGCGCCGCGCCACCATCTGAAGCGTTCGTGGAATCGCCTCCGGCACTCCAGGATCCTCCCCATCGTTCACGAGCACATCTCCATGTCGGGGCCACGCTCACCGATTAGAAGATATTCTACTGCCTCGCTCGCGATAGCTCCACAGCTTCCCGAGTCGCATGGATCACATTTTCGCGAACTTGCTCTATCGGACCCTCGACAAGAGCCCCGGCCGCACGTACGTGCCCGCCGCCACCGAACTGGCGCGCCAACTGGTTCACGTTGACCATGCTGTTGGATCGGAAGGAAACTTTGACCCCCTTGCGGGGGATCTGACGAAAGAGCAGACCCACTTCCACTCCCTCGATCGAGCGCGGGTAGTCGACCATCCCCTCGAGATCGTCGTTGATCGCCCCGAGGGCCTCGAACTGGTCCGCCGGAACGGTCATCCACGCGACCCCGGCCCCCTCATCGACGTCAAGGAAGGCCAAGGAACTCTCGAGCAGACGGTAGCGGCGGCGCGGAACGGTCCCGTAAATACGGCGGTAGACTTCATCGGGACTGACACCGCGGCTGACCAATTCGGCCGCGACCCCAAGGCAGGTCGGGCTCGTGTTGCTGAAGCGAAACGACCCCGTGTCTGTCAGGATGGCCACGTACATTCCAAGGTCGGCGACGGACGGCCAGGGGCCCCCCGCCCTATGGATGAGGTCGAATACGAGTTCCCCGGTCGCCGACGCGCTCGAGTCTCGGAAGGACACACCTTCGATGGGCCGGTCCCCTGGCGGGTGGTGGTCGATGACCACCGTCAGCAGGCCGTCGATGAGCCGCCTCACCCGTCCGATCCGAGGCACCTCCCCGGTGTCGAGAACGATGGCTACGTCGGCGCTGTCACAGAGTTCCTGGGCTTCCGCCGAGGTCGCATCCAACACCCACGACTCGTCGGGCACAAGGAAGCGGAACGCCGGCGGAACCGGCGTCGGGTTCACGAGGAACGCCTCGGTTCCGACGGAGCGGAGCCACGCCGCAAGTGCGATCTCGGACCCGCATCCGTCGCCGTCGGAGTTCACGTGCGTGGTCAGAACGGCCGTGTCCTTACCGCGAAGCGCCGTCAAGACAGAGTCGATCGCCGCCAACCTGGTCTTAGCGGGCTGATAGGTCATGAATATCCTAGAGGTCTGTTAAAAGAGCTCAGTTTGGGGCACCCGGCAGTCGCTTCCGGACTTTGGCCCACGTAGACGCGAGATGAACCACATAAGGCGTTATGACCCCGCGGACCTGTCCATGTTCAAGTGCAGCAAGGAGAGCGGCAGGTTCGTTGGGGTGGTGATCCACCTCCACCCAAGCGCCCGCTACTTCTCCCAGCATGTGAGCATCCGAGCCCGCCCCTCTCCGCTTCGACCAGCGGGCCGCCAGCTCTTCTCCAGGGGTGTTGAGGTGCCCGGGATGGAGGCGGGCATTAAATACCTCGATGATGTCTACCAGCGGCGCCAACTCCTCCGCGTATCGGCCGGACCCGCCCTTGCCTCGTGCATACGGGTGGGGCAAATAAACGAGGCCTCCCTGCTCCTTTACGCGACGACAAACTTCACGGGCCGGCGTCCCCTTCGGGATCTCTTCCTCGATATAGAGGCCGATGACGTCGATCCCCTCTTTGGTCTTCACCTCCTCACCGGGTATCACGGTATCCGGGAACAGCTCGGCCATCTCCAGCGCCGGCGTCAGAAGATTGTGGTTCGTGATAGCGACACGATTCACCCCCTTTGCCGCCGCCGTCGCGATCACCTTTCGAGGGTCGGACAAACAGTCGAAGGACGCCTGAGTATGCATGTGCATGTCGATGCGAAGGCGACCCTCACGCGGCCCATGCCGCGGCACGGCCGCCCTCCGGATCTCCGTGAGCAGTTCGAGCGCTCGGTCCTCGAGCACCTCGAGCTCGCCTTCGTTGACGAGCAAGTGGGTCGCACGTTCACGTTTGATGCCCGGAGCCATCTGCGTGTCCATGATGGCTCGGGCCCTCTCGGCGCTGAGGCCCCGCATCTCACGAAGGCGGCGGAGCCTGACTTCCTCGGACGCCTCGACCAAGACGGTGACGTCGAATTGGTCTTCCAGTCCCACCTCGAAAAGTAGTGGGATTTCCGAGACACAAATCGCGTTACGGCCGGCCATGGGCTCTCGCATCCAACGGTCCCGCAGAACTCGAATTCGCGGATGAAGAATACCCTCCAGGCGGCGGCGTGCTTCCTCGTCTTCGAAAACGATGGACCCGAGCTTGTCTCGGTTCAAACAACCATCGCTCTCGAGGATGTCTTCACCGAAAGTCTCCACGACCTCCGAAAGCCCAAGGGACCCGGGCTCGACCACTTGACGAGCCAAGTCGTCTGCACTGGCGACCGGGACGCCCACGTCGCTCCAAAGGGAAGCCACCGTGGATTTACCGGCAGCGATGTTTCCCGTGAGCCCCACCGACACGGCGTCTCCCACAGCGGAGGACTTGATGCGGAGTCCTTTAAGGACCATGGCCGAAGCGAGTAGCGCCGCGCCCCCGAGCGTCGCCCCCACCACTCCGACAGCACCGACGCCGATCTGCCAGCCGCGAGCAGCGACATACGCGAACCCAAGTCCGGCGCTCGCCCAGGCTAGGATGCCCAGAAGGTCGAAGGCCAAAAAACGACAGTACCCCAGCTTCGTGGAGCCCGCCACGACCGGCATCAACGTGCGCACGAACGGAACCATTCGAGCCAAACTCACCGAATACCCGGGGTGTCGATCGAAAAGGTCGAGCGTGCGACCCTCGTGCCTGCGAGCGAAACGTGCCACGGTCCCCCTGCCACGGAGCACACGGCGACCACCCCAGCGGCCCACCGCGAATCCCGCGGAATCGCCCAGCGCGGCGCCCAGCACAGTCGCGCCGGCCAAGGCCCCAAAGCCGAAGTGCCCTTCGAGTGCGAAGGCCGTGGCAACGATGAGGGTCGGCTCGGTGGGCAGGATCACCCCGATGATCAGAGCCGTTTCTAACATCGCCATAGCACCGACGAGCCACGGCCCGTAGACGGCGATATTCGCGCCGATCCACTCGATCACGAGGGGCGGGCCGGCTCTGGGATCAATTCGCGGCCCAGCTAGACACTAGAAGGGGCGATGGGTCGAGAAGCGAAGGTCGTCTTCAGTTCCCAACTCGCCATCCGGACCCTCCGAAAGAATGGCGAAGGAATCGGCCCAGACGCTATAGGCGTAAAGCGTGCCCCACGGGTCCGTTGTGGCGTCACCGGTGAAGTGGGTGGTAAGCCACGCATTCCAATCTCGGGTCCGAGGAAGCTCGTATGTGTCGCGAGCCTCCCTTTGCACGGCCTGAGACACCCTCATGATCTCGCGCTCGGCCGACCACACGAGCACGGGCTGCACATAAGGCTTCGCCTTGGAGACGATTACCTCGCGGCTATCAGGGATAGTAAAGCGCGGCCGCGAAGCCCATGATGAGCAGTAGTATGAGTCTGGTTACCATTTCGCAGTCTCCTTTGCACACCTACGCATCTCGGATCCCCATCGCAGATATCGCTCCAACTCCTGCAATGGGACGACCGTGATTTCTTCTCCGTAAGCGGTGTCCATACGCCATTTCATATAAGCCCCTGATGGGACCGGAAGAAATGGCGGCCTTCGATACCACCGGTTCGCCCTAAACGCCCAAGCTGTCGCCAACATCGCTGGTACGAGCCACGGCCGTCGCACGGCCAGCCGTACTAGCCCTAGGTACACCGATCCCATAACCGCATCTCGCAGTTGCTTGTCGAGCGTCAGAGAATCCGGAAATATATGTATATGCCGAATCTAGTCCTCGCCCCCGTGCAATTCAATGGTGTTTAGTTCCCTCCATGAACGCTCTTTGGCCTATTCGCAGGCCATTCGATGTTCCCCCTGATGCGCCCAAGCTATCATTGGTGAAACAAGACCGCCGAGGAGAACACGAGTGTCGAATCGCCTAGCCGAGGAGTCGAGCCCATACCTTCTCCAGCACGCCGAAAACCCCGTCGATTGGCGCCCGTGGCATACGGATGCGTTCGACGAAGCCCGGCGCAGGGACGTCCCGGTGCTTCTCTCCATCGGCTACTCCGCTTGTCATTGGTGCCACGTCATGGAGCGAGAGTCCTTCGAGGACCCGACGACGGCCGCACTCATGAATGAATCCTTCGTCAACATCAAAGTAGACCGCGAGGAGCGTCCCGACATCGATTCGGTCTATATGAGCGCGGTCCAGGCCCTGACGGGCCAGGGGGGATGGCCGCTCACGGCGTTCCTCACTCCGGATGGCGAGCCCTTTTACGGGGGGACGTACTTCCCGCCCGAGCCGCGGCACAACATGCCCTCTTTTCGCCAAATTCTACAGTCGATCCGGAAGGCCTACGGGGAACGGAAAGAGGAAATTTTCAAGAACGCGGGCGAGCTGAAGGGGCTGCTGGCGCGGAGTTCGTCGGAGCGAGCCGAGGGGCCGGTCACCGAACAGGGAGAGGCGATCGTCGGTCCCGCCCTACTCGATCACGCGTTCCGCTTTCTGGTGTCGCACCTCGACCCGAAGAACGGCGGCTTCGGAGGGGCACCGAAATTCCCCCAGCCGGTCACGCTGGAGTTCGCCCTTCGAGTCCATGCGCGCACCGGAAACCCCGAAGCTTTGGAAATGGTCACACGAACGTTGCGCAGCATGGCTCGCGGGGGAATCCACGATCACCTCGCAGGGGGGTTCCATCGGTATTCGGTGGACGAACGCTGGCTGGTGCCCCACTTCGAGAAAATGCTGTACGACAACGCGTTGCTAGGGCGGTTGTATACGAACGCCTATCAGGTCACCGGTGACGAGGAGTTCCGGAGCGTCGCCGAGGGCACCCTCGACCACCTGCTCACCGACATGCTCGCACCCGAGGGCGGTTTGTATTCGGCGTTGGACGCCGACTCGGAAGGGGAAGAGGGCACCTTCTACGTATGGACGCCGTCGCAGGTCCGGGCGCTGCTCGACGATGAGGAGGCCATTCTTTTCATGCGTTGCTACGACGTCAGCGAACAAGGCAACTTCGAGAAGAACAACATCCTTCACCTTCCTCATGACCTCAGCGCGGTCGCCGAGCGCGACGAAATGAGCCTCGAACATCTTCGCGAGAGGCTCGAGGACTCGAGGCGGATCCTGTTGGAGGCTCGGCGACTTCGCGAGCCGCCTTTCCGGGACGAGAAGATTCTCGCCAGTTGGAACGGCTTGGCGATTCGAGCGCTTGCCGAGGCGGCAGGGGCCTTGAACCAGCCCCGTTTTCGCGAGGCCGCCGTTCGGGGGCTCGATTTTCTCCTCGGAAGTATGCGTCGGGATAATCGTCTGAGACGATCGTACAAAGATGGTAAGGCACGAATCGATGCGTTCTTGGAGGACTACGCCGCGGTCGGAAACGCGATCCTCACGGTGTATGAGATCACCTTGGAGCCTCGCTGGTTAGACGAGGCGAAGTGGATCACAGAGCGCGTAGTCGAACTTTTCTGGGACGACGATGAAGGCATATTCCACGACGCCCCAAAGGACGGCGAGGCACTGACGGTTCGAGCGCGGAACATCATGGACAACGCCATGCCATCCGGGAACTCGCTGGCCGTCGAACTCCTGATTCGAAGTGCCCACCTCTTTGGCCATGCGCGCTATCGAGAGATCGCTCACCGAGTGCTCGACCGGGAAGCCGGATCCGTTGCCCGCTTTCCAGGCGCGTTCGGTCGCTTGCTCGGGGCCCTCGATCGGACCGTTGGGAACCCAGTAGAGATCGCCATCGTGGGTGCGCGCGACCACCTCCGCACCGCCGAGCTGCTCCAAACTGCCTTGAAGCCGTATAGGCCGAACCGAACCATCGCGGGTAAAGCCCCGGGTGAGCACCTCGCCCATATACTTCCGCTCTTGGAGGGTCGGGACCATGGGACCGACCCGACCGCATTCGTATGTCAGCACTACGCGTGCAAAGCGCCCGTCTTCGATGCCAACTCCTTGGCGGAGCAGCTAGGCAGAGGGTAGTGCTCCTTTCGGACGGAAGGGTTTACTTTCTTACTCACGGCGCCCTCGTACCACGACTTCGTCTGGAATCAATGGCAACCACGGAGCAAGAGATCACCGGAACTCACGACTCGGGGGGCCCTTCCTCCGAATGGCTCCTCGAGGCATACCGAACGATGGTCATGTCCCGATGTGTCGATGATCGGGAAATCAGTCTAAAGCGCCAGAACAAGACCTTCTTCCAGATCTCCGGTGCCGGGCACGAGGCGGTGCAAGTCGCGATGGCCGCGCATTTGCGGCCGGGTTACGACTGGTTCTACGCGTACTACCGGGATCGCGCCCTTGTGCTGGCACTCGGCCAGACTCCGGTGGACCACCTCCTCGGCGCGGTCGGAGCCCTCGACGATCCGAATAGCGCTGGCCGCCAGATGCCCTCCCACTTCGCGGACCCGGACCTCCACATCGTGACGTTGTCGTCGCCCACGGGAACACAATTTCTCCAAGCGGTGGGCGCCGCCGAGGGGGGATATCGGATCTCGCTCATCCCCGAGCTCCGCGGCACGATCGACGACTTCGAGGAGGACGAGGTGGCGCTCGTTTGTTCGGGAGAAGGAGCAACGTCCGAGGGTGAGTTCTGGGAGGCCATCAGTACGGCGTGTACGCTCAAACTTCCCGTGATTTTTCTCATCGAGGACAACGAGTACGCGATCTCCGTACCGGTCGAAGTCAACACGCCAGGGGGGAGCATCTCTAAGCTTTTATCCGGCTTTCCCGACTTGTTCATCATCGAATGCGACGGGACAGACGTGTTGGACAGCCACCAGGCGGCCGGCAAAGCGGTCCGTCACTGTCGCCACAGAAGAGGCCCCGCGCTCGTCCACTCTCATACGACTCGCCCTTACTCGCATTCGATGTCCGACGACCAGCGGATCTACCGGTCCGCCTCAGAGCGGGAAGCCGAGGCCGCCAGGGACCCGTTGCCGAAAACCCGGAACCTGCTGATCGAGCGCGGTGTGGCGACCGCCCAGGAGCTGGACCGCCTGGAGGCGGAGGTCGAGGCCGAGGTCGCCGAGGCCGCCGACGAGGCGATCGGCCACGCACAACCTGAAGCGGGGACGGCCATGCTCCACCTCTTCTCCGAGGACGTGGACCCGACCTCGGATGCCTTCGACAACGAGGCCTCACCCCAAGTCGGAGAGGACCGCGACCTTACGATGGTCGATCTCCTCAACGCCTGCCTTCGGGACGAGATGGAGCGCGATCCCCGGATCGTGCTCTTCGGGCAAGATGTGGCCGATGCTTCAAGAGAACCCGCGCTCGCTGAGGTGAAGGGCAA
>Ga0209402_10005911_pt1 | contig 10785 bp, 12 predicted proteins | sample ArcticOcean_MG_C_3_FD_187437 | JGI IMG/M metagenome (GOLD analysis project Ga0209402, IMG submission 187437) | Marine microbial communities from western Arctic Ocean - ArcticOcean_MG_CB8_126 (SPAdes) (version 2) | ecosystem: Environmental > Aquatic > Marine > Oceanic | place: Arctic Ocean... | reverse complement strand
CGTTGCCACCGCCTGCTACGGACACACACTGCACTTTCACCATTACAGCGGGCGGCAGTGTCTTCTCGCCCTCGAACAGATTGTTGGGGCGTAAAAAAACCGCCCAAGAATTGCTGTCCGGCAACACGGGGCGGTTAAAAGCGTTCGCTTTTTGATGTATCGCGTAGTGCTACCGGACAACCCGAGTATGTCATTATGGTTCAGGGATGTCAAGTGGATTCGGTGAAGAACTACCCGTTCAGCAGTAATGCGATTCCGAATGCCATCGTCATCAGGTTCACACCGATGATTATTCCCAGCGAGAATCCATTCCACCAGCCCTTGTCGTATCTCTCGCCCCAGTTTTTGTTCATCGGTTCCTCACTACCCGCGTAGTCCGTGTGGATTATCTGATTGACACCACGACATCCACGCCCCACACGAGACGCAGATATTCTTCGATTTGTTCTGTGGTTGGTGGTGCTTCTGGCAAGGTGTTTCTGATTTTCTCAGCACAGCGTAACGTGGAACCCAGTTGGTCGAGTCGGTCGGTTGGTGTGCCAGCGCAAGTGTTGAAGCAATCGGCGAGTCTCTGCGCAAACCCCAAATCCATCGGGTGGTGGCATTCGTCGTAGCTTTGGTCGTATGTCTCCCCGTCGAACCCACACGCTTCTCCTTCCGGGCAGGACTGGCATTGGTAGACTGTCAGTGTTTCGTTCATGTGTTCTCTTCCCAGCTTCCACCATGTTTCTTCAGCAGTTCAGCCGCGACACCGATATGGTCTACGAGTCCAGCCGGTGCGGGCAAACGAGACTTCCATCCAACCAAGTCCAACCACTGGGCGTGTATTCGCCACCGTATTCCGCGTGGTAACCGGGTGAGAGGGGCTGGAACACGTCCTTAGTCTCTTTGCAATAGCTGCACTCAAACGACAACGTAATCTTCAACGGTAGGTCGCCAGCCTGTACGTGCCGAACCCTCAGTAAACTGGACTCACTGGATTCCATCATTCCACATCCATCTCGACAAGATTGGTTTCGTAGCGATACCGCGTGTTGCAGTATTCGCAGATGTTCCACGGTGGATTGGAAGTTAGAACGTGTCCTGATGCCACATGCCCGCGAACCTTGCAGATTTCGCGTTGTTCCGCCCGGTGCGGCGGTTCGGCAACTTTCTTGTCGGCGAGAATCGACAGCACTTCTTCGCGAACGTCTTCCAGCTTCAGGCCGAGGTTCATCAGTACCTGGGCGGCAACGCCTTCCTGTTCGCGGAGTAATCCAAGCAGCAAATGCTCGGTGCCAACGTAGTTGTGTCTGAGTGTATCGGATTCTTCCACCGCATAAGTGACAGCAGCCTTTGCCACTGGCGTTCGGGGCAGCTTCCCCATAGTGACCATGTCTGGTCCCGGTTGCACAAGCGATTCGACTTGCAGTCGCACCTTACGCAGATCAATGCCAAGAATCTTCAGAAGGCGGGCGGCACAACCGTTACCGTCCTTGATGATTCCCAGCAGCATGTGTTCGGTGCCAAGGTATTCGTGATTGAAACGCTGTGCTTCTTGGTTGGCAAGCTGCATCACTCGCCGCGCCCGGTCGGTAAATCTCTCGTGCATCATTCCACCTCAAGTTCAGGAAGCATCGATAACGCATCAACGAAACGATCGTAGGCTTCGGTAGACGACCAGCGGACATCGACTTCCATATAGCTTTCCAGCCGATGGACGTTCCCGGTTATTCGGTTCGTCTTGCCAGTAACGCACCAATTGCGAATCGCTCGCAGAGATGGATTGGCTTTGATTGTTAATCGCAATGCAGCCAGCGTCATGCAGTTCTCGGTTTTTCTGTCCATGTCCATCTTTCGGTTGTGCTACCGGCATATATCGTACAGCGGCGAGTGAAGGAACGCAACGGAAGATTCAAGAAACGTAACGTCTGCGATGGGATTGCGTGTCTATCGCAACCCTTTGTTGTGAACGATGATGCGGATCAGTGAAGAGAACCAAACACTTACAGAGAGAATTATCGTGGCAGAAGAACCAGAACTTACGCCCGAACCCGATCCGGTAATCGAACCGGCTGTTGAACCGTCCAATCCAGCAATGGATGCGTGGAAGGAAAAGTTCGGCGAAGACTTATCGTATGACAACGACGGGGCGTTCCTGGACGACCTCGCACAAATCATGCACAACACGCCCAGCGAAGAGGATTTGGACCGCCAACGTCAGTTCGAGCAGGTTCAGCCGCACGTCTCAGGCTACTTGGCGAAGAAGGAAGAGTTCGATGCGTGGCAAGCACAGCAAGCTGTCGAGGAGCCGCCTGCTGTTGCGGAAACTCCAAGGCTGAGCGAAACGGCACAGATTCTTATCAATCAGGGAAAGATTTCAATCGACCCAGCCACAGGGCTGTATCAGTCTGATGATCCCCACGCTTCGCCGTATGTGAAAAGTGCGAACGATGTTCGCGTTCACAGGCAGCAGATGGGCGACAGGCTTCTGGATGACGCATATAGCGTTGTCAGGGATGGTGGCCTGAAGAAGTGGCAGGATGACTTTGAGAAGGATACGAACGAACGCTTTGAGAAGATGCTCAATGAGCGGCTCGCTGCCCAAGGCACACAGAAACAACTGGCCGACGCAGAGCGCATGTTGTCCGATGGCATGTATCAAGTCGATAAAGCCGGACAGGTTCTCCGCGACAGTGCCGGGTACGCGCACTTGAGTGATAAGGGTGCAGCACACAGCGCGGCGATGTCTCAGGCTGAAAAGCTACTTGGAGTTGAGTACAGCAAGGCAACCGACAAGCAGAGAATCCAAATTCTGGAATTCGCTGGCGAGTCCGCTGCCAATGTTACGGCAACTCCTCCCGTCGAGGAACCACCGGAAGACCCGTCTCCGACAAAGCAAGAGAAGAGAGAGAAGTTCGTTGAGTCAGCGAAGAGTAACGGTCACAAGAACCGGCTGACAAACAGCGATGTTTCAATTGCTGAGGCTGCGGCATTGGCTGAGGTCCAGCCTTCCGTTCATTACGAAGACTTGTACGACTCAATCTCTCAGCAGGGATAAAGGACTAAGCTATGGCAGTCAATCTCGTTCCGGCGACAACCGAAGAATCACTCATTGCTGCCAAAGGCAATGCGCCAAAGTTCTTCAAAGAGGTCTCAGACCTGACGTTTCGCAAGCGTCTGTGGCTGGGGATGATTCAGAAATACGGTCGAGTTGAGTACAACGCAAGCTCATTCGCTTGTGTCTGGAACGTGGAAAAGAGCCAGCCGGATGTGCAACAGGCACCTGATGGCGGCGACTTGGATTTCCAAGAACACGATGCGGAAGAGCAGTTGACTCTCGATGTGCGTGGTTATCGCGCCACCGACATGCTCACCGAAAAGAAAATGGAGATGAACAAGGGCGCGACTCAGATCACGAATTACTATCGTGCGAAGTCGGCTCGTCTCGCCAAGAGTGTTCAACAGAAGCTGTACGGCGAACTGTACGTCGATGGCTACACTGCCGCGAACGCTGACAGGTTCCACGGAATCGAGTCGTTCACGGGTGATGATGCCGCAACGGTTGCTGCCGACAAAATTGCACGTCCGGCCGACACCTACGGCGGAAAAAGCACAGCGCCCGGCGCTGAGGGGACGTGGTCTTCCGACCTATCGACTTCCCCGAACGCTGTTGTGGCAACGGACTGGCCCTACGGAACCGGCAGTGCCGAATACGACTACCTCTCGCCGCTGCTCGTCAACACCAGTTCGACGGCATGGCCGAGTGCGTCTGCGGCATGGGTGGACAACGCGGAAGACGTCTTGCGTTTTGCCCGTATCACTCAGTCGTCCCGTGGTGCGATGGACGCCAACGAAGGCATCCCGTTCATGCACATGCTGGCGACAGACCTCTACGAACAGTTCCTGTCCTACTACAGTGCCAAGTTGCGGATGTACGTTCCGCACGCCGAAGCCACGAATCTTGGCTTTGGCAACACGATGAACTTTGAAGGCGACATGGTTCATTACGAATCCGACACGCCCGTTGGTACGGGCTACGGAATCGCACCGAGCCAGATGGACATGTTCTGCCTGTTCAGCCAGTTGATTAAGGCGAACGGTCCCGACTGGAGCAAGAGCAAGGCGTCGTACCTGTACTACGCCCGAACCTACGGCAACTTGCGATTCCAGCCCAAGTTCTTCACGAAGTACAAAGCCTACGCTTGATGCTCGTCTCTTAAATATCGTCCCATTAACATTCAAGGGTACATCTGATGGAATACATTACAGACTTTCCGATTGGAACAACGAATCGGGTTACCAAGACGACTCGGCTTGGTTCGGTTGCTCGTTTCACCGATCAGACTCGCAACTCTGTCGGTATCAATCCGATTCTTTCGGGAATGCCGACCTACGCGCGTATTGTCCTGAATGGCAGTGGCGGTACATTGGCACCCGGTGCGCTTTGTCGATGGGACACTGCCACCAACGGTCCTGGCATGGAAGTTGACGGTCTGGCTGCTATTGGTTCGACGCAGTTGCCAGCCGGTGTCGTTGATCCGTGGATCACTGGAACCGTCGCTGCTGCTGAGACGTTCCTTCTGTTCTATTACGGTCCAGCCAAGTTCCTTTCGACTACCGGAACTGCCGTTGCCGTTGACGAACTGTTGACTCTGGGTGCATCCGGTCGCGCGGTGGTTTACGCCGAAGCGTCTGCAGATGCAGAGGACACGTTGTTCCGCTGCGGGAAATCGCTGGCAGTCGTTGCTTCAGGCACGGCAGCCGGTACTCTGTTCCGTGGATTCGTTGACTGCCGGTTCTAAGGAGTTCCCATATGCACAAGAAACAGAAAGTCAGCAAGAACTCTGGTGAGGGTTCTCCACGATTGCCCAAGACGCCGATCAGCAACGTATCCAGCGGCGACAAGATTGCCAAGGCTACGAATCGCACGACGAAGCAGAAGGGCAACAAGTAACACATTGGACTCTCTTCTCTGGAATGCGGACGTGCGCCTCTGTGCGTCGTCCGCATTTTTAATATGGCAAATCAAACAACCATCTTAAAAGCATTTGAGCGAGCTGCGGATCGGTCTAAAAACCGGGCGCGCGAGGAGTCGGTCGTAATGTCCGGCCTGAATGCGCTGTTCGAGGAATTGGGAGGTCCAGAGCAAGCCATCGGACAGGTTCTGATTAAGGGCCACGAAGATGCGATGGGTGAGAACCCAAGGGTCCGGATCGATTGGGCCAAGATATTGCTTCAGGCTGGAGAGATGTACGACACGCGAAATGCGTCGGCAATGGACCTGAGTGAAGTGGATGAGGAAGACCTCAAGGCGTGCGTCACGGAACTTGCGGTGAAACTGTTGTCAACGGATGGCGATTTCCGGCAGGCGTGTTTGATGGAAGCTGTCAAGCACAACCCCGATCTGCTGGATGACATCGCAGCGATAGAAAGCGAACAGGTGCTCTTGCCATGAGTGATCGTCAGATTCGCAATGCGGTAGAACTGGCTCGTCGTCGTAACGACGGACTGGGGATGTTCCGCGCGTTTCCGACGCAGCTTCCGTTCTTTCAGTCTCAGTGCAGTGAGTTTTTGCTTCGCGGCGGAAACCGTGCCGGCAAGACAATCAGTGCAGCAGCGAAGTTTGCCGCTGTGGTTCGCGGGAAGCCGATTCACGACAAGGACGGCAACCCAATTGAGCAGCGACTCCCGTGGCAGTTGAAGCGTCCCTTGCTTGCTTGGGTTGTGGGATTACAGTGGGACCACATCGGCGACACAATATGGCGAGTTCTGTTCAAGCGGGGTCTCTACAGGATTCTCCGAGACCAGCCGGACGGTTCGGGTCCGTGGCGAGCGTTCGACCCGGCGATAGATGCCGGCAGAGAGCTGGACTGCAGGCCATCGTTTCCCCTCATTCCACTGAGTGAAGTTGAAGGCGGAATGGACGGCATTGGTTGGGAGAACAAGAAAGAGCGACAGTTCAGCCACATCCCGATGAAGAACGGAACGGTCATCAAGGCATGGGCTTCGACGGGCGAAGTGAAGCAGGGCGACCCTGTTGACTATATCTGGGTTGACGAACGCATTTCGATTCCCGGTCACTACGCGGAATGGCAAGCTCGGCTGTCTGACACGAAGGGCAGGATTGTCTGGTCAACGATGCCTCGTGCCGACAATGGTGCGATGATTCGATTGAGTCACCGTGCGCAGGAACAGGCTGAGGAAGTTCAACGTGGCGAGCGTGAGTCGGCTGATTGCGATGAGTTGACGTTGCGATTCAGTGCCAACCCACACATCGACGACGACGAAAAGCGTAAGCGTCTTGACGGCTGGAGCGACGATGACCGTCGCATGCGTGACGAAGGCGAGTTCCTGACAGACACGATTAAGATTTACCCGACGTTTGACCGTGCGATTCACAGAGCGATTTACGAGAACCCCGACCAAGACGACGCAATCAGCAAGGTTCTACGAGAACGAAACGGTGAGCCGCCGGCAGACTGGACTCGTGAACTGATTCTCGATCCAGGTACAGCCAAGCCGGCAGTTCTGTTTTGTGCTGTGCCTCCCCCGGAATTCTGGGAAGGACACGAGCCAAGCTATGTGCCGTATGCAGAAATCTACATTCCCCGACTCGATGCTCGTGGAATCGCTAAAGCCGTGAAAGCCAAGGCGGGTGGGTATCAGTTCCAGCGGTTCATCATCGACGGACAGGCGTCACGTCAGACACCGATGGGCTTCAGTGGAACGGTTGGCGCGAACTACTCGAAAGAGTTTCAGAGGTTGGGAATTCTGTGCCAAGAAACGCAGTCGAACTTCATTCCCGGTGATCCAGACTTCGCGGCCCGCAAGGGATTGGTTGAAACGATGATGTCCTACCGCCCGAGCGGATGCCCCCAGTTGCGGATTGTCACGAAGCGTTGTCCGAATCTTGTGTGGCAGATTGAGAACAACCTGAAGAAGACAGTTACGGGTCCAGAGGGCATCACGATTGTCGAAGAGAAGTCGGCAACCGGTCAGCGCGATGACGTGAGAGTTTGTTTTGATGAGAAAACAGAAGCACTGACCGACAGTGGGTGGAAGCCGTTTAGGGATGTGGTGATGTCCGATAAGCTGGCGACATCGAACCTGAAGTCAAATCGGATGGAGTACCAAAGCCCAACTGGTTTGATTGCGAAGCGATTCAGCGGTGAGATGATTGAATTTGGCGGCCACAAGCTGAATGCAATGGTAACCCCAGATCACCGAATGGTAGTTTACCCAAGATTTGAAGACGAATCGCCCGTGATGTTGCGAGCTACGGACATGCGGCGACATGACAGACTGAAAATGCACGCAGGTATATACGGGGACGGGAAGGACTACGATGTTCATTTAGTCCCCAAGCCACCCCGCTCCAGGGGCGGAGAATTTGATATGGACGCAGGTGATTTTGCTGAATTCATTGGGTGGTATGTTGCTGAAGGGTGCTCAGACTCCAATCCACGGTGCCCTGGGAATGGGTATCGAGTTCAGATTTCTCAGACAAAGACAAAATTCAAGCCAGTGCTGGAGCCTTTGCTCGATTCGATGCCGTGGAAGTGGACAAGATACCCACAAGGCTACTCATGCTCCAGTAAGCAGTTGTGGCATCACGTCAATCCAATTGGGAACGTCTACACTAAGCGTGTCCCCGACTGGGTTAAATGGGCTTCGCCAAGGATAATCCGGCGATTCATTGCTGGTTACTTAATGGGTGACGGGTGGATTGAAAACGGAACACGACGTAGAAGCAGCACGGCGTGCTTGGGGCTGGCTGACGATATTCAGGAGTTGTATTTGAAACTCGGAATATCAGCTAGCATCAAAGAGAAAGAACCAGAGCCGTGGAACATCAAGGGCAGAAGCGGAATGTCGAGGCGACAATACATTGTGTCAGAACTGGAACACCCCCGCGCTGGCCTGCACAGGCACAGCGGAGAGCCAAACCACCACGAAAAACAATATGATGGAATGGTGTATTGTGCTACCGTACCGAACGGTACGTTGGTTGTCAGGAGAAACGGCAGTCCGCTGGTTGCAGGGAACTGTCTCGAATATTGGGCTTCACGCCACCCAACGTACAAGATGCCGGACTTGACGAATGTCTTGGGTGGGAAGGGTTTAGCGGCTTCCCAGCGGTTCGATAAGTGGTACGATGATGAAGTCAACGAGAAAGAAGAGCAGGATGAGTTCACGGTCTATTGTGGTCCGGGAACAGCAGCGTAACTCAGAGAGGAAAGAGAACATGGTTAGCCCCCCGATTGGTTGGAGAGTTCAGTATTTGAATCAAGGCGACGAGGGCAGCATATTCGTAGCTGACGTGACGTTTCGCGGTGCGCATGGGGCGGTGAAGTTGAACACCCAACCTGCCAACGGAGGAACGCTCAAGCAGCTACGGAACTACGTTCGTCACGTCGATGACCCGCATTTCAAAGAACATCCGCAGTCCCTCCAGGGTATCGGATGTGGTGCGTGGCGATACTTGCCCGGCATGGAATACAAGCCGAACGCCGAAGAGAAGGCTGCTGAGTCCGTGTGGGATAAGTCGCAGAAGGAAGCTCGTGACAGAGTCGCAAAAGCCAAACTGGAAACGGTAACAGCATAATATGCCTGAATACACCCATCAAGACGGCTCACTGGTCCCGAGGGCATCAGCCCGACCTGGGACCGGTGCGTCCGATGGTCCGGTGGAGTTCTTGCGTCCGCTGGTCAATCAGTGGCTGATAAAGATTCAGCAGGCTGAATCGGCGAAGGCACCGTTTCAGGAGATTGCCGATCAGTGTTCTCAGTTCTACTCGAAGTCTTCTGGATTTATGTGGGAATCCGAATACCTCAAGAAGCACATGGGATCAGGGATTCAGACGCCGAAGTTTCAGGTGACGTTGCAGAAGGCGTTTGAGTTGGTCGCCATCTTTGGACCGTACCTGTTCTGGAAGAATCCGAATGTGTGGATTCAGACTGAAGAGCCGATTGAGTTGAGTCCTGAACTGTTCGGAGATCCGAACGACCCGAATGTCATGCAGATGTTCGAGCAGGCCCAGATGGAGTCTGCTGCTGACCTGAAGCGTCAGGACTTACGCAATGACCTGATGGAGAAGTACCTGAACTACAGCCAGCGAGAACAGCCGGGTGGTGGACTTGCCGTTCATGCAGAGTTGGCAATCACCGAAGCGTTGGTGAAAGGTCGCGGCTGTACGTGGGTTGAGGATTACACGTTCCCCGGTTCCGATCGCCGACTGACTGGTCGGTTCTTCGATAGCGTTGATAACCTGCTGATTGACCCCGACAGTATCTCCCCCACATTGGACGATGCAAACTACATCATCCGCAAGCATTGGAATCACTCGTGGGAACTGGAAGAACTGTTTGAACTCCCAAAGGATGCACTGAAGCATCTGGGGAAAGCGGAGAGTGCCGCCAGTCAAGCCGCGAACAACGGTGGGACTGCCGGCCAGTACCGACGCAATGGGATGACAAACGACCTGATTCCGTGGTTTGAAATCTGGTCTAAGTCTGGTGTTGCAACTCGGTCTGACTTCACTGGGGATGGGAATTCCGATTTCAACTCCGATGTCCACAATGAGTTCGACAAGAATGTCGGTGACTTTGCTTACTTGTGCGTGTCGCCGTCTATTCCGTGGCCGCTGAATTGTCCTCGCAGTTCACTGTCGAAGATGAACAACGAGCAGGTTAAGGAACGATTCCAGTGGCGAACTGGGAACTATGGTTCGCCATTCCCGTCGTACTTGGATAAGCGTTGGCCGGTGGCTCTGCTTGACTTCAACAGAAACCCCGACAGTGCGTGGCCGATTGCACCGCTGGCACCGGCTCTTGGTGAATTGATTTGCATGAACGTCCTGATCTCGGCGTTTGTCGATCAGGCGTATGAGAACCGCAAGCAGCTTATCGCTTACATGGGTAGTGCTGGAAAGAAGATTAGGGAAGCACTGAAGTCGAGAGAGAATCCTGCGTTATTGGAAATCAACGACGCGGCACAGCAGTCGATTGACAAGATGATTGGGTTCCTCAATCGACCGGGAATGAACAACGACTTGCTGGATGCGATTGGCGTCTTGTCTGGGATGTTCGACAAGCGAACCGGACTGACGGAAATCATGTACTCGATGAACGTCGGTGGTTCGGCGTCTCGGACAGCGCGTGATGTTGAATCGAAGGAAGAGAAGGCGAGTATCCGACCGGACAAGATGGCACAGGACGTTGCCCGGTTTATGACTGAAGGTGCCGACTTGGAGAAGTTCCTAGCCGGCTGGACCGTGGAGGGGGGTGATCTTCTACCGCTACTCGGGAAATACGGTGCGTACTTCTGGGATCAGTTAATTGCGTCGGAAGACCCGGAAGTCTTCGTTCGCGAGATGCGTGCGACTGTGGAATCATCGGACATTCGCAAGCCGAACAGAGAGCGACTGTCGAGCAACCTGCGGAACATGATGCAAACTCTCTTGCCTGTCTTGGAGAAATACTCAGTCGATACTGGGGACACGTCTCAACTCAACGCATACTTCGATGCGATGGGCGACTCGATGGAGCAGGACTTTGGTAAGTGGGCGCTTGGTCCTTGGCGTCCTGAACCGTCCGAAGAACAGCAGCAGGCTGCACAGCTTGAACAGCAGCAACTGCAAGCCGACTTGCAAAAGACGATGATGGAAGTGCAAAAGGCCCAAGCTGAGATACAGAAGACTCAAGTGGAAACCCAGATACAGGCTGCGACGGGCGGCGTGGATGTCAAGAAACAGCAAATGGAACTACAATTCGACCAAGCCAAAAACGCCCAAGAGTTACAGA
>Ga0209402_10005910_pt1 | contig 10785 bp, 10 predicted proteins | sample ArcticOcean_MG_C_3_FD_187437 | JGI IMG/M metagenome (GOLD analysis project Ga0209402, IMG submission 187437) | Marine microbial communities from western Arctic Ocean - ArcticOcean_MG_CB8_126 (SPAdes) (version 2) | ecosystem: Environmental > Aquatic > Marine > Oceanic | place: Arctic Ocean... | reverse complement strand
ACCCAGGCTGCCAATCCGACTCGTCACCATCGCCAGTCCGTACACCACCACGGCGGCCAATGTCGACCAAGGAGCCAACACCAACACCACGCCCAATGACGTGGCCACTCCTTTGCCGCCCCGGAAGCCGATCCAACACGGGCACATGTGACCCACGATCGCCATCAGCCCGACCAGCACCGATGCGTGTACCACGACCACGCTGCCCGGCTCCACAGACTCCACACACCGGCTCACCGTCTCGGACAACACCACCACCGGCAACAGACCCTTCAACGCATCCGGCACCAACACTGCCACACCCCAACGGAAACCCAACACACGACCCACATTCGTCGCTCCGATGTTTCCACTCCCGTGCAAGCGGATGTCGATCCCGCCAACCACGCGCCCGATGATGTAACCGAAGGGGATCCCACCAACCAGGTACGCCACAACGCAGGCAGTCACCATGTAGACGGGAGTCGTCATCGGTGTCACGTCCAACCAGGCGGAAAACAGCCGTCAGGCACCAGCAAACGGTGCACGGCCCGTGACGAGTTAAACTCGATCGACCGAGTCCTGTCGAGTGACCCGAGTGGTTTCCTGGCACGAAATGGACCGCTCATGCGGCCTCGGCTCGGCTCAACACCTTACTCAACTCGCCAAATACGCGTTCGGGTGTCAACTCGGTCATGCATCGGTGATGCCCCAACGGGCAGGTCCGCTGCTGGCACGGTCCACAATCGACATCCAGTTGCACGTGGATGGCATTGTCCGAATGAGTTTCACTCCAGGCAATGTGAGTCGGGCCAAACAGCGTGACCGCCGGGACACCAAACGGAGCGGCAAAATGGCGTGGCCCCGAATCGGTCGTGACCAGTGCCCTGGAATGCCGGATCACCGCCTTGGTCAACCCCAGACTCAAGGGCTCTTCGACCAACGACACAACCCGGGGGTCGTCGGCCAAGACAACAATCTCACTGGCCTCGTCACGCTCCGCCGGACCACAAACTACAACAACCGCCAACTCGGTCGTGCTCACGATCTTGCGAGCCAGTTCCGCAAACAACTGACTGGGCCAGTGCTTCGCCGCACCGAACGCACCGCCAGGATTGAAACAGATGTAGTCTCGCGGCCCGAGCACATCGCTCTGGCGTGCCCGGAAGGCACGCCAGAGCGCCTCGTCCGTCTTGGAAACCGCCAGGCGCATTTGGCGGTTGGAGGCCTCGCATCCGAGTGTTTCGGCTAAGCGGAGATAACTGTCCAGAGCCGGGTGAGGGGTTGTTCGAGACAGCGGAGCCACGGGGTCCGTCAGCAGGAATCGGCGGCCATCCCTGGAAAACCCGATCCGCCGACGGGCTCCAGACAACCACGCCATCCAAGCCGATCGCAACGAACCGGGCATCAACACCGCCACGTCAAACCGTTCGGCACGCAGCCGCTTCGCCAATCCCCAACCCGAAGAATCCGATCTCCCAGCACCACGGTCCCACTCGATCACCCGATCCACCAGGCCAGTGCCCTCCAACACCTCGCCGACATACGGCCGCAATATGCCCACGACCTCACCATCGCAACATCGTTCGCGGATCGCAGCCAGCGCCGGAGTGGCCATCACGGCATCACCGACCCAGTTGGGCAGGAATACTGCAGTCTTCATGCCTTCCCCTCGGCCGACCTAACCGGCCCGCCGCCATTCCTGTTCGTCCGCCTGCCGGATCCGTGCGACGATCTCGCTGGTCGACAGGCCCGGCACCAACCCCAAACCCTTGACCACACCGCCGTACGATTCGACCAACTCCCGCCCCACAATGTCCTCGATCGCATACGTCCCACCCTTGACCAGCACGTCGGGGCGGAGTGTCTTAATGAGTGCTTCGGGAGTCGCTTCGTCGAAGATCACGACAAAGTCGACCACTTCCAGTCCAGCCAGCATCGCCGCCCGATGTTCCTGAGAAATAATCGGCCGCAGTGGCCCCTTCTCGAGACCTCGGACGCTCTGATCACTGTTGACGGCCACAACCAGGCAGTCGCCCTCGACCGAAGCCTGCTCAAGACTGGCCAGGTGACCGGCGTGCAACAGGTCAAAGCAGCCGTTGGTCAAAACGACCGTCTGCCCCGATTCGCGACGAACCGACAGCAACTCCGCCAATGCCTCGCCATCGACGATCTTCTCGGCGGCCGAACGCACGCCACCCAGCAAATCCGCAATCATCTCACGACGACTCACCGTGACCACGCCAATCTGCTCAACCTCCAACCCGCCGGCCGTGTTGGCCAACCGAGCCATCGTCACCGAATCGCAACCGACAGCGGCCGACAACCCAATCGTGGCCAGCACCATGTCCCCGGCACCGGTGATGTCGTAGACCTCGCGACGCCGAGTCGGCACGTGACGGGCGCTGCTGCCCGACTCGGACAACACGATGCCATCACTGTCGAGCGTGACGAAGGCTGTGTCGAGATCCAGGTCGCTCTGCAGTTGGACTGCAGCCGCCAGGCCATCCGCGATCGTGGCGATCCGTCGACCGGTTGCTCGAGATGTCTCGGTGCGGTTGGGCGTGATCGCCGTCGCACCACGGTACTGGCTGTAATCCGCCTCCGAGGCCGGGTCGACGATCACCGGAATCCCCGCCTCGCGGCCAGCCGAAATCACCGCTGACAACAAGTCGGGGGTGCACACGCCCTTGGCGTAGTCCGAAACCAACACGGCGTCGATCCGGTGTCGAGTTCCCTTCCTGGAAATTACACTCGTCAATGCGTCGATCAATTCGGTTGCGATCTGACCTGGCAACGGGTCGCGGGATTCGCGGTCGATGCGGAGAACCTGGTGAGGGTGCCGGTGCTGGGCGCGGCCCATCAACCGGGTCTTGACCGTCGTCGGTCGAGTTTCATCGGTGACCACCAACTCGGCCTCAATGCCCGCACGCACCAGTTGATGACGCATCTCACGCCCGTCTTCGTCGTCACCAACGACTCCGGCCATCACCACGTCGGCCTCGAGACCTCGCAACATGTTGGCCACGTTCGCCGCTCCGCCAAGACGCACCTCGCGGTGCTCCTCACGAAGAAGCATCACCGGTGCCTCCTGGCTGATCCGCTCGGCGTCCGCCCAGGTGTATCGGTCCAGAACCAGATCGCCAACGACCAAAAGCCGCGGATGACCGGCCCCCCGGAGAATCTCGACCAACTCATACGACATGGACCGAGGATCATCCCGATCCAACCGGTTCGAGTCAATGTCTCTTCAACCACGACAGTAGCCACCACAGTAGCCACCACCTCAGTCGGCACCACGATCGGCGTCCCTGAGCATCGGCTCGAGTTCCTCAACGAAGTCGTTGACGTCCTTGAACTCACGGTACACCGACGCGAATCGCACGAATGCCACCTGGTCCACGTCACGCAATCGACCAAACACCAGTTCGCCAATCTCACGCGACGGAATTTCGCGGTCGAAACCCCTGTAGACTTCCTGCTCGACCGCGTTGATGACCCCCTCGATCTGCTCGTCGCTGACCGGACGCTTGTAGCAGGCCTTCTCGAGACCCGCTCGAATCCGCTCGCGATCAAATGGGACCCGCGAACCATCCTTCTTGATCACGCGCAACGGCGATTCCTCGATCTTCTCGTACGTCGTGAAACGCCGTTCGCAACTCAAACACTCGCGACGACGGCGAATCGCCGAAGGCTGACTCGCTCGCGAATCGACCACCTTGGTCTCCTCGTAACGACAGAACGGGCACTGCATCGTTGCGTGACTCCGAAAATGACGTTGCCGTAGCTTGAAATGACAGCGCAGCAACTACGGTAACCCAGACTCCCGGTTCCGGGAAGACCATTTGAACACAACACCCGTTTTCCGCTTAGTTTGTCCCATCAACCGGCTCATCAACCGGCTCATCAACCGGCTCATCACAACCGCTGCCGGCCCGCAATTCGTCCAGAGATTGCCGCAATTCGCGCACCGAACCGAACCCGACCGACAACAGCAGGCCGGCCATTCCCAATAGCCCGGCTCCCAGGATCACGATCCAGAGGACTCGCCACACCCCGTCACTCACGACAATTTCTCCCGCACTAACGATTCCCCGTCCGTCGACGACCGGTGCCGAGAATCTGGCACAAGCAACGAGACCGAAATGAAGACCAGTGTCGGAGTCAACATGGTCACGAGCATCATCAGGGCCGGGAAGACCTGGAACCCGGCTGGGTCCGGGAAGAACGTCCCGTTGATGACGTCGATCACCTGGCTCAATCCGCAAACCCCCATCACGCCGCACACCAGGGCCGCCAGGGCTCCGACCGAACTGGCTCGACGCCAATACAGGCCGCCGACGATCACCGGAAGAGCTCCCGACAGATACACCGTGCCGGTGATCGCCAAGTAGTCCCACAACTCCTGCCCGATCTCGTACCACAACCCCCAAAACAACAGGAAGGCCCCAATCACGACGATGCTGATCCGAGTCACCAGCACCCGGTTGCGATCACTCAAACCTCCGCACAACGGAGCCACAATGTCCTGAGCCACCACGCCACCCCAGCACAGCAGGTAGCTGTCGTGAGTCGACATGAAGGCCGCGAGCATGGCTGCGGTGACGAGGCCCAGCAACCCACTGGGAATGATCTTGGCCAGGTACAACGGCATGGCCGAAAGAGTCGACAGTTCGTTCGATGCAATCGCTTGCTGCAAGTCTCGACCCAGATCCGCATGCAGGGAAAAGTAGGCAAACGCTCCAATGCCCCACAACGCCGGCAGCGTCCGTCGCGCCAGAAACGGGATTGTGCTGAAGAGGTACAAGCGGCGGGCCACCTCCGGTGTCTTGACCGCCAACGTTCGCGATACGGTCGCGGGCCAAAGCATGACCGCGATCGAGAGCGTCAGCCACTGAGCAGTCAGCATCCACGGGCCGACACCATCGGCCGGGACTGCGGTCAGCGGATTGTCGCCCTGCAGCGGATTCACGTACGCTCGATGACTCAATTCCCAGAGACCCTCGATCCCGCCCAGTTCACCCAGCACATACACACTGACCACCAGCGCGCCGATCCCCAGCACCACGAACTGGATCAGGTCGGTGATCACCACCGAGACCATGCCGCCCAACACAGTGTAGAACAGGACCAGCAGCAACAGACTCGACATGATCAGCTTCAAGGCCATCGGGTCCTCGAGACCGGTCACACCCACCAGGAACAGAGAACCCGCCTTCAGGAAGACTCCCATGTTGAGAACTCCGGCGAGCACCATCATCACGGCGCCAACGACGCGGACCGTCCGAGTGTATCGTCGCTCGTAATACTCGGGCACGGTCAGCACCGCTTCCTGACGCAGGCGATACACGACCACGCCGGTGGCACCGATCACCGCCAACGCCAGAACCTCGATCACCGCCAGGTACAACGATGCAAATTGCTTGGTGTAACCCAATTCGGCCACGTACATGACCGTCACCAAACCCAACTCCGTGCCGGTCATCGTCGCCAACGCCAGGCGAATCCGCAGAGTCCGGCCCGCCACCAGGTAGTCACTCAGACCGCCCACATACCGGTTGGCCCACAAGCCGATCAGAATCGATCCGGCCAGATAGACGATGACGATCACCCAGTCGATCGTCCCAAATTCCGTTCGGAACAGCTCCATGACAACTCACCTGATCGCAATTTCCAGAGGTTGCATTCCAAGGGAACTCGTTCTACGATTGCCGTTTGGGCACTCGGCACGAGTCCCCTCGAATCCCGCCGTTTGGGACTCGATAGCGATTCTAACGCGCCGACCCGGGGAGACGCCACGGTGACGATCGACAAGAGCCTGCAACGCAGAGGGCACCTGCTGCGTGCTCGGAACGTGCTGAAGCGAAGCGAGCGGATCGAAACCCTCGAATTCGAGGGTCGCTGGCAGGACGGCCAGAGTCCGTTCGGGCTGCCCAAGGTGCGAGTCGTCAAGAGTTCACTGGGTCGGAAGAAGAAAGAGAAGAAGGAAGAGGAAGCGGAACTGGGCGACAAGAGCACCGATGGGAACGAAGCGGACGAGTAGTCCGTATTCTGTTCGATCCGTTTCGCCTGAGTCCTGCTGACCACACAACAACTCGACACTCCGCCCTCTCGTCTTTGCGACCATGGACATTCGCTCCTTCCTGCAGTCGTTGGCGGGCACGCTGCCGCGGAAGAGGATGAGACGTGTGGGACGGCGGTTTCTGGCTGCTACAGCCGATTGCCGCAGCACTCAGCAACGCGTGCTCAAAGAACTGCTGGAACTCAACGGGTCCAGCAACTTCGGCCGGGAATACGGCCTCGACCGGGTCAGCGATCCGGTCGAGTTTCGACGCGCGATCGGAGTGACTGACTACGAGATGTATCAGCCCTGGATCGAGCAACTCAAGGCCGGCAACCAGTCGGCAATGCTCGGACCCGACAACCCGCTCCTGATGTTCACTCTCAGCAGCGGCACCACCGCCGAGTCGAAGTTCATCCCCGTCAGCCAGCGGTTCCTCGACGACTACCGACGCGGCTGGACGACCTGGGCCATCTTCGCCTACGACGACCACCGGGCCGCCACCGGCGGAAACATCATTCAATTCGCCAGCCACCACGAACAGTTCCTCACCAGTGGCGGAACCCCCTGCGGCAATATCAGCGGACTCGCCGTCCGCATGCAGTCGAAGTTCGTGGTCCGCCACATGTACTCGATCCCCTTCGACGTGGCCAGGATCGAGAATCCCGAGGCGAAGTACTACGCGTCCATGCGATCGGCGGTCAGCGACGCTCGGGTGAGAATGGTGACGACCGCCAACCCCAGTACACTGCTGCACGTGGCCCGCTTCGCCGACACGCACCGCCAGTCACTGATTCGAGACATCGCCGATGGCACACTCAACGCCGACTTCGAGATCCCCTCAGACATCCGAACCAGCCTGGCCTCACGGCTGAAACCTCTCCGGAAACGGGCCCGAGAACTCGATCGGATCGTCGAACGCACCGGGCATCTGTTGCCCAAGGACTACTGGCCGGCGATGCAGTTCCTGGCCGTCTGGACCGGCGGCAGTTGTGCCGCCTACTTCGACGCCGTACACGAATGCTATGGTGACGTGCCCACTCGCGACCACGGCCTCCACGCCAGCGAAGGCCGAATGACCATCCCGCTCCAGGACAATTCCTGCGACGGAGTCCTCGATGTGGTGTCGAACTACTTCGAGTTTATCCCGGTCGACGACTACGGCAACACACAGCCGACTGTGCTCCAGGCCCACGAACTCGAAGCCGACAATGACTACTACATCCTGCTGACCACCGCATCGGGCCTGTACCGTTATGACATCTGCGACGTGGTCCGCTGCAGCGGATTCTGTGGAACGACTCCGCTGTTGAGATTCCTACACAAGGGGGAACACATCGCCAGCATCACCGGAGAAAAGATCTCCGAATCCCAAGTCGTCGATTCGGTTCGCTACGCATTTCGGACACTCGAAATCGAAATCGATCAATTCACCGCGATGCCCATCTGGGGGGAACCGCCAGGGTACCAACTGGTGGTGGAAGAACCCGAGCAAGGCGACTCGGACACATGGAATCGCTTGGCCGCACATGTCGATCGACGGCTGCAGGAATTAAACATCGAGTACCACGAAAAACGCCAATCCGGACGACTCGCTCCGCTGGAGCTGACCCGCATCCCCCGAGGCAGCTGGTCACGTTTCGCCGAAAGTCGGTGCCGGAAACGAGGCGGCAGCATCGAACAGTACAAGCACCCCTGCCTGATTCCCGACCTCGAAACCAGCCGGGCCTTCTTCCGCGATTACGTCGTCGGCTAGCCGACCCGCGTCCGGACTCGGCCCAACCACTCGGGCCACTTTCAGGCAAATAGCCCGCTGACCGATTCGTTGCGATGGATTCGTCGGATCGCTTCGCCCAACAACGGAGCCACCGACACCACAGTCATGTCCGGCAACTGCTTGTCGCCTGTCAACGGCAGGCTGTTAGTGAACACGCACTGCTTGATGCCGGCCTCCCGAAGCCTCGCAGGAGCGCCTCCGCAGAGTACCGCGTGACTGGCCCCGACGTAGATGTCTCGCGCTCCGTGCTCGCGAGCCACCTCGACCGCACCCACGATCGATCCACCAGTTGAAATCATGTCGTCAAAAATCAACACGGTCCGGCCCTCGATCGGACCCCCGATCAGGTTGGCCTGTTCAGTCTCGGTGGCACTGCTTCGCCGCTTGTCGACGATCGCCAGCGATCCGCCCAGTTCGCGAACGTGAGTCAAACTGCGTTTGATGCTCCCCTCGTCCGGACTCAACACCACGATCTCCTCGGCTGGCACACCCAAGGATTGGAAGTACTCGTCGAGAATCGGAGCGGCATAGAGATGATCGACCGGGACATCGAAGAAGCCCTGGATCTGAGCGGCGTGCAGGTCCATCGTCAGGACGCGGTCGGCTCCGGCCTGCACAATCAGGTTGGCCACCAGCTTGGCCGTGATCGGCACCCGGCCCGCATCCTTGCGGTCCTGTCGAGCGTATCCGAAGTAGGGGATTACCGCGGTGATTCGAGCCGCACTCGCTCGGCGACAGGCATCGATCAGGATCAACAACTCCATCAGGTTGTCGTTCGACGGAGGCCCGGTGGGCTGGATCAGAAAAACGTCGCGGCCGCGGATGTTGTGGTCCAACTGAACACTGATCTCCCCGTCAGGGAAATCCGACACACGGACAGCCCCCAACGGAAGCCCCAGATGCTCGGCAATCTCAAGCGACAACTCGGGATGACCGCGGCCACTGATCAGCGTCAAGTGATCGTACATGCCAGCACCCGCCCCCTCACACCTAGCGAACCGACCCCATCAACGCCGTCACTCTCGAGCCGGGATGCCCACGGCGCACCAGTTCTGCCCAACCGCCACACGATTGTCAAGCGCGAGCCAGAGCCGCTTCGACTTCGGCCAACTGTTCAAGAGTATTCACGCCCATCGCCTCGCTCATGCTTAATGTGCACGAAGCCACCACGCGTTGCCCATCAGACAACAGGATCTCCGCACAGTCGGTCAGGTAGTACTGACCCTGGCGATTGTTCGGCTCGACCTGCGACAAGGATTCCCACAACATTGGACCGTCAAACGCATACAGACCCGTGTTGATCTCGTCGATCGCCGACTCGGCCGGCGTCGCATCTAACTCCTCCACAATCCTCAAAAACTCACCCGCCTCGTCTCGGACGATCCGACCCAGCCCCGAGTTCGACTCGGTTCGACACGTCCCGACCACGCAGGCCGCACGGTGTTCTCGCTGAGCGTCCAGCAGGCTGCGAATGGAATTGGGTTGGATCAGAGGCATGTCGCCGTTGAGAATCGCGATCGCTCCAGAATGGTCCGACAGAAGTTCACGGCACATCAGGACCGCATGTCCCGTGCCCAGTTGCTCGGACTGCTCCGCGAAACTCACGTCCGGATGGTCCGCCAGAGCGGCACGCACCTGCTCGGATCTGTGGCCTACGACCACCACCAAGCGACCGATGCCGGCAGCACGAGCCGACTCGATAACCCAGTCGATCAGGCGACGACCGGCAGCCTCGTGAAGCACCTTTGCCAAGTCCGACTGCATCCGACGACCCTCGCCGGCAGCCAGTACGATCGCAACCGGCGAGTTCATCAGAAACTCAAGCCCGTCCGGATCATGAAGCCGTCGCCGATGCCGTAACCCGGCGTCCGTCCGGCAAACACAACGTCGCGAGAAAACACCCAGCCCGCCTCGATGAAACTCGAGTACTGCAAGGTCTCGGATCGGAATCCCATCATCAGACGGTATCCCTTCAACTCGATCTGGTCACGCACCGAAGCCGCACCAGGAGTCCTTTGGACCGTCACGTCGTAGGCCTCGACATGGTACTCGGCCCTCGTGTACATCCAACTCGAGTTGCCACCATAGTTGCCCATGAAGACGCTGATCCGCGACTCGGGAAACATCAACTGCCACTCCCAAATCGTGTCCGGCTTGAAAATGACTCCGACATAGGGAATCACCCGGTCCCGAACCCGGTCCCAGTAACCCGCACCCAATGCCACCGTCATCCCCGGGTACTGGTAGTAAATGATCGCACGACCATCGAATTGCCAGGTGTCGGAATCGACACCGTTGTCGAAATCGGTCGCCAGAGACGGGGTGAATGCCAGTTGAGCGCTGTAGCCACCCTGTTTGATCGTCGCCATCTCGAGATCCCAACCGATCCGGTAGACCCGAGCCGGAAGACCGTTGCCGGGAACCACCGGGTCGCTCGGGCCGTCCCACCATCGGGTGTCGATGATCTGAGTGAAACTGGAGATCCAACCGGGCATGTACAGACCAGAAAACTCCAACTCGATGTCGAGTTCAGTGACGCCGAATTCACCCTGACGCCCCTCGGTCCGCTCGGCTGCCATGAAACCGCCTTCGACTCGACCCGTCCAGGCGTTCAGCCGGTACGGCTGCAGGCTGGAATGGGCACCGAAGGTCATGCCACCTGGGATCTGGCCCGGAGTCGGCGGAATGGCCCAGGGAGCCGCTTGCATTCCCGGCGCCTGCACGATCCCCATCGGATTGCCCGTCTGAAGGACCGGCAACGCCAACCATGTCATTCCCGATGACACCGGTGGATATCCCACCATCGGAGCTGGATCATACGCCCCAGCATAGACAGGGGCTGCTGGGGGTAACTGAGCCGATGTCGGTACCACACCGCCGGAGACGATCCCCAACCCGGCCATTGGCGAGATCGCAGTCGGATACGTCGATACCGGATACGTCGATACCGGATACGTCGATACCGGAT
>Ga0209402_10005909_pt1 | contig 10786 bp, 9 predicted proteins | sample ArcticOcean_MG_C_3_FD_187437 | JGI IMG/M metagenome (GOLD analysis project Ga0209402, IMG submission 187437) | Marine microbial communities from western Arctic Ocean - ArcticOcean_MG_CB8_126 (SPAdes) (version 2) | ecosystem: Environmental > Aquatic > Marine > Oceanic | place: Arctic Ocean... | reverse complement strand
CAATCACTTAAAGAAATTATAACTACTGATAATGCTTTTATAAAAGATAACAAATTTTCTAGAACAAAATATGAAAAATTTTTACTTGAAAGCAGAATAAGCGCACCTATGTTCGAACAAAATATTGCTGAGCAGGAAAAGAAAAGGCAATTATTAACTTTTTTATCTGAAGGGGTTCTTTTAGCAGAATATTTAATTAGACAGGAATATGAAAATGAGAATCAAATAAAAACAATTCAATATTTAGAATTAGATAATTTATACAAAAAAGTTCAAATTAAAGACGAGGAAATTAAAAAAATTTATAATTCTAATAGCAATTATTTTACACAAGATTTTAAAAAAATAAATTATGTTGAGCTTTTACCAAATAATTTAACGGCCCAAAAAGAATATAATGAAGCTTATTTTAAAAAAATAGATGAAATTGAAAATGCTATTTTAGATGGTAATAAAATGCTTGATTTTGTTAATGAGTTTAACTTATCATTAATTACTATAGATGAAACAAATAGACTTAAAAAAAATAAAACAGGTAAAGATATTATAAAAGTTGATGACAATCTTTTTTTAAAAATTTTTAATTCTAAAAATATAAATAAACCTGAATTAACAAATATTAATAATAAATATTATTTAAGTGAAGTTGTGAGTGTTAATAAAATTACAAGAACTTTAGAAGATAAAGAAATTAAAGAAGCCATAATTTCACAGCTGAAAATAAAAAATGTTGTTGAAAGTAATACAAAAATTGCAAAGAAAATGTCTGAAGGAAAATTTAATAAAGAAGAATTTGAAAAGTTTGGAAAAGACAACAATATTGAAATAAAAAAAACTACGTTAAAAGATGTTAAAAATGAAACGATTTTTGATACCAGTGTGATTAAAGAAATTTTTAAAGTAAAAGATGGTGATCTACAATTAATTACAAATAGTTTACTCACCAAAAATTATATAATTTTTGGTGAAAAAACTGAAAAATTACCTTTTAACAAAAATATAAAAAATTATGAACAATATAAATCGAAAGCAAAACTAAATTTAACAAACAAAATTTATAGTACCTTTGATCAAACTATTAATAATAAATACGATGTTGAGATAAATCAAAAAGTATTAAGTCGTATTAAAAATACTTTCTAATGAAACTAAATATTAGTTTTAGTTCTTTTAAAAAAAATCATAAATTAAAAAAAGATCAACTAATATATAAAGTAAAAAATTGTAAAGATTACAAGCAAGTTGAGAATATATTTAATTTTATATTAGCTGAAAAAAATAGTTTCATATTTGAATCAGTTGAAAAGGGAACTATTAGAGGTCGATACACAATTATTGGCCTGAATCCTGATAAAATATGGGATATCAATAAAAATATTATTACAGAAAAATTTAATGGTAAAAATAAAATTATAAAACAACGACCGTTAAATTTTTTAAATAATTTAATTCATAAATTTAATACAAAAGTTCCTCGGGGGGTTCCTTCCATGTCTGCGATGCTTGTTGGTTATTTTTCTTACGATGTTATTAGATATATAGAAAATATACCTGATAACTGTATTGATGATCTTAAAATCCCTGATGTAAGATTATCTAGACCAAAAAATTTAATAATCTACGATAATTTAAAGAAAAAAATTTATTTTATCGAGAATATTTATGCAGAAACAAAAATAAAAAGTTATTTTGAAAAATATCAATCAATAAAAAGAAACTTTGAAACTTTTGAAGACTATAGTAATATTAAATTACCCATAAAATTTACTCATAAAAAAAATAATAACAAAATTAAAAGTAATATTTCTAAAAATCAATTTAAAACCTACGTAGAAAAAGCTAAAAAATATATTGTTAAGGGTGATGTGTTCCAGGTTGTTTTAAGCCAAAGATTTGAAAGAAAAATTAATAAAACCCCTCTTGAAATTTATAACCACTTAAGAATATCAAATCCTTCTCCATTTATGTTTTATTTTAATTTTGATGATTTCAAAATATTAGGTAGTAGCCCTGAAATTTTAGTTAGATTAAGAGATAATAAAATAACGATTAGACCAATAGCGGGAACTAGGCCTAGAGGAAGTTCAAAAACTCAAGATGTAAAATATGAAAAAGATCTCTTAAAAGATAAAAAAGAACTAGCAGAACATTTAATGTTACTTGATCTTGGAAGAAATGACGTTGGTAAAGTATCAAAAATTAATACTGTTAAGGTTACTGAAAGTTTTACTGTAGAGAGATATTCTCATGTTATGCATATTGTTTCTAACGTCGTGGGTCAATTTGATAAAAAAAATTCTATATTTGAGGCTTTATTATCTGGATTTCCCGCTGGAACAGTTAGTGGGGCGCCAAAAATTAGAGCAATGGAAATTATTGACGAGTTAGAAAAAAACAAAAGAAAACTTTACGCAGGTGGAATAGGATATTTTACTTCTAGCAAGGAATTTGACACGTGTATTGCGTTAAGAACATCTTTGATCAAAAATAATAAATTTTACGTTCAATCTGGTGCGGGTATTGTCGCAGATAGCGTAGCAGAAAAAGAATACCAGGAGACAGTTAATAAAGCTAAAGCATTAATGAGCGCTGTTGATTAAATGAAAGTACTACTCATAGATAACTACGATAGTTTTACCTATAACTTGTATCACTACATTTCAAACCTTAAATGTAAAGTTGATGTTATTCGTAATGATAAAATTAAATCTAAAAACATTGTAAAAAATAAATATAAGAAAATTGTTATCTCACCAGGCCCTGGTAATCCATCACAAGCTGGAAATTGTCTTCAAATTGTTAAAGATTTACATAAGGATTTGCCTATCTTAGGTGTTTGTTTAGGACATCAAATTATTGGGCAATCATTTGGCGGTAAAATAATAAAAGCTAAAAATCTAATGCATGGAAAAATGAGTAAAATATATTTTAAAAAAATTGGAATATTTAATAATATTAAATCAACTTTTGATGCAACTAGGTATCACAGTCTTATCATAGACAAAAAAACACTACCTGATTGCTTGAATATTACAGCGGAAACAAAGGATAAAACTATAATGGGAATTATGCATAATCAATATGACTTACATGGAGTACAATTCCATCCTGAAAGCATAAACACAAAAGTTGGTATGAGATTAATTAAAAACTTTATAGATCGTTAAGAGCAATGACAGATTTTATTAAAAAATTAGAATCTAATGAAAACCTTTCTTTTGAAGAAAGCAAAACTCTTTTTTCAAATATAATGGAAGGCAAATATGATGAAATAAGCATTATTAAAATTCTTGAAGCTCTTTCAAAAAAAGGTGAAACAAAAGATGAATTAGCTGGTGGAATTTTCGTTATGAGATCTAAGGCTACGATTGTTAAAGCACCAAATGGAACAATAGATACTTGCGGAACAGGTGGAGATGGTCAGAATTCTTTAAATATTTCAACAGCAGCTGCAATAGTTTTAGCGAGTATGAACATAAAAGTTGCTAAACATGGAAATAAAGCAGTTTCGTCTAATTGTGGTTCTGCTGATGTTTTAGAGGCTTTAAAAGTTAAAATAAATCTAAAGCCTGAAGAAGCTGAACAATCTATAGAAAAAGTAAATTTTGCATTCATGTTTGCGCCTAATTACCATCAAGCTATGAAATATGTGGCTGGAGCTAGAAAAAAAATTGCAAAAAAAACTATCTTTAATCTTATTGGCCCTTTGAGCAGTCCAGCTCAAGTTAAAAAACAAGTAGTAGGTGTTTTTAATGAAAAATGGATGATGCCTTTTGCTGAAGCCTTAAAAGAAAATAAAGTTGAAAATGCATTTATTGTTCATAGTGAAGATGGGATGGATGAAATTTCCCCTTTTGCAAAAACTAAAATTATTGAACTCAATAATAACGAGATTAGATCTTTTGTAATTGATCCTGCTGAATTAAATATCATTAACAAAAATAAAGAAAATTTAAAAGGTAAAAATGCTGAATATAACGCTCAAAAAATAATTGATATATATAAAGGTGAAAATAATGAATTTTCTGATTCAGTTTCTTTAAATGTTGCCGCTGGTTTAATTGTTGTAAGTAAAGAAAAAGATTTTAAAAAAGCTTACAACTATGCAAAACAGCATTTGAAATCTGGAAAAGTTTTTTATCATTTACAAAAAATTCAATCTATTTAATGGAAAATATTTTAAATAAAATTATTAAGCAAAAACAAGAAGATCTAAAAGTTATTAAAGAAAAAATTTCATTGACTGCTATTGATGAAAAAATTAAATCTGTAGATAGTTATTTAGATTTTAAAAAAACTTTAATTGATAGCAAAAAAAAAAATCAAGTTTGTTTGATTGCTGAAATAAAAAAAGCTAGTCCTTCTGCTGGTATTATTATTAAAGATTTTGATTATCTTAAGATTGCTAAATTATATTCTGATAATAACGCAGCTTGCTTGTCTGTACTAACAGAAGAAAAGCATTTTTTGGGTAATTTAAATTATATTACCGAAATCAAAAAAAAATTAAAAATACCTATTCTAGCTAAAGATTTTTTTATTGACCCTTATCAAGTTTCATACTCAAAAAGTTTTGGGTGTGATTGCATTTTAATTATATTATCAGCTTTGTCAGAAAAACAATCTAATGAAATTTATGATGAAGCTTTAAAAAATAAATTAAGTGTAATTGTAGAAGTTCACGATGAAAAGGAAGCGGAATATGCTTTAAAATATAAAGAAGCTATCATTGGAATAAACAATAGAGATCTTAAAAGTTTAAAAATATCTTTAGACAACTCAGTTAAAATACAAAAAAAACTAATTTCACATAAAGGTCCTTTGATCTCTGAAAGTGGTATTAAAAATAAAACTGATGCTCAATATATTTACGACAACACAGGTATAAAGAATTTCTTAATAGGTGAATCACTTCTCTCTAGCGGTGAACCGATTAAATTAATTAAGGAAATATTATCAATTAACCTTTTAAAACAAGGTTAATTAGCCATTGATATTAAAAGAGAACTTTTATAGAACATACATGTACAGGGTTTGTTCTTATGCTTACAAAAAAACAAAAAAATTTACTTCTTTATATAAATAAGAAAATTAGATTGACTGGTATCTCTCCTTCTTATGAAGAAATGAAAGATTCACTCAACCTTAAGTCGAAATCAGGAATTCATAGATTAATTTCAGCTTTGGAAGAAAGAGGATTTATTAGAAGATTAGCTCATAAAGCAAGAGCACTAGAAGTTATTAAGTTGCCGGAGAATGCAAGTGCTAACGACATTTTTAATACTTTTACACCAAGTGTAATTAAAGGCGGTCTAGATAAAACTCCAAATAAAGCTAGCGAAATTTCTATATTAGGTAGTATAGCCGCAGGTACGCCAATAGAAGCAATACAACAAGAAATCGATAGAGTTGCAATACCAGAAAATTTACAAAACAATGGAGAACATTATGGACTTAAAGTTAAAGGCGACTCCATGATTGAAGCAGGCATTAACGACGGTGATACTGTAATTGTGAAAAAAACAACTAACGTTGAAAATGGTCAGATTGCAGTAGTGTTGATCGATGATCAAGAAGCAACATTAAAAAAAATTAGAAAAAAAGGTAATACAATTGCGCTTGAAGCAGCAAATAAAAATTATGGCACTAAAATATATGCCGCTAGCAGAATAAAAATTCAAGGCAAACTAGTCTCTTTGTATAGAAACTTCCATTAAAATAGTCTAATTAAATAAAATGAGTTTTGTTTGTAGGTTTGCGCCCTCTCCTACTGGGCCTCTTCATATTGGTGGTGTTCGAACAGCTTTATTTAATTATCTAATTGCTAAAAAAAATAAAGGGAAATATTTTTTAAGAATAGAAGATACAGATAAAGAGAGATCCAAAGAGGAGTTTAAAGAACAAATCATATCTTCTTTAGCTTGGCTTGGAATTAAACATGATGGTAAAGAATATATTCAATCTAAAAATATAGACAAACATGTAACTGTAGCAAATGAATTAATTAGAAAAGGCTTTGCTTACCATTGCTACTGTACGGAAAAAGAGCTTGAAGATCAAAAAGTACTAGCTAAAAAAAAGAACTTACCTTTTGTTTACAATCGTAAATGTAGAGATCTAAAAGAAAAGAAAGATGGACCTCCGATATTAAGGTTTAAAAGTAAAATTTCAGGCTCGGCTTTAATTAAGGATTTAGTCCAAGGAGATAGAAATATTTCAAACTCAACTATAGAAGACTTTATAATTTTAAGAAAAGACAATACTCCTACATATCAATTATCTGCTACGGTTGATGATAACGAAATGAAAGTAACTCATGTAATTAGAGGTGATGATCACATGATAAATTCTTTTAAACAGAAACAAATATATGAAGCTATGAGCTGGGAAGTTCCTAACTTTGCTCACATACCATTAATACACAGTGATAAAGGAAAGAAATTATCAAAAAGAGATAACGCTTCTACTATTGATGATTATAAAAAAATTGGAATTATGTCAGATGCATTAAGAAATTATCTGCTTAGATTAGGCTGGTCTTATAAAGATAAAGAGATATTCACTAAGCAAGAAAGCATTGATCTATTTGATTTAAGCGGTGTTGGAAAATCACCATCTAAATTGGATATGTCTAGAATTCTTTCAATGAATGAGACTTATATTAAAACTATAGATGAGAAAGACTTATTCCAACACTTCAAAGAATACTCATCAAAATATAAGAAAGCTTTTGATTCTTCGAAAGAACCTGTTCTTATAAACTCTATGAGGTTTCTAAAAAATAAAGCAAAAACATTGGAGGATATTTTTAATAATGCTCAATATATTATTAACGATGATATTAAAATTGGTGCTGAGGACCAGAAATTACTAGATGATCAATCTAAATTAATAATAAAAGACTTTATGACTGAATATGAGAAACTATCATCTTTAAATAAAGAAAGCTTAGAGCCAATAATAAAATCATTAATAGAAAAGCATAAGACTAATTTTAAAGGTGTTGGTCAGCCTTTAAGAATAAGTTTGGTTGGATCGAGATTTGGACCAGGCTTATATGATGTAATCTTATCTTTAGATAAAGCTGAAGTGATTAAAAGATTAAGTAAAATATAATTAATGAAAGAAGCTACTTCTTTTAGAATAAGAAAAAGTTCATTTTACGACAAAAAATCAAACACTCCATTTAAAATTAGTAGATCTAAATTTAGTAATTTTCTAAGCTGTAAAAGATGTTTCTATTTAGATCGTGTTGTTGGATTAAAAGAACCTTCTATGCCAGGATGGGCACTGAATGTTGCTGTAGATGAATTATTAAAAAAAGAATTCGATCAGTATCGAAAAGAACAAAAGCCCCACCCAATGATGCTTAAATATAAATTAGATTTTGTACCCTACCAACATAAAGACTTAGATGTTTGGAGAAACTCTTTAAAAGGAGGAATTTCATACCTAGATGAGAAAACAAATTTTATTATACATGGTGGTATTGACGATGTTTGGTTTGACTTAAAAGAAAAAAAATTAGTTCTTGTAGATTATAAAGCTCAATCATCAAACTATCCTATAACAATAGAGTCTTACTTAGGTAGCGAATGGCACTTAAGTTATAAATTACAAATGGATATATATGTACATATTTTAAGAAAAATGAATTTTAATGTTTCTGATACTTCTTATTTCTATGTATGCAATGGAGAGAAGACTAATGACAAATTTGAAAATAAAATAGATTTTAAAACATCGCTTGTTCCATATAAAACAGACACGTCTTGGATTGAAAAAAAGTTATTAGAAATGAAAGAAGTATTAAACCAAGACTCTCCGCCAGAGATTGAGCCAACTTGTGAAAAATGCGCTTACTTAAAGGGTGGAAAAAATTATTTTTAAGCCACCTGGCAATAGAACAGCCCTGCTAAACGACAAAAACTCTCATCAAATAATAGTTTTTAAAAAGTGATCATAATCTGATCACAGTAACGACGGGCGAAATGCATACACGGGGTAATTTTTATTTTTTTTCATCTTCATCTAATTCTTCGTCTGTTTTTAAATCTTTAACTTCTTCCTCAGCTGGTTGTTCTGGCGGTTCAGATTTAACTTCTTCCTCAGCTGGTTGTTCTGGCGGTTCAGATTTAACTTCTTCCTCAGCTGGTTGTTCTGGCGGTTCAGATTTAACTTCTTCCTTAAATTCTCTTCTAGTATTATCAGTTGCACTACTTAATGATGAACTATTTCGTTGTCTGAAATAAATATATACACCTACTGAAATAACTAATATGAAGCCAAATATATATAAAGCTAAACTAAGATAATTTATTCCTGAATCTGTCGACTTGTCTAATTCTTTAACTTCTGATCTTAATTCTTTGTCAGTTTTTAAATCTTTGTCTTCTTCCTGAGCTGGTTCTTGTTCTTGCGGTTCAACTTTAACTACTTCTTGAGCTGGTTCTTGTTCTTGCGGTTCAACTTTAACTACTTCTTGAGCTGGTTTTTGTTCTTGCGGTTCAACTTTAACTACTTCTTGAGCTAGTTCTTGTTCTTGCGGTTCAACTTTAACTACTTCTTGAGCTGGTTCTTGTTCTTGCGGTTCAACTTTAACTACTTTTTGAGCTGGTTCTTGTTCTTGCGGTTCAACTTTAACTACTTTTTGAGCTGGTTCTTGTTCTTGCGGTTTAACTTTAACTACTTTTTGAGCTGGTTCTTGTTCTTGCGGTTTAACTTTGACCTTTTCTTCTTTAGAGGCCTTTGCCTCCAAAACTGTATTAACTGTAACTTGTGTTATTTTTTTCTCTTTTTGGCTATCTTTAAGTTTGTTATTTAAACCTCCAACAAATAGAACGCTCACAACCAAGACAATTAATATATTCACGCTATCACTATTATAATTTATATCAATATTAGATTCTATATATTTATTCTCTTAATGTGGGTAATTTTGGTATTGGATGTATAAAAGTTATTTTATATTAACGTTTAAAGAAACAAGGTTCAGGGCACTTGGCAACAGAACGCCTCTATTTAATTAATGGAGTCCGTTAGCAGTAATTTTTAAAATCATTTCCTCATAATTCATATTAAGATTTAAAGAACATGACCTAAAAAAATAACCTCGTCTGATACCTGGCATTAAATTCGCTTCTATGAAATGAGGATTACCGAGATGATCCATTTTAATATCAATTCTTCCAAATGATTTACCTCCTAAAGCAAAAAAGGATTTTTTTGCCAAAATACATAGTTGTTTAAAAATTTTATCATCCAAAACAGCTACTACTTTTTCCTCATCATTTTTTTTAATATGGTAATCAAGAATGTGATGTCCATTTATGTTCTTCTTTACAATAATTTCTATAGGCATTGCCTGAATAGAACTATCAACGTTATCTTTAAAAATACCAACGCTATACTCTTTTCCGGATAGATATTTTTCAACTAAACATCGAGAGTGTTGATTTTGTTTAATATCTAATACTTTTTTTTTAAAACTTGCGTAATTATAAACAATAGAGTGTGCATCTACACCTCTACTATCTCCACCGGTTATAGGTTTTATAAAAAGAGGAAATGTTATTGGAATTGAATCTTTATTTGGATGTTCCCCTGGTTCGGTTGTAAAAAAATCAGCTGTATCGATATTTGCTTTTTGCATGATCTTTTTAGTACGACTTTTATTACTTTCTTTAAGTAAGGCTGATTTATTTGATGCAATATATAGAATATCATTGAGCTCTAAATAGTCATTAAGCCAAATTTTTTTATTGTTAAAATAAAAGTATTTAACTCCTGAAAAAACTAAATCAGGTTTTCTTAAAGCCATGTTTGTTAAATCTTTTTTTGTTTTAATTTCAGTAATTAAAACGTCTCTATAATGTTGTGACAAAATATCAAAAATTAACTTTTCATCTAATATAATTCCAACATTTTTTTGATTTACGTTTATATCATCTTCTTTCGGAACAATTATAATTTCAATACTTTTATTAATTAAATTGGGGAAAGCATATTTTTTTGAAAAAGGGACAATATTTTGAGAAATATGCCCAAGATTTACAATCTTACTTTCTATTAAGTTTTTATTTTTCATAATAAAGAAACGGTACAAGTAACTACAAACTATTGTTTGTGCTGGATCCGATCTAACATTTTTTAAAAAATATTTTTTAAGATTAATTTTTAAAACCTTATTAGATAATATCTAAAAAAATAACTTTATCATGTATTAACTAGATTAGATAGCTAATTAAATTCCTCATACTTGCCAACTACCTTATACTTAACAGTACAATTAGAAAATAACAAACCCAGAACCATGATCGCTAAAAGTTTTTTCATATTAAAACTATAAATTAATTCTTTTTATTGTGTGCAATAAATCCTAATACTGCTACAAGAAAAGCGATATTAGCTAAAAGATAATTTTCAGTAATAGCGAGAATTTAACACAGAATTGCACCAACGACACCAATAGTCACTTACATGCTTTTACCTAGCATAAATAATTTGGACTCGCTATAACCGGTCAAAATATCGACACACTGACCAATGAAATCTGGAGTGATTTGTTAATGGTACTGTTATGAAATACTAACTAAAACTTTCGCAGAAACCAACTTTTTTTGTTATATCAATTCACCAGATAATTTAGTTATATTAATAAAATGATAGAAAATATTAAAAGGACAAAAAAATGAATTCTCAATATGTAAACAGAATTATAAGAGCTTGTAAGTTAGATGTTAATCTTTACGAAGAGGTAGAGGCTGATAAATCGGCAACATTTCAA
>Ga0209402_10005905_pt1 | contig 10789 bp, 8 predicted proteins | sample ArcticOcean_MG_C_3_FD_187437 | JGI IMG/M metagenome (GOLD analysis project Ga0209402, IMG submission 187437) | Marine microbial communities from western Arctic Ocean - ArcticOcean_MG_CB8_126 (SPAdes) (version 2) | ecosystem: Environmental > Aquatic > Marine > Oceanic | place: Arctic Ocean... | reverse complement strand
CTAAGCCATGGACAAAATATGATTATTCTCAAAATTGTCGGCTATGCAGAAGACGTGATACGATACTATAGACTGGATGAAGTAACTGCACATGTTTGGATTGGGCACCACCGATACCCTACCAGGGGTCGAGTCACCCACCCAGGCGGAGCACACCCATTTGGACAGGGTGTAGATGTCGCTCTTGTGCATAATGGTGATTTCTCAAACTATGTCTCAGTAAAGGACTACTTGAGACAGAGAGGTATGGAACCTCTTTTCTTCACGGACACTGAAGTTGCCGCACTCGGATTTGACCTACACTCTCGTGTGTATGGATACCCGATGGAATATGTGATTGAGAGTTTAGCACCGACTGGTGAACTTGATTTCATAATGCTTCCAGATGAAAAACAAGAAGTCTATGAGGCAATTCAAAAAACCCACATTCATGGCTCTCCCGATGGGCCATGGTTCTTCATTATCGCAAAGGCAGATGGCCTAACCCATCAATTGATTGGCATAACAGATACTAGCATGTTAAGACCACAGGTTTTCTCATATCAACGTGGTGAAGTCGGAATTGCATTTTGTGGCAGTGAAAAGCAAGTCATTGATGCTGTCTTAGAGAGTTTGTCGTCGGAAGATAAGAGATTTTGGCGTCGTTGTGATGAATATTGGAACGCCCGCGGCGGATCTTACACCGATGGTGGTTCATTCATTTTTGATATCAATCCGGATAATAACGGCGGACATGAACTAACTATAACCAACAAATTTGGTGCAACTGTGGACACGCATCCTGAAGGAAATTTCAACATTGAACCAGCGGCTATGGACTCAGGATTTGATTGGCCTTCCAAGTGGACTACACACGAGGTCTTTTCACAAATTGTTACTACGTTCCCAACTTTCGACTGGCCGGCCGCCCTCGGCCTTCTTTCTGAAATTGGCTCTTTCGCCAGCCAACATTCGCGCAAGCAAGCGGTTGACTTGCTTTGCCTCCTATTAAACAGAAAATATGACACCGGCGCATTAAGAACAAGCAGATGGCTAGATCATGTTGAAGATGCAATAATGGGGATTCTCAATCACGCTGGAACAACCCCCTGTGAACATTTCTCTGGGCAGAAATCACCTGGACATCTTCCCAAACCCCAACACCCAACTCAAGCAATAGTTGTAGACGCTAGACCTTATCCTATAGAGGGCATTGACTCACTTGCGAGAGAACTAATTGCACTACACCAAGCAGGCTGGAGAAATTTCATGGTTACACATTGTCATGGCCACCGGTTCATTGGCAATGGCTTTGGAATGCAAACATCTGATGTGAGGATAGATGTCTTTGGTAGTGTCGGAGATTATCTCGGAAGCGGAAGTGATGGAATGACAATCCACATGCACGGAAATGCTCAGGACCAAGTAGCTCAAATACACAAGTGTGGCACTTTGGTTGTTCATGGCGACGTTGGCCAATGTTACGGATATGGCGCTAAAGGTGGCAGATTATTTGTCCAAGGAAATGCTGCTGGTAGACCAATGATCAACTCAGTTGGTAGTCCAAAACTCGTCATCAATGGTACTGCGTTAGACTACCTCGCTGAATCTTTTATGGCTGGAGACCCATTAGAGGGAGGCGGTTTCGTGATAGTCAACGGCATACGGTTTGAAAGAAATGGGGAAATTTCTGACTTGGACACACCTTACCCAGGCGGGAATCTGTTCAGCCTCTCAAGTGGAGGGGCGATTTATGTTCGTGATCCTTCAAATGTGCTTTCACCTTCGCAACTGAATGGTGGAGCATTTGTTGACCTCACTGATGCTGACTGGGATGTAATTCAACCTTTATTAGTTGAAAACGAAGAACATTATGGCATTCCTCTCGCAAGACTACTAACTGTTGAAGGTGAGATTCGTTCTCCATCTGAAGTCTATCGCAAGATTATTCCTCTAAAGAATAAAGCACTATCTGTTGAAGATAGTTGGGCTGGAAAGCATTAGGGAAAATTCGATTTGGAAGTCAAATATTATCTTTTTTTGCGAGATACTTTGATATCCATTCTCTCGCGCACTAAGCGGATTTTTCCCGAACTTGTTTGAGAAATCAATCCATTAAATCCATCTTTTAGAATAGATTTAGCATCATCATAGGATTCTAGAGGAATTCTAATTATTGCTTTGCTATCAATAAAATCAAACAATTTACAGACACCACTTAGCACATCGCTTTGACTAATTATTTTCTCAAATTCTTCCCTGGTGCTAACAGATTTATCAACTGTTAATCCAACCCAGCGATGCTTTCCGCGAGCCGCCTTTCGTAACTTGACCACACCACCCCTAAGGTGCATCGCCCTTAACAGGAGTTGACGCGTGGAGACGCCGTGGCTGAGATAGAGGAAGGGGGAAATTCGGTCCATGAGGTGGACGAAGAAGATTTGCCTTCAAAAGATGAACTTGATAGAATCCTTATCGAAGAACCGAAATTTGGTTTGGGGCAATTACTAGCCACACTAGTTGATTTGAAGACTTTGCCTCATATCCTGCTTCTTCTAATTCTTTCATCAATTCTCTATGCACTCGCTCAAGGACCAGATACAGCAAAAGTGTATTCAGCAATTGGCTTCATTTCACTTTCATTCGGTTATGCTTTGACCGCAACTTCTACTCGTTGGGGGTTTGCTTACCGCTTGGTCAGAGTCGAAGGACTTGCTTCGGGTTCTTGGTTCAAATCGCTCTTGCTCCGCTCATTAAAAGCGTGGAGTCTGCCATTAGTGCTAAGCACCATTATTTGTCTTGGATTATTACAATTAATCAAAGGCGATGGCAACTGGGATTCATGGATACCTCTTTCACTCGCTTCGCTCTTCCTGCTTTGGTCTATAGGTCAAGGTCTGTCATTCAAATCAGGGACATCATCATGGTTAGCAAACGGAAAAAAGGTTCTCGATGATACTCAGCGTGAGGGTAGCGCAATTGGGATTTCTACATGGCAAATATTAGCCGTGGCAACAGTCGCTATACTCATTGGTTATGGATACAGCTCTGGTTTTGAAGGTGAAACAAGTGAGAAATTGAAGTGGGTTGGATTCATCATTCTTGCAATTGTCATTCAATTGGGAATGCTATATTGGATTCAAGACACCCTGATTGATGTATCCTCCACCAAAGGTGGCGCTAGATTTGCTACTAGGTGGGGTATGGTTTCTCAGATATTTGTCACCTGGCATATTGCCAGTGCATGGAGGAGACTAATTGATGAACCATCTGCAATTACTATGATAATTGAAGAATTTATTTTGATGATATTCACCGTTCTTCTAGCCATTTGGTCTTTAGCAAGTCGAGACGTTAGTCGTGGAGGAAAACTATTCACTTCTGAAAATGCGCTGTTTTGGGGATTAGCCTTTGGATTTGGATATGCAGGCAGTATAGCCATGATCACCAACATGAGTAATTCAATTGGTGGCGGCAACCTAGCAACAACGATGGCAATAGGCCATTTAGTTACTGCAATTACTCTAATTATGATTCATCCCAAGGTGCTTAGAAATCACAAAAATCGGATATTGAACCCACCCCAACCCATTGTGCCAAAAAATGACACTGCTGAGCAACAAGATACCGAAGTTGAGCAAGGAAGTGAAACACCAGAAGTGCAAGTGCTTGTAACACCTGAAGCGCAAGAGTCTGAAACACCTGAAGTGAAAGTTCGTGAAAAACCATCACCAGAAGATGTGCCTGTTGAACCAGACAAAGCACCCGAAGTTGAACAAGTTGATGAAACACCTGAAGTTAATGAGCCTGAAACTCAAGAGCAGGTAATAGACCTTGACGACCTTGAATTCTCAGACGATGTTGTTGAATTAATGGACTAGTTAGAGTCCACTTACTACGGCAACTACTCTCATCCTACCATCTAAGTCATCAGAATGTCTTGCACCAAGAATAACTTGTGCATCGTCAGTTAACCCTCTTGTAAAAGCATCCGCAACTTGCTCCATCTGATAAATTGACATTTGTCTACCACCCTCAAGTTGCAGAAGGCATCCGCTAGCCCCCATAACCTCCAATCCTGCTAAAGGAGCTGAGAGCGCTTTGAGGAAGAGCCCCTCTGGGTCATCCGCCTCACCTTCAGCAACTACCATAGTTGCCCCTCCTTTTCTCTGAACTACAGAACGAAGATCCATCAAGTCAAGATTGATTATTCCTACTTGCCCAAGTGTCAGGACTAAGCCTTGAACTAACTCCTCAACCCAGGATGGCCGAGTTCTCCAATCAACACCTCGACTGCGCGCCTGCCAAGCCAATCGATCTAAGGAAAGTTGGGCACACACATCTGATGAATCTTCTAATCTATTGAATGCCGGTAAGGCAATTTCACTCCTCGCCGAATGGTCTTCAAACGGCATCGCTGCGATAGTGATTACGATGGCTCCTTTTCGAGCCGCTTGAGCCGCTAGCGGGGGGGCAGCGCCAGAACCAACACCGCCTCCTAGCGCTGTGAGCAGAATCAATAATTCAACTGGTTCAAGGATTTTATCCATTATTGCAGTCGCTTTCATGAAATGTGACGCGGCTAACTCAGGTAGCGCCGCGCAGCCCGCATCTGAAGATTCACCAAGCGGTAAACAATGTGCATGCCGTGAATCTTCGAACGATGAGTCATCTGCATCTACTAGAAGCAAATCACATTCATCAGCACAGCGAGAGTGAGCCCTCTTAGCCCATTCCGAACCAAGACCCCCGACGCCTGCAATCAAAAGACTCCCATCGTGCACAACTTCTCGGTTGTGCAGGCAAGCGATTGATTGTTTCGCTCACAAACTTCAATTTTCAAACGAGATTTTCAATAAGATGAATAACGCTGATAACGCCTTCTCTCATCTCTTGCCCAAGCATTGTCTGGTTCAAGTTCTAACACTTTTTCGTAATATTCAACGGCTTTCTCAAACTCTGAAAAATACTTACCATACAGATTTCCAAGATTACTCAAAACTGGGATGCAATCCCCATTTTCTGAAAGCATTGCTAGAAGTACTTCTTCGGCGCCAGTTAAATCATGCATCTCCATCTTCTTTTCAGCGTCGTCAAGAGAGTTGATTTGCTCGTCTGTTAGATTGTAAATATTAGCCCATCCGGCGCTACTCATTCACAACCCTCAATTGCGGGGCGTAGTCTTACCTCTTCATCTCTTCTAAAGAGTGATTCACCTAGTCAAGTGGTGAAAAGTATCTGCTACTCAAAACGGACTACTGCGACCCAACAAATAGGTAACTATCAGCAAACGATTATTAGACCATTGCAATTCCGCCAAAATAGCATTGGTTGAGAGTAGCATGGGTGGGAAAATCAACGACTTCCGCTTCCCACTGATTGTGTTGCTTTCTACACTCCTTTTAGCAGGAGGAACTATTGCAGAATCGGATGGTATTTCAGGTGATAGAGCAGAGGGTGATACTGATGTTGCGAAGAGTGGTTGTACATGCCACACAAATTTTGAAATTGCACCTTCAGACAGTGTCACATTGATTGTAGATGGCGTGCCTTACGCGTGGGCTGAAGCAACATCCTACACACTAACTATCCAGTTACTTGGCGGGCCAGAAATGGCAGGCGACCATTCCAATACTGGTGGCTTCTCAATGCGAGCATCTTCGGGTATCCTGAGCCCAGGTGCTGGATTTGAAAGCCTAGTTCACAATGATGGCTCTGAGCAAACCATGACCCACACAGAGGATGGGGCACAAACTCCAGACCGCACTTGGCAAGTCACTTGGACAGCACCAGCAACAGATTCTGGTGATGTGACTTTCTGGATTGCTGGAAATGCAGTTGATGGGAATTTGGCTGCTATGGCACCAGATTCCTACAACCGATTATCATTCAGCCTTGTAGAAGGTAATGACAATGGCAACACTAGGGTAATATTTGCAGGAGATGGAAACATCCAGGCACCTGCTGCCTCTAGTGGAGGAATTGATCTTCACAGCATGGGTGCACCATTCAGAGCCCACTGGCTCGGACTGCTTGGATTTGGGGCTGTTATTGCTGTGCTCATCTTTTGTGGATTCTTTTTGCGATATGGATTCAGCCATAACTACGTCGGCCGCAGCAACCTTCTCAAACTTCGTATCAAACATCTTCGCAGAGGTGACCAATTATGACCTGCGAAGAACGATTACAATGCTGGAGAGATTCACTCGCTAATTATCTTGCAGTCAGAGGTGACAACTCATGAATCAAGATGTAATCACAAAAATGCTTGAGCAAGTTGCGTCAGGCGAAGTAAGCATCGAAGATGCCCGCAACGCACTGAGTGGAATCGAACTCGATGAAGAAACATATGAGGCAGCAATTAACCATGGGGTGTTCAACAAAGCTGCGCCCGGCACTATTGTACGAGCATCCCTCAGACCAAGTGGTACGTCGGCACTTGTTATTCTCACCTCAATTTGGGGATTAGGATGGACCCTTTACTGGGCTGGTAGTATGACTTACGGGCTTTTCAATGGCTGGGACCAACAACAACTCTCTTACCATTTTGGGATGACAATGGTTTCCCTAATTATTATGGGAATCGTCTATCTCAAATGGGTATTGCCTGACCTAGTTATTGTCAAGCATAGACGGGGTAAATATATCGGCGAAAAAGACCCCGAAAGTTGGAAAAAATACGAGGTGTGATAGATGGCAAGGGAATTCAGACTTCGCCCCTCGCCCAATGCCGAAGAAGCGAGTCAAGAAAGTGGATACAGCCTTGACAGGCGCCGCTTTATGCGATACTCATTCAATTCTGCTGCTGGTGTTATCACAATGGCAAGTCTTGGTTCAATCGGGTTTGCTTCTCTTCTCATGGGTACCAAAGATGATACGGGTGGGAATAATTCCATCAGTTATTGGGTGCCTAAAGGGCAGGAAGCAGTTGTATGGTTCGGCTCAAAGCATCTTGAATTAATGAAGAAATCAGATTTTGAAGAACAATCTAAAACCGCTACAACAAAAATGTCTGGGGCTCAGGGTGTTTGGGGTGGAATGCCAGTAACAGTGGTTTATGTTCCTCACGAGGAAAACAAGGATTCACCAATATCGAGTGGCCTTCCTCGCTTCCAATTCAAGGACGGAGTGGACCAAACTGGTGCAATTATTGGCTTTGGCGGAGAAATTGAAGAAGACCCGAAGTGGTCGATGCTAAAAATTCACGATAATATCGTCATCATAATGTCACGTTGCACACATCTTTGCTGTATTCCTGGATGGCAACTCGTTGCCAATGATTTCACTGCGGATAACTGGTTACCTGGTGGCCTAGATGCTGGGGGAAACAAATTGTTTTGTATCTGCCACTCAAGTAGATTCGACCCTACAACAATTGAGAAGAATACCAACATAAACAGATCCACAGGCGCTGCTTTCAAATATTTTGGAATCAAGAGAACTGGTGGGCCTGCCCCAGTTGGTATCCCCCTTATTCCGTTTAAAGTAAGCAATGATGTTCTAGAAGTGATTGACTTTGAAGCCGAAGGAGTGGTCGAGATACTCGACTGGTACACTTATTGTAATTAGAATGGAGGGGATAATATGTTACTACAATTTTGGTTCCTTTGGTTATTCATCATCATCGTCACGGTGTTAGTTGCTCTAACTTTGCGTAAGGAGAACGAAGACATCCCAAGAAAAGAGATTCTTAGGGCTGTTGAATCCGTTGGGAAAATGGGCCTTGCTGAGAAGTTATTCCTGTGGACATTCTCATGGTTAGATACTAGATTCCGAATTCAAGATTATTGGGCAATGAGTCGTGATGCCTATCAATCGGTGCATCGACAAATGCCCCTAACCCACGCTGAAAAGTACAAACTCAGAATCATTTGGTACTGGTACCCGCTCTACTGCTTAGGTGGAATCTCATTCCTGGCATTTATCATTCTAATTATCACAGGCACCGTTCTTGGAATTTATTATGTCCCAGGTGGAGATGGGGACCCAACACCCGCTTACTCAAGTATGGCGTTCATAATGACTCAATTGCCATTTGGTTACATCATTAGAAGTATCCACCACTGGGCTACACATTTCATGGTGGCCTCTGTATTCCTTCACATGTGCCGAGTATACTTCACTGGCGCATACCGAAACCCACGAGAGTTGAACTGGCTCATTGGAGTTGGTCTGATGTTACTGACGATAGTGTTCGGTTATTCTGGTTATCTTCTACCTTGGGATGCTCTAGCCTTTGGCGCAGCAACAATTGGTATCGCTATGGCGAAATCAACACCGCTGATAGGTGGCTGGGTTGCAACCCTAATGTTTGGCGGAACCTCTCTTTCAGGCGCAGCAGTCACCAGAATGTACTTCTTACATGTATTCATTTTGCCAGTTATAGTGACGACACTAATCATCATACACTTATTTATTGTCTGGGTACAGGGGATTGCGGAGCCGCATTGAAGGTGTGAATTAAATGGGTATGTTAGACAATTTTGGCCGCATCGCAGATGTGTACATGCGTGAAAAAGACAAGTTGCAAGATGCCGAGGGGGAACGACGTCGTACTTTTGTCGGCCATCCACTTTGGCCCCATGAAGTCCTAAGAGATAGCATAATTTTAGCATCGATTATGGCCGTTCTCGCATTTTATTCCTGGATAATCCCGCCACCTCTTCATAGTGCAGCAGACCCGTTTGCGCAGGCTGGTTTCGTTTTCCCAGACTGGTATGTTCTATTCTCATATGGATATCTCCGCTGGGGCGAGTACTTACCACAGTTCGATATCCCGTTGCCAAATATCATTGGTAATTTCTTTGGCTCCCCTGTTATCTCTTGGAATGCTGGATGGTGGGGTGCGTTCCTCACTGGTTTCCCAGTTGGTATCTTGGCACTGCCACCCTTCCTCGGAGGTCGTGCTAAACGAGGTGTGGAGGACCCTTGGTTTGCCACCGCTGGAGTGATTTACTTGGCCCACGTTTGGTTCATCAGTGTGTTTTCAATCAATATCTTCCTTCTTTTGTACGGCAATAACCGTTCTGATTACTGTAAACTAAACTCTCACACTGGCCTAAGTTGCGGGGTGAGGGAACCCTGGCTTGCAGATGTTTTCAACGCAATTCCTTGGGTATTAACTGGTATTCTAATTTGGATAATGTTGTTCTTTATTGCTAAGGCATATCTCATCAAGGCAGCCGGTTCAAGAGTTAGCCCAAAAACAGGGCGCAAGGTAGCGTTTGGTGCATTGATAATTGCAGTTTTACTATCTGTTGTTTCATGGCCGATCTACAACGGTGGCTTCTGGGACATGGGCGGATTAGGTGCTATGGATGATGTTGATGAGTTGGGAACACTAAGAAACCAACCTCAAGATACCTTGCTAGCGATTGATGAAGGGAACGACTGGGATAGTATGGAGGCGAATTGCCTAACCTATGGCGCAAGTTCAGGAAGTATGCTTTGGCAAGATTCCTCATTTACAGAAGACGGGGTTGACCGGGCAGATTATTGTTTGTTACCAGCTAAAAATTGGTTAAATTGGGGTATATATCAACCTGTTCAAGAGAACATAATAGATTTCTCTGATGCAAATAATCACAAACAAACCCACACATCTGCAGGAGCGGTTACTGGTGGTGTCAATGGATTCACCGAATCATACAATTATTCGGGAGATAGTTCTCTTTCAAACAGTTATTCACTGACTGTTGAGGACATGGGGGTTGATGAGTTAACTATGGATTTATCATGCACATTTAGAACCTCAGAGAGGAAAGCTGGTGACCACAGTATTAGTGTTGATGTGACTGATGCAAGTGGCATTAGCATTGCAGAATTAGGTGGAGACTTAGAAAAGGGTGCAACTTGCACAACTAAGTCATTTGATGTTGCACCGGGATGGTATACAGTTACAATGACTATTGATTCAACCTTTGATAGTGGGAACGCAACTGTAGTAGTGGACGCGACTTCGGATGTGTCGGTATTCCAACCATTATTGCTCAACCCAGATACTGGCATGGCTCTTGATAGAACCAATAATACTGAATTAGCACTTGCTGGCCTTGGTGCAAATGACCTGTCTTCTCTTATCTTAGAGAACCCCACATACCACCAAAACCCAAAAAGTTTGGATGCAAAACTAACCTATTCTCTTTTCATCCCACCACTTTCTCTTGGAGCAATGATTTTCGTTCTAATGCGTAGCATGGCGAGAGGATATGAATATGAAATGAACAAGTGTTACGGCTGTGACCTTTGTGATGATGCCTGCCCAGTTAGATTGTTCAGTGGTGGTGATAAACTGAATATTATTTACAACACTTGGAATAACGAGGATGACGGAGTTCCAATGTATTCTTGTTTAACCTGTACTGCTTGTACCAATGCTTGTCCTCAACTTGTTGACTACGACTCATATGTCGACATTCGTAGAAATTTGGTTGTTGGTGGACCCCCAGCCGCTAATATCCCACATACTGTCTTGCAGGCAGTCTTAGCCGCTGAAGCACAAGAAGATGCAGATGATGACTTCATCCCAACAGATGAATACCCAATCAACTCCAACGTTGCTTACTATCCTGGGTGTGTTGACTACCTTGACCAAGACTTGGTATTCAGCCACCTCAACAAAGGTGACATGAATCTCGGAGACACAACCACTGCCGCTTTCACACTGTTCGATGAGATGGGGGTCGATGTTGCTTACCTCGGTAGAGATTTCATGAAATGTTGTGGCCATGACCAAAAATGGCAGGGCATGGATGATGTCGCTGAAAAATTGAAGACTTTCAACAAGAAGAAGTTGGAAGAGAGTGGTATT
>Ga0209402_10005904_pt1 | contig 10791 bp, 7 predicted proteins | sample ArcticOcean_MG_C_3_FD_187437 | JGI IMG/M metagenome (GOLD analysis project Ga0209402, IMG submission 187437) | Marine microbial communities from western Arctic Ocean - ArcticOcean_MG_CB8_126 (SPAdes) (version 2) | ecosystem: Environmental > Aquatic > Marine > Oceanic | place: Arctic Ocean... | reverse complement strand
ACCAATGACCAATCCTTCTATAACCTAAACCTTCGTTTTGAAGTTCAGTTATTTTCTCAAACAGAAAATCTTGGTATTCTGATAAGGGTGGAGTGTTAAGATAACCACAACGTATGGTGACATTGACACACACATAGGACACTATTTTACGAACACGTCCTAACGGAACTACTCCACGGTGACACTTTTTGCTAAATTACGAGGTTGGTCCACATCTGTACCTCTAAAAACAGCAGCATGATAAGCCAGTAATTGTATAGGTATTGCATATAGAAGTGGCGCAACGAAGTCGTCTACTTCGGGCATAGTTATACTTACCCAGCTTTTATTTTCTAATCGTCGCACTCCTTCACGATCGGATATAAAAACCACCTTTCCTCCTCGCGCTATAACCTCTTGAACATTTGAGAGGGTCTTTTCAAAAAGTGCTCCCGGTGGGGCTAAAACGATAACTGGCACACCATCATCAATTAGAGCTATTGGTCCATGCTTCATCTCTCCGGCGGCATAACCTTCAGCATGAATATAAGAGACCTCTTTCAACTTTAATGCGCCCTCTAGGGCTAAAGGATAAGCTGTTCCACGGCCCAGATAAAGCACATCTCGAGCTTTAGCAATATCTGCTGCCAAATGACGAATATCTTGATCATGATGTAATACCTCTGCCATTTTAGAAGGTACTTCCGTAAGTGACCTAGCTAATGATGCGGCAGCACTCGAGTTAAGAGCACCGGAAGCTCTGCCAGCAGCTATGACAAAACATGCTAAGGACGTTAGCTGGGTGGTAAATGCTTTAGTCGACGCAACACCTATCTCAGGACCTGCTAAAGTAGGTAAAATAACATTTGATTCACGAGCAATCGAGCTTTCTCCTACATTAACTACCGAAACTATATACTGTCCATTTTCACGACAATGTCTTAAAGCGGCAAGAGTATCGGCAGTTTCACCAGATTGACTAACAAAAAGCGCAACCCCTCCTTCTTGTAGAGGTGCATTACGATATCTAAACTCGGATGCCACATCTATTTCTGTAGGTATTCTAGCTATCTGTTCCAACCAATATTTAGCTACACCACCGGCGTAAAAAGCAGTTCCACAAGCAATTATATTTATTCGTGGTATATCTTTTAGTTTAAAAGGAAGTACTGGGAGAGAAACTTCTAGAGTAGTAGCATTTATAAAGCTATGAAGAGTATCTCCAACAACTGCTGGTTGTTCAAAAATTTCCTTCTGCATAAAATGATCATAATTACCTTTGCCAATTAGTGCACCAGATAGCTGGGTTTCGCAAATCTCACGTTCCACTAATTCACCCTTGACATCATATATGTCTGCACCTTTAGAGGTAACCAATGTCCAATCACCCTCTTCTAAATAACAAATACGTTTTGTAAGAGGTGCAAGTGCTAAGGCGTCAGAACCTAAATACATCTCACCTTCACCGTATCCTACAGCAAGTGGACTTCCCCGCCGTGCGCCGACCATCATATCATGCTCACCAGCAAATATTATTGCTAGAGCAAATGCTCCCTCCAAACGCTGTAAAGTACTAGCTATCGCTTGTTTTTTTGTTGTCCCATTATCTAATTCTCGAGTAATTAGTGCAGCTATTGCTTCGGTATCAGTATCACTCTCAAAATTATAGCCACTAGCTGTAAGCTCATGACGAAGTGCTTGAAAGTTTTCTATAATTCCATTGTGAACTACAGCCACCCTATGAGTTGCATGGGGATGGGCATTTATCTCATTAGGAACACCATGGGTAGCCCAGCGAGTATGTCCAATTCCTACATCTCCTTTTAAAGAGTTTGAATCTAACTCTGCTTCCAATTTATCTATTTTTCCTTCTGCACGTCGTCGCTCAATGCGCCCGTTAACCAAAGTTGCTAACCCTGCAGAATCATAGCCCCTATATTCAAGCCGTTTAAGTCCATAAATCAATTGAGAAACAACATCTTCTGTTCCCAAAATACCAATAATGCCGCACATTTCGTAACTATCTCTTAGGTTTCTGAGATTTGCTTAGTTGGTGTTTTTCCTTGTAAGATGACGCCCAACCTTTTTTCTCCTCTTGTGCAGCACGCCCTATGGCAAGCGAACCAGCCATAACATCTCGACTTATAGTACTGCCAGCAGCCACCACTGCGCCATCACCAATACTAACGGGCGCTATTAATGCAGTGTTTGATCCAATAAAAGTATTCTTTCCAATTATCGATCGATGTTTATCAAAACCGTCATAATTACAGGTAATAGTTCCAGCACCTATATTAGTGTCTGCTCCAACACTAGCATCTCCTATATAGCTAAGATGATTTGTCTTAGATCCAGGTCCAAGAACTGAGTTCTTAACCTCAACAAAGTTTCCAACTTTTGCATCACAACCTATTTCAGTTCCAGGCCTCAGTCTCGCAAATGGTCCAATTACTGCGCCCGCATCAATGGTTGCTCCCTCTATATGACTAAAAGACTTAATCTCAACATCGTTACCAATAGTAACTCCTGGTCCAAATACTACATTCGGATGTATAATCACATCTCGGCCTAAAACCATATCGTGCGATAGCCATACTGAAGTAGGATCAATTAATGTAACGCCATTTTCCAAAGCATTTGTGCGTAATTTTTTTTGTACGTTAGCTTCAGCAATAGATAATTCACCTCGGCTATTAATACCCATTAGTTCAACTTCCTCTGCTTCCACAACCACAGTCTTTAATCCCTTTTTACGAGCAATACTTACTATATCAGTCAAATAGTACTCACCTTTTTTGTTCTGCGAATTTAAATTCATAAGCAGATCGAACATGTACTGTCCGGAGACCACCATTAGGCCAGAATTACATAAAGTAATTTCTAGCTGTTCACCACTAGCTTCAGCTGCTTCAACAATTTTAATTAAATTTCCATCTTCATCAGTAACTAACCTACCATAATCTTTGGGATCAACAGACTGAAATCCAACGACCACAACGTCTGCTCCGTCTGCACATGCTTTAATTGAGGTCAACATTGTTTCACTTTTAACCATAGGTGTATCGCCAAAGAGAATAAGAACAGGGTCTTTAAAATTCTTAAGATGTTCAAGCGTCGCTTTAACCGCATCACCAGTACCTAAGCGATCACGTTGAATAAATAGCTCATAAGGAGAAAGAATCTTGGCCACTTCTTCCATATCTTGCCCGACAACTATAGCCAAACGTTCCGGAGAAATTGATTCCAGAGTTTTGATTAGGTGCAATATCATTGGTTGCCCAGCTATCTTATGCATTACCTTTGAATGATTTGATTTCATTCGCTTGCCAAGACCGGCGGCAAGAATAATGGCAGCAAAAGAGATGTTAGACATCAGCGTCATTCAGATAAGTTCTAATTGTTTTTTGCAAAGAAAAAATACACCCAAAATCAGATATAACTATGACACATTAGTAATACCCTATCCAAATCACTAATTATTCAGTTTTATTACAAAAATCTCTATATCTAGCTAAAAAGCGGTTTATGATTAACACAAGAATTAAGTAACTAGACCACTAATATGCCTTTAAAAAGTTAAGCAGCCAAGAAATCCAGTGCTCGTTTCATGCTACATGGCTGATACTTTGGCTATAGTTAAACCCTACAATAAATTATAGATCCAGCAATAGTGTTAATCCTCATTAGGAAATAGTTTCCCTTGTTTATCACCTATAGTCTTGTATTCCTCATTGTTTTCTAATGATGCATCAGCAGGTTCAATCAAACTAGCTCCACCATTAGATATATTATTAACCCTTCTTGAAACAGGCCATGCTAATGTTATCTCATCAGGAGAGCTGCGCAAAAGATCCGTTGTTATGGGTGAGGGCTGGGTCGAGTTGTAATCACCCTTCAACCAAGTATTAAATTTATCCGGTTCAATAATAACCGGCATACGATTGTGTATAGCTTCTAAGCTACTATTAGCATTAGTAGTTATAATGGTGCAGGTTTGCAGTTGATTACCATCGTTTGACATCCAACTTTCCCATAACCCAGCAAATGTGAGCAGCCCACCATCAGCAGCAGAAATCCAGAAAGGCTGTTTGCTACCTGTGGGTTGAGTTTGCCATTCATAAAAGCCACTAGCAGGAATAAGACAACGCCTACCTTGAAAGGCAGAAGAAAAAGAAGGCTTTTTATAAACAGTTTCTGCTCTCGCGTTTATCATCTTTGAACCCACAGAAATATCCTTAGCCCAAGAGGGAACAAAACCCCATTTAAAACTACTTGCAATATTCATAGATTCATTACGATTTTCTTGTGAAGTGATGGTTAATATATACTGGCCTGGAGCTATATTAAAACGTGGTTGAAAATTAACCGCACCCATATTTAATGAATAGACTCGTAATATCTCATCTAAGGAGTGAATTAGTCCGAAACGTCCACACATATAAGACACACTAAAATAAATAATAAAAAAAATAAGATATTTTAATTATTAACTAAAAAGTTAAATAATCATCTATTTATTAAGCTAACCCTATGTATTACAGCCAAAAATCTATGAGAATACAAATTTTTTAAACCTTTTAAATTGATGTTATTGACGAAAAAATTCATTAGAGTAAGATGTTCTTGTATTGTTCACGGTGACAGTAGGTCAATATTTAGTGTTACACTGGATGCTCGTGACTATATGTTGTAAATCTTCCAGATTATTCGCTGGAAATTACTCACAGCATGTGGACGACCTGGTTAGAGTTTCAAAAGGGGCATTGCGTATGGATGGGTCTGTAGGTATTTCAGCTGAAGAAGATGCTGTGGATAAAGTGTTTACTAAAGAAGAGAGTCAGAAACTGAGTCGTGGTAGTGAAGAAGTTACGCAAAATATTAGCGTTGAATCTCAATCAGTACAAAATCAACAACCTTCCCTATTTGATGAATACATTGAAACTCAAAACAACCAAATAAACCAAGAAGATAACACGACAAATGTTTACCAAACTGAACGTGCTCGTATTATTATAGACCCATCCCGTGACAAAAATTTAACGGCGTTCGGCAAAGAAACTTTAGAAGATCGCTACCTACTTCCTGAAGAGGCCGGAAGCCCTCAAAAACTATTCGCTCGGGTCGCGGCTCATTATGGGGACGATTCTGAGCATGCTCAGCGTATTTATGATTATATTTCAAATCTTTGGTTTATGCCTTCTACACCAGTTTTATCTAACGGAGGGTCTAAACGAGGCTTACCAATATCATGTTTTCTAAATGAAGCTTCAGATTCTCTAGAAGGAATCGTAGATCTATGGAATGAAAATGTCTGGCTCGCTGCCCGTGGCGGAGGTATAGGCAGCTATTGGGGAAACCTTCGTTCAATAGGCGAACAAGTTGGACGTAACGGAAAAACCTCTGGGGTTGTTCCTTTTATTCGGGTAATGGATTCTCTGACACTAGCAATCAGCCAAGGTTCACTACGACGTGGTTCAGCTGCAGTTTATCTACCTATTTCTCATCCAGAGATTGAAGAATTTATTGAAATGCGCCGACCTACCGGAGGTGATCCCAATCGGAAAGCACCTAACTTACATCATGGTGTTCTGATTTCTGATGACTTCATGCGTGCTGTAGAGGCTGATGAAGATTGGGCTCTAGTCAGTCCAAAAGACAGTGCACCAATTTCGCGTGTTTCAGCCCGTTCTTTGTGGATAAGAATTCTAACAGCTAGAGTAGAAACCGGTGAACCCTACATCATCTATTCCGATACAGTTAATAAGAGTATCCCGGAGCATCATAAGATGGCCGGTCTTACTGTAAAAACATCTAATCTTTGTTCGGAAATAACATTACCAACTGGAACCGACCATCACGGGAAAGAACGCACAGCGGTGTGTTGTTTATCATCGCTTAACTTAGAAAAATTTACTGAGTGGAAAGAGCATCCAAATTTTATTGAAGATGTTATGCGTTTTCTGGATAATGTACTCCAAGACTTCATTGATAATGCGTCTGATTCTTTTGACAGAGCTACTTACGCCGCTATGCGTGAAAGATCCGTTGGCTTGGGTGTTATGGGATTTCATTCTTTTCTTCAAGATCATATGGTTCCATTTGAGTCTGCTATAGCTAAAGGCTGGAACCATAATATGTTTCGACACATAAAGTCTGAAGCCGATGCCGCATCTGTTTTATTGGCAAAAGAACGCGGCGCCTGCCCTGATGCTGAAGACTATGGAATCATGGAACGTTTTTCTAATAAGATAGCTATAGCTCCTACCGCATCAATTTCAATTATCTGCGGTGGATCATCTCCAGGTATAGAACCAATTGCTGCCAATAGCTTTACCCATAAAACACTATCCGGTTCGTTTAATGTAAGATCTAAAGCATTGACTAGACTACTAGAAGAAAAAGGTAAAAATATAGATGATGTATGGTCCTCAATAATTACAAATGAAGGTTCTGTTCAACACCTAGATTTTCTATCAGATGATGAAAAGGATGTATTTAAAACAGCCTTCGAAATTGATCAGCGATGGGTAATCGACCTAGCCGCAGATCGGGCAGACCAAGTGTGTCAGTCACAATCGCTTAATGTATTTTTAAAAGCTGATGTTCATAAGCGTGACCTACATCAAATTCATTACCAAGCTTGGAAAAAGGGAGTAAAAAGTCTTTACTATTGTCGTTCAAAATCACTTCAACGTTCTGAGAGCATTGCCTCCACGAATATGGTAGCATTAACCAATGATGAAGAAGCTGATCGCGCAGCTGCGAGCCGTAATGATTATGAGGAGTGCTTAGCCTGCCAGTAAAAATAAATAACGTAATCTATTTGCTAATATTATAATTATTACCTACTCGGTATAAAATCTGGGATTTTATTCGAGAAGTTTGTTGTGGGAACTATAAAATGTCGTTACTTGAAGAACGTATACAATACAAACCTTTTAAATATCCTTGGGCATATGATGCCTGGCTTCAACAACAGCGAGTTCACTGGCTTCCTGAAGAAGTACCTCTGGCCGATGACGTTAAAGACTGGCACAGAACTCTCAGCGATAGTGAAAGAAACCTTCTTACACATATTTTTCGATTTTTTACTCAAGCTGACGTAGAAGTAAATAATTGCTACATGAAACATTATTCGCAAGTATTCAAACCTACTGAAGTGCTAATGATGTTGTCTGCCTTCTCTAATATCGAGACAGTACATGTTTCAGCGTATTCCCATCTACTTGATACAATTGGTATGCCAGAGACCGAGTACTCAGCATTCCTAAAATACCAACAAATGAAAGATAAATATGATTATATGCAGGAGTTCGGTGTCTCTACTAACAGAGACATAGCTAAGACTCTAGCGATGTTTGGAGCGTTCACTGAGGGGCTACAGCTATTTGCCTCCTTTGCAATTTTGTTAAATTTTCCTCGTTTTAATAAGATGAAAGGAATGGGACAGATAGTTACCTGGTCCGTTCGCGACGAAAGTCTACACACAGCTTCAATCATAAAACTATTTCGCACCTTCATACACGAGAACCCAGAGATTTGGAATGACGAATTCCAACGTGATCTCTATGTAGCGTGTGAAACAGTACTGCATCATGAGGATGCGTTTATTGATCTAGCTTTTGAAATGGGAGGAATCGAGGGTCTCGAAGGTCGTGAAATTAAACAATATATTCGATATATCGCCGACCGACGCTTAATACAGCTCGGTCTTCAACCGGTATATCGTATAGAAAAAAATCCGTTACCCTGGATGGAAGAGATGCTTAACGGTGTCGAACACGCAAATTTTTTTGAAAACCGTGCCACCGAATATTCAAAAGCTGCCACCCAAGGTAGTTGGGAAGATGCTTTTGAATAAACTATTCCACTTACTTCTTACTGACTATTAAAATACATATGACCGTTTGGTGATTATGCTTAAATTTAGTAGGCACTTTCTTATGTTCGGCAAATAAAGTGACGTATGATCAAGCCATTATCTTCTCGATTCTCGGCTTATCGATGCTGTTTTTCTTATTAGGTAAATGGCGGTATGATGTTGTTGCCTTTACTGCTTTTTTATCCGCTGTGGTTGCTGGTGTAATACCATCTGAAAATGCATTTAATGGCTTTAGCCATCCAGCTGTTGTTACTGTTGCAGCAGTTCTTATAATAAGCAAAACTCTACAAACATCTGGTGTTATTGACAATATTGCTATTGCTTTATTTCGTAAGAGTTATAGCCAATCAATTCAGAGAGGCGTTTTATCTGGTCTAGGTGCCACCCTATCCGCGTTTATGAATAATATTGGTGCTCTGGCCCTTCTAATGCCTGTAGCCTTACGCATTAGCAAAAAACCTGGCGCTTTATTAATGCCGTTGTCTTTTGGTTCAATATTAGGCGGATTAGTAACTCTGATCGGAACACCACCTAATATAATAATTGCTAATTATCGCACTAACGTAACTGGCGAACCGTTTCGTTTATTTGACTTTGCTCCAGTCGGTGCACCAGTGGCCCTTATAGGTTTAATTTATATTGTTTTAATCGGATGGCGATTTATACCAAAAAATAGAAAAGGACGTAAATCAGCAATAGATTTATTTGACGTAGAAAATTACGTTACAGAGGTAAGAGTTCCCGATGATTCTAATTTTATTGGTAAATATATCTCAGAGTTAGAAAACTATAGTGAGGAGCGCTCCATCGTTGTAGGTCTTATTCGTGATAAAAATCGTATTCTTAATAATTTAAGTAGAGTAGCTTTAAAAGCTAATGATCGATTACTAATAAGAACTGATCCAGCTGTTTTTGATAAACTAATAAATAAAAAAGACATAGAACTCGCTAATGAAAATAAGCTGGATGATGAAAACCTTCGTTCAGATGAAATAGGACTAATTGAAGTTGTAATCCCACCTAGTTCATTTATCGAGGGTCGATCTGCTCAAACACTCAGACTGAGGCAACGCTATAGCGTTGCCCTAATTGCAATGGCGAGACAAGGTCAACCTGTAAACGAAAGATTAGGAAACGTCATATTTAAAGCTGGAGACGTACTTCTCTTACAGGGAGAATCGGAATTACTAACGGAAATAACTGCCACTCTTGGTTGCCTACCCCTTGCCGAAAGAGGACTTTCTTTTGGACGCCCTAAGAAAGCGTGGTTACCTATTACATTGTTTGCTTCTGCTATATTAGCCACTGCTTTCAACTTTGTTCCAATACATATATCTTTTTCTACTGTCGTTGTTGTTTTGATATTATTGAGAACAATAACCCCTCGTGAAGCTTACGAGTCAGTTGACTGGTCAGTAATAATTTTACTCGGTTCAATGATTCCTCTTGGTAATGCGTTACAATTAACTGGAGGTACAGAACTTATAGCGCAAGGAATATCTGGAATCGCCTCCACGATGCCAACATTTGTTATTATTACACTACTGCTAGTGGTTACCATGACATTATCAGATTTGATGAATAACGCAGCCACTGCGATTGTAATGGCTCCAATCGGTTCCGCTATAGCACAACAATTAGAGGTAAATGTTGACCCGTTTTTAATGGCTATTGCCATTGGTGCGTCTTGCGCATTTCTAACCCCGATAGGACATCAGAATAATGTGCTAGTTATGGGCCCTGGCGGGTATAAATTTGGCGATTACTGGCGTATGGGCCTACCTCTTGAAATCCTTGTAGTAATTGTTTCTGTCCCGCTAATACTTTTAGTTTGGCCCCTATAAACGAAAATTTCTAAATCACTTCTTCAAGTTCACGTTGTTGTAAAGGCTTAAATCCAACGATTAAGCCACCTTCTATTTCTATAACTGGGCGCTTTATAAGAGTTGGATTTTCAACCATTAAAGCAAGAGCTGTATCTTCATTGACATTTTCACGGATTACATCTGGCAAATTTCGCCATGTTGTACTGCCGCGATTCATGAGCACTTCCCATCCAACTTCCATAGCCCAGAGAGTTAGACGCTCCAAGTCCACACCATCTGCCCTTACATCTAAATACCGATGAGGAACTTCTCTACGTTCCAACCACTTTAATGATTTTTTTGTGGTATCGCAGGTCTTAAGGCCATACACAGTTATCATGAAAATAATTCCGACAAATTATTTATTTTTGTATGTTTAACATGCAAATCATAAAATTACCTAAAAAAAGAATCTATTTACGAAATAAATAAGCAAGGCTGGAGTAGCAGTAATACTTTTACTATTATTTAAATAATTTCTAGGTATATTCTGTTTACTACTTACTACTAAAAAAGGATATCGAAATGGGTCAATTCGGCATAGGCCAAGCTGTTACACGGATAGAGGATCAACGCCTGTTAACAGGTGGTGGACGTTATAACGACGACATATCATTAGAAGGTCAAACTTATGCTTATATCCTTCGCTCACCATATGCGCATGCTAAAATAAATTCTATTAACATTGATAATGCCCAATTAGCGCCAGGGGTTTTATTAGTGTTAACAGGTGACGACGTAGCTAAAGAAGGTATTAAACCGATGCCTTGCATGGCGCCTGTTAAAAATATAGATGGTAGTAAGAGAGCAAGTACATATAGACCAATTTTAGCTCAAGAACGGGTGCGGCATGTTGGAGAACCTGTAGCGGTCATTGTAGCTAAAACTTTACACCAAGCACGTGACGCTGCTGAATTTATAGAAGTATTATATGAAGAGATGCCATCAACCACTCATACATATAAATCATCGCTAGAAGGAGCACCACTAGTTCATGATAATATCGCAAATAATATCTGTTTCGATTGGGGAAAGGGAAATCGTGAAGAAACAGATAAAGCCTTT
>Ga0209402_10005902_pt1 | contig 10792 bp, 7 predicted proteins | sample ArcticOcean_MG_C_3_FD_187437 | JGI IMG/M metagenome (GOLD analysis project Ga0209402, IMG submission 187437) | Marine microbial communities from western Arctic Ocean - ArcticOcean_MG_CB8_126 (SPAdes) (version 2) | ecosystem: Environmental > Aquatic > Marine > Oceanic | place: Arctic Ocean... | reverse complement strand
CAAGTCCACCAGTGGACCCCCCGAGGCTGGAAGGCCGATCACTTTATCTTCAATATCAAAAGGACTCACATCGCGCAGGCCCATTGATTGTATCGCTGTTTCCAAAAGATCGCATACCGGAATTCCAGTTGATTTCATGGCTCTCTTCCGGTAATACACACCTGCTTCTTTCAGGGCTTCAAAGGGAATCAGTCCTATAAGCTCAGAGCCAGTGACCACGACACCCCTTTTGTCCGCTTCGCGACGGGCTGCTTCCAGTACTTGATGGGGTGAGCTAACCTTGTAATTAGTCAGATTGATACTAATTTGCGCACGATCATATTCATCTATTACCCATCCAATGGCCTTCACTTCCTTAAAGCTACCATCGTCAAAAACTGGGCCAGAAGGATGTTTACGATTAATCCCAAGGCTCTCATAGCGCTCAGATAAATCGCCCCCATGTTCTTCTGCGTAGTGTTTCTCTAAGTCTCCAAAAGAGTCTGCGATAAAGTCGCATGGGCCACATGGAAATTTTCCGTCCTGACTAAACTGGACAACTTTACCTTTGTAGTAAAACGGTTCGATATTACCAGTCCGCTTCCAACGACCTCTCTCCCGCAGAGCATACGCAATGTCATTAGCATATCTACGATCGGTGTTATTTAAATTTATGTTGTATGCAATCAGGAATTCCCTTGCGCCGACACATGTTGCACCAGCCATTGGATTGTGAACGGAGGGTCCATAGTCAGGACGCCATAAAGGGTCCTTAATTTTTTCTCTTAAGCCCTCATACTCGCCAACACGGACTGCAGCCAGGTTCCGTCTTCCTGGAGAACTGGCAGCTTGCTCATACAAATAAACTGGTATTTCCAAGTCCTTTCCTATACGTCCCCCCACTCGCTCTGCCATGCTTACGCATTCCTCCATACTCACATTGGATACAGGTATGAATGGCAACACGTCAGTGGCACCCACACGAGGATGTTCCCCTTGGTGTTTTCGCATATCAATTAATTGACTGGCTGTGCTAACTCCCTGGAATGCAGCTTCTTCAACATCATCTGGAGATCCGATGAAAGTGACCACTGTCCTATTGGTATTATGACCCGAATCTACATCGAGCACTTCTACTCCTCCTGAGGACTCAATTGAATTCATAATTTCCGCCAAGATCTTTGAATCTCGACCTTCTGAAAAATTCGGTACGCACTCTACAATGGATTTTGACATGGATTCCTAGGATAAAAGTTTAAAACATTCATGAGGCCTTCATTCCTACACAAAGTTTCAGCCTAAAGGTTCTGATTTTCTCTCATTGGTATCCTGATGCCCTCTCTGGCCGCCGTTTCTTTCGCCAATCTATAGCCAGCATCTGCATGACGAGCTACACCTATACCAGGATCGTTCGTAAGTACACGATTGATTCTCTTTGCCATTTCATCAGAACCATCAGCCACCAAAACTTGACCGGCGTGTAAGGAGTTCCCAATCCCCACCCCTCCACCATGATGGAATGATACCCAACTGGCACCTGATGCGGTATTCAGCAATGCATTTAAAATCGGCCAGTCCGCCACTGCGTCACTACCATCTTTCATGCCTTCTGTTTCCCTGAAAGGGGAAGCAACAGATCCGGTGTCCAGGTGATCTCTTCCGATGACAATGGGCGCCGAAATTTCTCCACTAGAAACCAATTCATTCATCGCTGTCCCGAAGCGAGCCCTAGCACCCTGACCTAACCAGCAGATCCGAGCTGGAAGTCCTTGGAATTGAATCCGTTCACGTGCCATGGTAATCCAGCGGACTAAGTGTTCATCATCTGGAAACATCTCCAATGCCAGGTCATCGGTTCGATAGATGTCATTAGGATCCCCAGAAAGTGCAACCCAACGAAAAGGTCCTTTTCCTTCGCAGAATAAAGGCCGAATGTAGGCTGGAACAAACCCAGGGAAAGAAAACGCATCTTTAAATCCTGCATCTAATGCCTGAGTTCTCAAGTTGTTTCCGTAATCTGTAGCGTAAGATCCCTTTTTCATCATTTCCACCATAGCTTCACAGTGTTCCCGCATAGACTGCATCGACCGTCTCAAATACTCTTCGGGATCAGAAATTCTCAACGAGTCTGCTTCTAATAAGGATAATCCCGCTGGCACATAACCATTTAAAGGGTCATGTGCAGAAGTTTGATCAGTCACTATATCCGGAACGATTCCTTGTGCTACCATTCTGGGTAACACTTCTGCACAATTTCCTACCAAGCCAACGCTGACTGCTTCTTTTTTTCTTGCAGCATCCATAGTCCATGCAAGAGCTTCCGACATATCATCTGTCATTCGATCACAGTAGCCAGTGTTCAGCCTTCTCTTAATCCTCTCTGGGTCGACTTCCACCACTAGTATAGAAGCGCCATTCATAGTGGCAGCCAATGGCTGAGCCCCACCCATTCCACCCATTCCACCAGTCAGTATCCACTTGCCTTCTAAGTTGGAACCGTAGTGCTTCTTTCCCATGGCACCAAAAGTTTCATAGGTCCCCTGAAGGATTCCTTGGGTTCCTATATAAATCCATGAACCTGCAGTCATCTGACCGTACATCATGAGTCCTTTTTGATCAAGCTCACGAAAATGCTCCCAATTGGCCCACCTTCCAACAAGGTTAGAATTTGCAATCAGCACCCTAGGAGAATTCTTATGGGTACGAAAAATTCCTACTGGAGAACCAGATTGGACCAGTAAAGTTTCATCATCTTCGAGCTGACGAAGGCAATCTACAATACGATCAAATGAAGCCCAATTCCTTGCAGCGCGTCCAGTTCCCCCATAAACCACCAAGTCTTCTGGACGTTCAGCCACTTCAGGATCCAAATTGTTCATAAGCATCCGCAGAGCAGCTTCCTGAGTCCACCCCTTACATGACAGATCGGAACCCCTCGGGGCTCTTATTTTTCTGGTTTTATCTGAATTATCCAAACCGTTTACACTCCCTAATTTTTAAGCCTCATTAGCCACTTACAATGGTTGCAAATTCTCCATTTCGAATACTCTCTCTCAGTCTCTCAATCTCCTTAGAGTAGACCCTGTCCGTGGTCAGAGCTGCTGCGTATCCTCTGACCACAGTGTGCGCCTTTTCAACACCATCTCCAGCCTTCATAGGACGATGGTGTTGAATGCCTTCTGCAGCTACTAAAACCTCGATCGCTAACACATACTCTAAACACTTCAGGACTCGAGACGCTTTCCGAGCAGATGCCAGTCCCATGGACACGTGGTCCTCTTGGCCGGCACTGGTAGGGACAGAATCTACACTGGCAGGGTGTGACAAGATCCTCATTTCCGAAAGTAAATCAACTGCTGTTACATGCACAATCATAAAACCCGATTCCAATCCAGGCCTAGGAGCTAAAAACGCTGGAAGCCCAGACACATCTGGATTAAGCATTCTTTCAATACGCCTTTCGCTGATCGCTGCAAGATCTGTCAGTGAAATGCAGAGAAAATCCAAAGCCTGAGATACAATTTGCGCATGGAAATTTCCAGCACTCACCACAGACTGTATCTCTGTAAACACCAAAGGATTGTCGGTGGTGCTGTTGGCTTCAATCTGGAGCACGTCCTGGACATATTTCATCACGTTCCGGGTGGCGCCATGTACCTGAGGCATACAACGCAGACAATAAGGATCCTGGACCCGGCTGTCATTTTCTCGATGAGATTCCCTAATCTCTGAATTCTGAAGTAGCCGTCTCAGCATGGCTGCACTTTCAATCTGTCCTGGATGTGGACGGACAGCTTGCACCTCTTCCATGAAAGGATCTGGTGTGCCCCTTAAGGCTTCTAAACTCATACATCCTGCTACTTCGGCAGTGTCGAGTGCCGTCTGTGCACCTAGGAACGTTAAAATTCCCAACCCAGTAGTGGCCTGTGTTCCATTAATCAGTGCCAGCCCTTCCTTCTCCTTTAAGCTAAGCGGGAGCAATTTTGTCTCTTCTAAAACTTCTGCCACTGGTCGAGTCCGACCTTGGTATTTAACATCACCCTCACCTATTAGTGCGAGCCCTATATGTGCCAGAGGAGCCAGGTCACCACTTGCCCCAACCGATCCAAATTGAGGCACCATCGGGTGAATGCCTTGGTTGAGAAAATCTATAAGAAGCTCGACAATTGCCTCCCTACAACCAGAATGACCACGAGCCAAAGAATTGGCTCTCAGGAGCATAATAATCCTCACCTCACTCTCATTCATTGGGTCGCCCACACCCGCAGAATGGCTCCTAATAAGATTGTGCTGAAGATCTCCTCGATCTTTTTCGGGTATTAGGATTTCTGCCAATCTTCCAAAGCCTGTTGTAACGCCATAGACTCGCTCTCCTGACTTCAAAAGATCCAGAATGAAATCCCTAGACTTTCTCATTCCAGCACGAGCGGATTCGTCCAAAACCACTTGGGATTCCATAGAAGCGACTTTTACACATGCCTCTAAACTGAGGTCCGCACCAGTTATCTCCACCATAAGAAATCCTTTAAATTATACTACCCAATGACCCTAGACTTAAACTCTTCTTCAGTCATGATCAGATCCTCTTCCCAATGAGTTTCCAGTTCAACGCCCAAACCGTCTGCTAGGCGATTAACATAATTGTAATATGCCGTTACTTGGCAAATATCCAGAACAGCAGCATCCTCAAATCCCGCATCTTTTAAACATAAAACATCCGATTCCTCTACTTCTTTCGGACTGATTGTGAGTTTCACCGCATAGTCTAACATCGCACGATCTCGTTCAGACAAAATAGCTTGCTGGTAGTCCTTTGCGAGAGCCTTTGACAGTATTTCATCACCCAATAACTTACGAAGCCCCGCTCCGTGATGATTAATTCAATAAAAACAATCATTGCAAGCCGACACAACTATAGCAATCATCTCGCGCTGAACCAGGCTAAGTGGCGAGGATCCCCTCATTAGATGGGCGTACAGATCAAAATGATGATTCATCGATGGTGGATTTAGAGAATGAATTCGAAGAATGTTATCAATTCTGTTCTTTGGCCCACCATATTTCCTGTATAACTCTTGTAAAGAGGTTTCAGCTTCTTCGTAAGGAACATACGGGATATATGCCATTTTTTGCTCCATGTGCTAAAATTATTGACGTTATATCTTTACTAGATTTTTTTCTTAACCTTGGGCGTAGATCAAATCTTTGCTATATAGTTAGAATTCACAGGTGGAATCACTCCTCTCAAGGACACAAAAGCGTGTTTCGTAAAGTACGAACTCACCGGAGAACTCTAAATTCTAAAAAATGACTGATACTGAAAACAGCCGTCCTAATAAACGAGACTTTATTCGGGCAATCATTGCGAATGACGTCAACTCTGGCAAGCACCGAGGAAATGTAGTAACCAGATTTCCACCAGAGCCGAACGGATTCCTCCATATCGGCCATGCAAAATCAATATGCCTGAATTTCTCTGCAGCTGCTGAACATCAAGGTACCACTCATCTGCGACTAGACGATACCAATCCTGAAACTGAAGAGAAGGTTTATGCCGATTCCATTCAGAAAGATATCCAATGGCTCGGTTTTGACTGGGGAACCCATCTCTATCACGCTTCTGACTATTTTGGGAAACTTTATGAGTATGCAGAAGAATTGATCAGGAAATCTTTAGCTTACGTCGACAGCCTTGATGAAATAGGAATAAGAGAATATAGAGGGTCCGTAACCAAGCCCGGCCGCGACAGCCCTTTCCGTAACCGCTCTGTAGCAGAGAACCTAAAATTATTCAGGCAAATGAGAACTGGAGATTTCTCCGACGGCCAACATGTCCTGAGAGCTAAGATTGATATGAGCTCACCTAATATGCTAATGAGAGATCCTATCTTGTACCGAATTCGGCATACCACTCATTATCGGACACAGGACGACTGGTGCCTCTACCCTCTCTATGACTTCACTCACTGTCTTTCTGATTCGATCGAAGGAATTACACACTCCATCTGTACCCTTGAATTTGAAAACAACAGAGAAGTTTATGATTGGATTTTGGATAATCTAGACATACTTCGGCCACAGCCTCGACAATACGAATTCGCTCGACTTAACCTCGAATTCACAATCCTTAGCAAGAGGAAACTCCTCCAACTGGTTGAAGGAAACTTTGTAAGCGGATGGGATGATCCACGGATGCCAACGATTGCTGGTATCCGACGTAGAGGAGTCCCTGCCAAAGCTATCCGAGACTTCTGCCATATGATTGGAGTGGCTAAAACTGAAAATAGAGTAGACCTAGCAAGATTTGAGTATGCTATTAGAAACGAACTGAATTACACAGCTCCTCGAGTAATGTGTGTATTGAGACCTCTCAAGGTGGTAATCTTAAATTACGATAGTAATAGTACTATAGAGTTGGAGGCCCCCTATTATCCAGAAGACATAGGTACCGAAGGGGCGAGGCTTCTTCCTTTTACAAGAGAAATATTCATAGAGAAGACCGACTTTGAAGAGAATCCAGCAAAGGGATTCCGCAGACTCTCTCCAGGCGAAGAAGTGCGCCTTCGCTATGCATATATCATCAAATGCGAAGCTGTCGTTAAGGATCAGAACGGAGAACTTTTAGAAGTACACTGTACCTACGATCCCGACACTCAGAGTGGTGCCAATTCGTCAAATCGTAAAGTAAAAGGCACCATCCATTGGGTTTCCGCTACTGAGTCATTACCCGCTGAAATCAGGCTTTATGATAGACTGTTCAATGTGCCAAACCCCGAAGATATCGAGGAAAATGGACATTTTACTGATAATCTAAATCCACAATCCCTCATCATTTTAAAAAACAGTAGAATAGAGCAAAGTGTGGCATCAGATCACTCCACAGTAAATTACCAATTTGAACGCTCTGGCAACTTTATTTCAGACTCCGTAGACTCTCGCCCGGGAAATCTCGTTTTCAACCGTACGGTCACCCTAAAAGACAGCTGGGGGGAATCTCAAGACATTCGAGGACAAAAAAGGGCAACGGTCCAAGGCAATAGACTTTCTGGAGAAACACAGAAGCCTAGGGTAAAACATAGTATTAAACCGAAAATCACTTCTTTCAGTGAAACAGAATTGAGCGGTGCTAAAACCTTGATAACACGATTCAACATCCCTGAAAATGAGGCCATAATCCTTTTTAGGAACCCTAGCCTGATGCGACTTTTTACAACTGCCTCCGAAGAAACTTCTGACTACACAGCTTTATCTAAGTGGTGTGTGAATGAAATCCCCAAGAATCTAATGGATAAAGCTTCGCACCTTTCTGGGAAATCTGTAGCGAAGCTAGTACAGCTAATCTCTTCAGGAGCTATGTCTGCTCACTCTGCCAGACGAATCCTCACAGCACTGGCAACTGCGGACAAAGACCTCGACCAGATACTATCAGAGGACACCTACGATCTGATAACTGACTCCCAGGCACTACAGGATATCATATCAGAAATCATTGACAATCATCCCATTGAAGTTCAAAAATACTTCAATGGTAAAACTGAGATACTTAGTTACCTAGTAGGCCAAGTGATGAAGGCCACAAAAGGATCCGCAGAGCCAAGACAAACCAAACAACTTATCGAAGTCTACCTCCAAGAGCTAAAATGAGATCCATATTTTTAGTTTATTTCTTCAAGAGAACTCTCTCCAGCTCCATAAATATATTCCTCCAAGGTCCCATGGATACGTTTAATCGTTGAAGCAGAAGGCGGCCTTGTAAAACGGGAAATGATCATACAAGTCATAACATTTGTGCCCAAAGACCACATGGCGGCATGTACTCCGAATGGATGCGGATAAATTACCAATGCCCAATACAACGTACAGAATCCTACAGACATGCCTAGGAGAACACCCGCTTTCGTAAATGGTTTTCGAACTGGATAACAAACACCGAGAATTGCCGGAAGGAGTTGAAGTGCGCCAGAACCAGAAAGAGCTACCAGTGTGACCAAAACATTGAATGTTTTTACCGACAAAATATATCCGACTACCACTAACACCATCACAATGCCCCTGCCTGCCCATAAGTAGTGACTTGCCGTTCGTTTAGGAAAAAGATACCTCTGATAAATATCTCTAGTCAGCACTGTCATATTAGCATGTAGTATAGAGTCCAAGGTAGACATCGCTGCAGCTGTAGCTCCAGCTAATATGAGTCCAGTTAACCACGCTGGGGCAAATCGAAAAAGTAGCTCTGGAAATATCTGGTCAGGGTTACTTAGACCTGGCAAAGCTACCGCACCACCCAGACCGACCAGTGCCGTTGGAATGTAAAGCGTCAAGAGGAAAATAGGAGTCGTAGCCCCTAGCCATTTGATAGTTTTGCCAGACGCTGCGGTGTAATACCTGATCATAATGTGAGGTTGTACAATGATTCCAAAAGACAGAGCTATAGTCATTCCCATCCACATTCCTGGAGTAAAAAATCCTTCTGGTCCAGGCAGAGATAGCAAGTCTGGACGGGCTGCCCTTACCTCTTTCCATAAATTCAAGGGTCCTCCAAAAAGTCGGTAAGATAGTACTAACCCTCCGACCCATACCGCCACATACATCCATATTCCCTGGATCACATCTGTCCAATAGACAGCTCTGAGTCCTCCGGCCATCAAATAGCCGGACGCCACAACGAGTAGAATAAACGTGCCAAATTCGAAGGAAATCCGATCTCCAGAGGCGACTGAGATGATATACCCTAATCCTTGAGCCTGAACCTGGATATAGAGAATAGTAAAGAATACAGAGACCAGTGCAACTACGATTCTGACCGCCTCGCTTTCATAAAAATCAGCCAACATATCAGCTGGTGTCATATAGGAAAATTTTTTGCCCAGTGCCCAGATTCTCACGCCAAGGGTGTATGTAATCGCACCGACTAAGACAGTCCAGGTTCCAGCTTGCCAGAAACCGATCCCATGTGTATAGAAGAAGCCACTTGATCCCAGGAAAGCAAAGGCTGAGTGATAGGTTGCAACTACCGAGAGGTAAAGCACAACAAACCCTGCTTTTCGCCCATACAGCAAGAAATCTTCCATATCCACTGCCAAGGCTCTATTCGCTACGAATCCTATGACGATTGTAAAAGCTATATATGCAAAGATTAGCCCAGTAGCGACAACCCAAGTTTCCAACGTTACACCTTTTTCCAAAGAGCCCAAATAAGGATCCCTATTTGGACAAAATACACTGTGGCCAAATAGCTATATAGAAAAGGGGTGCCAGAAATCCAAATATTCCGAAAATTTTCGTCAACCCAAAACACAATTGGTGGCTGTACCAACAACATAAGCATCAAAAAAATCAAGGTAGCTTTTTTCCCTGCTGAAGTCCTCGGAAAATAATGATTTCTGATACTCATAATTGAAAGACCCTTTCACTATTTAAATTTCGCATTGGTTCACACTATAGTGTGGCATCATACAATCCAATACCTAAACATATCGATTCAACCCTCCAATCAACTGGCGGCAATGCATCCTAAGGATTAATCTTAGACATATATTCCGTCTTTGTCGAAAGAGGTGTAACATGCGATCACACAATTCATTCTTTTTAATATTCGCCATCCTTGCTTTGGCAGGATGTGCAAGTGGAAACAGTAACAATGGAACCACCCGTTCTAATCCTAATGAGATCGACAGCGCTGAGCTGGTAGGGGTATACTCAACAATGTCGGTTTACGATGCCATCGGAAGGCTGAGGCCAACTTGGTTTAGGAGCAGAGCTGGAGAAGATGAGCCTACCGCTCGTGTCGATAATCAGAATTACAATATGGGTTATCTACGAAGCCTGCCAGCCGAAGATGTCTCAACCCTTAAGTTTGTAAATAGACGAGACGCTACATTTCGATTCGGTGGTCGATGGGGTGGCGGGGTCATCGAGGTCACGACACTCCGAAGATAAGCTCCCCAACTGACTGACTAGGCGGGCGTTAGAGAACCTACAAAGATTCTGAATTGGCTAATATACCATGTGCTGTTAGGACAGCCGCAACAAATCCAACACACAGTTTTCTCTATCATCAACAGGCTGATGCTTTCTAGTTTGGCAGACCCAGCCTCTCTCCTAATAGAGCGTTGAACAACAGTTTGTAGGTTCCGTGAGTCTGTCCTCTGTGCTGAACTCTAAAACCGTACATTATTATTCTTCCCGATCCGTAGTCTATATCTAATATTGCACTTTTCCCAGCAAGATACTCGGGGCCAACGATGGCTCCGCTCATAAGTAGAGCTTCTGGATCTTTAGACCAGTTGGCCACTGTTCTTACTCTGTTCGATTCACCACCAAAATCAGTAGGTTCATATGCTCTCCCCCCTGCCCACTTTGCAGGTACTTCTGCCCCTTGACCAAACGTCAAATGAGAATTTTCGTTAAGTTCTAATCTCAAGATTGATGCTGGCAAAAAGAACTCGGAAGTTCCGACATCTTCTAAAGCATCTCGAACAGGTATGTCAAAATGTTCCAGTACTAAAGCGTCGGCTCGATCCAACGTAATAAGAGTTCCTCCATTTTTTACAAAATCCTTCAAATTTTTCACTCCCTTTTCACCTATACCTCCGGTGTACTCAGGTGGAGAATCCTCTTCTCCAGCACCTTCTAACAATCTCTGAAGAGGAATCTCAGATGGAATAATTATGACATCCAAAATGCCGGACAAATTATCCCCCTGAACATCTTGATCCATCAAGGTTTTGTATGGATAAGCAAAATCTTCAAGCACCAATCGTGTCCATCCCTCATCCATAGAACCTGCCCAACCTTGGTATAAACCAACCCG
>Ga0209402_10005888_pt1 | contig 10806 bp, 10 predicted proteins | sample ArcticOcean_MG_C_3_FD_187437 | JGI IMG/M metagenome (GOLD analysis project Ga0209402, IMG submission 187437) | Marine microbial communities from western Arctic Ocean - ArcticOcean_MG_CB8_126 (SPAdes) (version 2) | ecosystem: Environmental > Aquatic > Marine > Oceanic | place: Arctic Ocean... | reverse complement strand
TATTAAAGAATGTATTAAAAGAAGACTAAAATTTAAAAATACTCAAACTAATTTTTTTTATATAATGATTCCTTCTAATAAAATTAAAAAAATTCACAATTTTTTATTTAAAAATAGAATTTTAGTAAGATCTAATTATCTAGGAAGTTTTAAAAATTTTAATAATTCAATTAGAATTACAGTTGGTAGCAAAAAAGAAATGAGTATTTTTTTTAAATATTTTGATAAAATTTATAGGAAGACTAAAGTCTTATGATTTGTGCACTTATGATTGGTAGAGCTGGCAGCGTAGGCTTTCCTAGCAAAAATACTAAAAAAATTCTTGACCGTCGCTTGTGCGAATATCCTTTAATGGCAGCACAAAAAGCTAAAAGTATTGATAAAATTTTTGTATCTACAGACTGCCCAATTATAGAAAAAACCGCTACAGAGTATGGCGCATCTATTATTAGGCGTCCAAAAGAGTTATGTACTAGCTCAGCATTAGGTGAAGATGTCTTTAAACATGGTTATTATGAAATAAAAAAAAGACTCAAGCCTGAAAATAGTAAAATAGAACTACTAGTTTTATTAATGGCAAATGCACCAATGATTACGTCTGAGCTTATAGAAAAGGGAATAAAATTATTAAGAAAAGATAATACTTTTGATTCTGCAGTCACCACTTCGATTTATAATATGTGGAGTCCACTTCGTGCAAGAAAACTGGATAAAGAGGGAGCACTAAAACCATTTGTACCTTTCGAATCATTTGGAGATCCCAAAAATTTAAATTGTGATAGAGACTCACAAGGAGATGTTTATTTTGCTGACATGTCTGTATCAATAGTACGATCAAAATGTTTAGAAAATTTACAAGATGGATTGTTGCCACAAAAATGGATGGGGCAAAAAATAGCACCAATTAAATCTGAGGCTGGCTTTGACGTTGATTACGAGTGGCAAATACCAGCGGTAGAATATTGGTTAAAAAAAAATGGTTATGAGAAATAATAGATGAATAAAGAAGTTTACAAAAAACATAATAGTTTTTTTTCATTTAAAGGAAAAGAGACTGATATAATTAAGCAAACATATAAAAGAATTTTAAATGCTAAAAAGAATAAATTAGGTTTAGAATCTCTTTCTCAAGATCATCAAAAATTATTAGACAAAGCTTTAAGAGATTTATCCAATGAAAATAAAAAAATAGAAGAACCAATATTTAAACTTACAGAAAATGTTTTAGCAGAAATAGCAAGCTTGCCAGACAAATATTTATTAAAATATATTGTGCATAGGTATAGATATGAAATCTTTCCCAAAACTAAGACACTTGATGATTACCCACCGTGTTTACAAATAGAGCCTTCGTCAATTTGTAATTTCAGATGTGTTTTTTGCTTTGAAACTGACGAGAGTTTTACGAATAAAAAAAATGGGCATATGGGTCGCATGCCAATTGACCTATTTAAAAATATTGTAGATCAAGCTGAGGGAAATGTTGAATTTATTACTTTAGCATCACGAGGAGAGCCATTAGCATCTCCAGAAATTATACCTATGCTTAATTATACTAGAGAAAAATTTTTAAATCTAAAACTTAATACAAATGCCTCAATGCTTGATGAGAAAAAATGCCATGCAATTTTATCCGATAGCGTAAAAACTATAGTTTTTTCTGCTGATGCGGCTAATGAAAAATTATATAGTCAATTAAGAGTAAATGGAAATCTTAAAGAAGTTTTAAGAAATATAGAGTTATTTCAAAAAATTCGTGAAACTCAATATCCCAACAGTTCTATTATTTCCAGGGTGTCTGGCGTCAAATTTTCTAGCGAACAAGACTTTGACTCTATGAAAAGCTTATGGAGCGGTCTTGTCGACCAAGTAGCGTTTGTTGCATATAATCCTTGGGAAAATTCTTATTTAAAAAAACCAAATAGCATTCAAACTCCATGTTCAGATTTATGGAGACGAATGTTTGTCTGGTGGGATGGAAAAACAAATCCATGTGATGTTGACTATAAATCTGTGTTAACAGTTGGTAATTATCCCAGCAAATCATTAAATCAACTTTGGTTATCCGAATCTTATAAAACTCTTCGCGAAACACATTTAAATAAAAAAAGAAGCACTATTAAACCTTGTTCTTCATGTGTTGTTATATGAAAATTGCTAATAAACAAATTGAACTTATAAGTCTTGCTAAAAAATATCTTGAAACAACTAGTTTAAAAGGAATTGATATATCAGCGAGTGGGTTTTGTTGGTTGCTAAATGTATCAGTTGGTCCAGGTTATTTTATTTTAAAATCTTTGTATAAAAATAAAAAATTTATTTTTAAAGATATTTTTTCGATTTTAAAAGATTTTTCTAGTATATCTATTTTACATAATTATAAATTATTAAGTAAAATTAATTTAGAAGAAAATTTTGATAGACTGATTATATCATGGGCGAAAAAAAGTGATTTTCAAGAAAATGGTTCTTATAATGACAGATATTTTAATGTAAATTCTAGAAGTTATCCTAAGAGTATTTGGTATTTATTAAGCTTAGACGAAGAAATTCCAAAAAATATTGATAAAAATATTATAATTTTTGGTAAAGAGGATATTAAAAAAAAGTATAGTTTTATTTATTTATTTAAAGTTTTTTTATCAAACGTTAAACTAAGCAAAGGTTCTTTGGTTAAAACGCTGCATTTAAGTACTCGATCATCACATTTAGCTAAGTTAGTTTCTAAATCTATTTTAGAGCTAGCAAAAATAAAAAGTTTTAAAAGTATCTTAATGGCTTATGAAGCGCAGCCTTTTCAAAATCGCATCTTTAAAAGTATTAAAGAATTTAATAGTGACATAAAATTAATTGGATACCTTTGTTCTACGCTATCTTTGCCAACATATAGTATGTATAGACAAGGATCACCAGATATTTTGCTTGTGCATGGAGATTCTCAAATTTTTCATTTAAAAAAATATTTAAATTGGCCAGAAAATAAAATACGACTCATTCCTTCTTTAAGATATCCTAAAAAAGATATAACTAAATTTAGTAATAGCTTAGTGCTTCCCGTCAGTTTATATTGTAAAAATATTTTAAAACAAAAATTTGAATTTTTTTTAAAATCACTTGAAAGGAAAAGCTTAAAACCATTTACTATAAAAAATCACCCCCTTATGTCCAAATCAAAAAAACACAAGAAATTTGTAGGCTCTCTTGAAAGTATTATAAAAAAATATAATGATAGGTTCGACAATCAAGCAAAAAAGGATATTGCAATCTTTTTTGGTGGAACTTCTGCAATTCTTGAGGCATTAGAGGCTGGTTTAACGACAATTCATATATGCACAGATTCAGTGCTAGAATCTTATAGCGAGGCCATATGGCCATCGATAAAAGCTAGCCAATTAGCTGAAAATATTTTTGAATACAATTTGAGATCCTACGGAAAATGTATTAATTTTAGTGTAGAAAATAATATATTTGATAAGTACTGTAATTTATAGAATATAGTTAATAAATAAGAAATAAATGGAAAAAAATTTAGAAAAACACCCTGTTTATAAATTAAATACTAGTGATGTAGACTTTAGTGATTTTAGAGTTTTGTTAGTATATGCAAATTCTCCAATGGACAATCTTTTCCCTGTTGGTTTATCCTCAATCGCAGGAATGTTAAAAAAACATAATATTGATTATGAAATTTTTGACACAACATACTATCCAAACGATGGAAGATTAGGTGTAAACAAAAGTCATAGCGAAAATCGCGATCAGGTTTTATCTAACAGACTTCAAGTTGCTGAGTTTGATTATAGCTTAGTTGGTATTAAGTATGTTGAGACAAATGTATTTGATGACTTTAGAAAAAAAGTTAAAGATTATAAGCCAAGCGTAATCATGCTTTCAACTGTTGAGCCAACCCATAAGTTTGGTATTGAAATGTTAAACAAAGTTAGGGATTTAAAAGTGCCAACTTTTGTTGGAGGATGTTTTGCAATTTTTGCTCCCGAAATATGTATTAAAGATGAAGCTGTTGATTATATGTGCGTTGGTGAAGGTGAGTATGCAAATATAGAATTTTGTAAAGCGCTTGCTCAAGGAAAAGATACAAAAAATATTAAAGGAGTTTGGGCTAAAGATGGAGATAAAATCATTAGAAATCCAAAAGGTCCATTAGTAGATATGAGCGATTTGCCCATGCTGGATTTTCAGAAATATGATCCAAAAAGAATTTATCGCCCAATGTCAGGAAAATTATGGAAAATGGTGCCAATAGAATTTTCTAGAGGATGTCCTTATAAATGCACTTTTTGTTCTGCTCCAGTTTTCGAAGAGCAATTTAAGGATGTTGGAACATGGTCCAGAAGTAAACCAATCGATCAAATAGAAAAAGAAATGAGATATTACATAGAAGAATATGGAATTGAATATTTTTATTTTGTATCAGAAACATTTTTAGCTATGCCTAAAAAACGTTTTTATGATTTTTGTAAAATGTACGAAAAAATTAAACTTCCATTTTGGTTCAATACTAGACCTGAAACAATTAAAGAAGAAAAAGTAAAAATGCTTGAAAATATTAATTGTCATAGAATGAGCATTGGAATTGAATCAGGTAACCAAGAGTATGCTCGCTCAATGTTAAAAAGAATGGCGACTGATCAACAAATTATTGACGCTTGCAGGATAGTCAGCAAATCCTCAATTGAACTTTCAGTTAATAATGTTGTTGGTTTTCCAGACGAAACAAGAGACATGATGTTTGATACAATTAAATTAAATAGACAATTTGAAGCAAACAGTCATAGTTGCGCAATATTTCAACCTTATCATGGCACAACATTGCATACCTATTGTATAAAAAAAGGATATTTTAATAAAGATGAGTTAGCAGAAGATTTAACATACGCATCTCCACTAAAACAAAAACACATAACTCACGAAGAAATTCAAGGCATAGCCAAATGTTTTGCTCTTTACACAAAGTTGCCAGAAAACCTTTATGATTTTATTAAAATAGCTGAGAAAGATGATGAAAAAGGAAAAAAAATGTATGAAGAATTAATGATGCTCTATAAAGGAGTTTATGCACCTAAATCAGAATCTGATGTTGGGGGAGGCACAAGAGTATTGGTTGATCAGAAGAAACTTCAAAGTAGGATTCAAGGCGGCAATGTAATGGATAGATTAAGAGAAATACAATTTCAAGGCAATTAAAATATTTTTTCATTTTTTATGACACAAGGAATAAAAGTTTTGTTTTTATACCCCAACACATTCGGCATGAATATGTTGCCTCCTGCAATAGCAACATTTTCTGCAATTCTTAAAAATCAAGGACATCAAGTTCAGGTATTTGATACAACGTATTATGCAATTGATTTTGGCATAGACTCTGATGGATCCAAAGAAGACAGATTGAGCGTGGTACCTTACTCAAAAGAAATGGAAAAAAAAGATTTAAGAATAAATGACGTTAACTGGAAAGAAGATTTGCATAAAAAGGTTAATGAATTTAGACCTGATTTATTAGCTCTTTCATGCACAGAAGATATGTGGGAACTAGGAATAAAAATTATAGAAGAAATTAAAGAATACAAACAAAAAAATAATATTCCAGTAGTAGCTGGCGGTGTTTTTCCAACTTTTGCTCCTGAAATTTGTATAAAAAATGGTTTAATAGATGTTGTTTGTGTTGGAGAAGGCGAAAATGCACTAATAGATTTATGTAAAAAAATTAAAAATAAAGAAGATTATACAAATGTAACCAATTTATGGATAAAAAAAGATGGAAAGTTAATTAAAAAAAATACTATTTCCGATCCAGTTGATGTAAACAAAAATCCTATTATTGATACATCTTTATTTGAAGAAAAAAGACTTTATAGACCTATGGCGGGAAAAGTTTACAAAATGTACCCCGTAGAAACAATTCGTGGTTGCCCTTATACTTGTAAGTTTTGTAATTCACCTGACCAAATGCAACTATACAAAAGCCTAGGTCATAATTTTTTTAGAAAAAAAAATATGGACCTAGTTTACAAAGAACTGAAACATTTCAAAGAAGAACATAAGGTGGAGTATAATTATTTTTGGGCTGATACTTTTTTGGCAATGAATAAAAGAGAATTTGAAGAATTTTGTGACATGTACCAAGAAATTAATTTACCTTTTTGGATGCAAACAAGACCTGAAACTGTAAATGATTACAATATCAAGAAACTTAGCAAAGTTGGATTACACCGTATATCTTTTGGCGTTGAGCATGGCAATGAAGAGTTTAGAGCAAAGATTCTAGACAGAAGGTGGAAAAATAAAGATATTATTGAAAGACTAAAAATACCACATAAATATGGTGTTCAATTTAGTGTAAACAATATAACTGGTTTTCCAACAGAAACAAAAAAACTCGCTTTTGATACAATTGAGTTGAATAGAAGTATTGAAGCTGACAATCAAAATATTTATGGTTTTGTCCCATTTCATGGGACGCCGCTTAGAAAGATGTGTGAAGAATTAGGTTTAATAAAACCAGAAACCATAACAAAATGTTTAACTGACAAAAGCATTCTTAACATGCCACAATACCCTCCACACGAAATTGAAGAGATTAAAAAATGTTTTTCTTTATACGTAAAATTTCCAAAAAATAGATGGAAGGAAATTGAGAGAGCTGAAAAAAATGACAAAGAAGGAAATAGAATTTACGAAAACCTTAGAGAAGAATATCTTGCTACATATATGCCAAAACCTGACGCCAATCCTCATGGAGGATCGGAAAGTTTTGATGATATTGAGGACCCTTATTTTGGAACAAAAGCTAACAAAGAAAATAAAAGAGGTTATTCAGACGAGATGGTTTAATTTTATTTAATATTGACAAATAAATAAAAAAAATATATTTCTCAGATAACAATACTGACATGGTGGGGAAGAATGCGTAAATCATTCACTGTTCCTGCAACGGTAAAAACGAAAGTTATAGTCCGAGCGCCACCCAGTATAGTCCCCTGTCGGATGATGGCCAGGAAGAGCCTAGTTCTACAATGCAAAATTAGCAGTGGCGTTAAAAGTTAACCAATTTTTAAAGCATAAGCTTTAAGAACTAAAAGGAAACTAAATGCTACAAAAGCTAAAAGTTCTTACATTTATAATAATTTATACAATGGTATTAAAACCAGTATTCGCTACCGATATACCTATTATTGTTATTTCACCGAGCCAAAAAGCTCAATCAAAATCAACAGTTGGAACATCTGTAACTGTATTTGATGAAGTTAAAATTGGAAAATCAAATGATTTTTTTTTAGGAGATGTTTTAGAAAACGATACTCCAAGTCTTAATTCTTTTCAAACTGGTGGTCATGGCAGTACTTCTGGAATCCAATTAAGAGGACTTCCCAAAAGATATTCAACAGTTTTTATAGATGGTGTTAAACAGTCAGACCCTTCAAGTGTGTCAAATGATTTTGATTTTAGCCATATTTTAAAAAATCAAATATCTAGGGTAGAAATTCTACATGGCAATCAAACTTCAGTTTATGGCAGTGGCGCTATAGGAGGTGCAATTAATATTGTAACAAAAAAAGGAAAACCAGGTTTCCAAAAAGATGTAAGCTATAATACAGCTTCCAATAAAACACATAATCTAGCTTTATCGATGTCAGGAGCAAATGATAAAAATGATTTTTATATTGGTTTAGAAAGATTTATTACTGCTGGTATTTCTGCAATGAAGACTAATGATGAAAAGGATGACTATAGAAACAACTCATTATTAGCAAATTATGGTTATAAATTTAATGATAAATTAAAGTTAGAAAACAGTTTTAGATTTACCGATGGTTACTTACAATATGACACTAAAGGAAACGTAACTAATGTTAGAAAAGATAGTGATGAACAACAACAGAATGAACTTTCGGCTAGCGCATCATTGATTTATAAACCTAACAAGCGGTTTACTAATCGCTTAATATACTCAAAATACAATATTAAAAGAATTTACAATACATATGATCATGGCCAAGATTCATATTATGGTTATAGAAATTCTTTAAATTATTTTGGAAATTATAATATTGATTTAGATAGTAGCGTTGTATTTGGTCTTGATACAGAATTTGATGAAGTTGATTATAATGAAGATGATCTTAAAAACACATTAAGAAAAGAGGGCTTTCAAACAAACTCTGTTTATGTTGATTATCAAAAAAGAGTTAATAATAATCTTTATGCAACACTAGGAGGAAGATTAGATGAGCATTCTTTATCTGGCAAAGAAAACTCGCAAAGAGCAACTTTAGCTTATCTTTTTGATGATAAATTAACTAAATTAAAAAGTTCGTACGGTACAGGATTTAGATTTCCGTCACTTTATGAAGCTTATTATGTTTGGGGCGCAAGCACTGCTGTACGATCCGGTTTAAAAGCTGAAACAAGTAAAGGCTTCGATGCAGGATTTGAAAAACAATTTCCAGACTTAGGTTTAAACATAGATTTAACTTACTTTAATACAAAATATTTTAATGCTCTTGAAGGTTGGGAGGATAATGACAATGGGAACAGCGCAACCATGAATACTACAAGCACCACTAAATCACAAGGATTTGAATTTATTTCAAAATGGAACACTAGCAAAAAATTGAATTTTGATTTTAATTATACTTATAGTTCAACATTCGATGGGGCGGAACATAACAATCCTAAAGTACTTGCTAGTTATACTAACTCTCAAATGGTCAGAGTTCCAAGACATCTTTTTAATTTATCAACAAATTATATTTTCCCTGATGAAAATTTAAATTTAACTTTACGAACTAAAATTTCTTCAAAAATGAGAGATTATGGAACCGCACTTGAACCTTCAGACGGTTCTTTTGATGATGTTAAATTGAATAGTTATATGGTTAATGATTTATCATTAAATTATAATTTATGGGACACTTATAATGTCTTTTTTGATGTTAATAACATACTTGATAAAAAATATTACACAGCTCTTGGCTATAATCAGATGGATAGAGCAATAAATTTTGGAATAAAGAGGTCATACTAATGATAGATTCTCCGTGTAATGATGTTTGTGCCGAAGACGTGGAAACTGGATTATGCATAGGTTGTAATCGCACCCAAAATGAAATAGCAAACTGGCTTTTCTATTCTGATGAACAAAAAAAACAAGTATTATTAGATATAAAAGGTAGAAATTAAATTGATAACTTTAAGCAATATATGTTAAATAACCGTAATGAATAAATTTACAAAAGCTTTTAAAAAAGAAATTTTACCTATAATAGGGTTAATTTCATTTTTAAGTTTATTTAGATTAATGCCTCACCCAATGAATTTTACTCCAATATTAGCTGTGGGTATTTTTTCAGGATTTTACTTTAAAAATTTTTTTTTAAGTTCTTTTATAATTATATTTGCCATGTTTATTGGAGACCTTTATTTAGGTCTTCACAGCACAATGATTTTTGTTTACGTTTCTTTAATGATTACAGTTTTGCTAGGCTTATTTATTAAAAAGTTTAAATCTAAAGAGATATTATTAACTGGATTGTTAGGATCAATTTCTTTTTTTCTTATAACCAATTTTGGCGCCTGGATTAGCTTACCGATATACGAAAAAAGTTTTGCAGGGCTATTACAAGCATATGTTTTAGCAATTCCTTTTTTTCAAAATACACTTATATCAACTATTCTATATTTATTTATAATTAAATTAATCTTTAATTTTTTTGTTGAAAAAAAAATAAATAAATTTTCATTTTAATTTTAAATGAGCTTTGACTCTAAAAGTGAATCCATTCAAGGCAAATGGTTTCGAATAAATAAAAAAATAGAAAAAAGAATAAAAGCTAGATATGACAAGATCAAAGATTGGGTAATGGACCCCAAAGGATATTTTCTAATTGCGATTGATAAAAAAAGTAATTTACTAAGAGTTGGTTATTGCAAGTTCAAAAAATTAGGAAATTCTGTTGAAAATGATTTGGTTGCAGAAATTACAGGAAAAACTGCTATAGAAATTTTAAATACATTAATAAGAGAAAAATATATATCAAGTTTGCAGCACGCAGGAGACATGGGTATTGAACTTTGTAAGGCAGAATTGGCATTAAAAAATAACCTAAAATATATTCAAGACAAAGATTTGTTTTTGAAATAATTAAAAAATTAAATGAGAAAAAATATTTTAAATAAAATTACTACCAAACCATTAAAAATCATAAAATTGCCCTCTGGTAATGTTATGCATGTTTTGAAAAAAAATGATTATAAAAATTGGATTTTTGGAGAAGCTTATTTTTCTAAAATTAAATTTGGTAAAATTAAAGCTTGGAAATATCATTTAAAAATGACTCTAAATTTAGTTGTGCCGCATGGAAAAGTAAAATTTGTTTTTTATTCTGAAAAACTTCAGCGTTTTAAAATAGTTGAGATAGGTGAAAAAAAGTATTCAAGATTAACAGTTCCACCAAAGGTTTGGTTTGGTTTTAAAGGAACAAGTAAAAGTGAGAGTACTATTTTAAATTTAGCAAATGCTCAACACAGCCCAAAAGAAGTCTTGGCACGCAATTTAAAAGATATAAAATTTAATTGGTAAAATGAAAGTCATTATTTTAGCAGGCGGTCTTGGTACACGTATATCAGAGTATACAGATACAATACCTAAGCCCATGGTCCCAATAGGAGATAAGCCTATGCTATGGCATATCATGAGTTTATATGCACGCTATAATCATAAAGATTTTTATTTAGCTCTTGGATACAAAGGAGAAATAATAAAAAAATACTTTTCTAAAAATTCTA
>Ga0209402_10005887_pt1 | contig 10809 bp, 6 predicted proteins | sample ArcticOcean_MG_C_3_FD_187437 | JGI IMG/M metagenome (GOLD analysis project Ga0209402, IMG submission 187437) | Marine microbial communities from western Arctic Ocean - ArcticOcean_MG_CB8_126 (SPAdes) (version 2) | ecosystem: Environmental > Aquatic > Marine > Oceanic | place: Arctic Ocean... | reverse complement strand
AGTATCATATTAGCCAGTTGTATAATATCCAAAATATTTACTGCATCATCAGAATTTAGATCACCTGTGAGCCCGGTGACTTCCACATACGTACCATCAATAACTAAAGTCCCGGTATAATCGGGGTCCAGCCAGTCAATCATTCGGCGATTTGTTTCCATTTCCCAATTCCAACCATAATAAAACTTACCATATAGATCGGGCCAACCCTCACCACATTCACCAGCACCACCTGTTAATACACCAACGATCTGGAACCGTTCATTAAAAATAGGAGAACCTGAAGATCCACCTTCAGAACCGCCTTCATCCCAATTAACCTGCCAATGGGTTAGTCCATGACTTGCAGTATCCCACCAAGCACCATAGGCTGTATCATCATCATAGTTGATTTTTTTAGGGGTTCCACCAGGATGGTGAACTCCACAAGAAATAAGAGGATAATTTTCAGTGGCATCCCAGCCAGCATAAAATACTTCCCAGTCTTCTTCAATTTCATCATCAATAAGTAGAAGAGCCCAGTCTCCTCCTGGTGATTCAGATCCTGGTGGATGAGAAATTCCATCAGAATGGGCAACTAGATCAGAACTATATGCATAGGGGCCAGCACTTCCCCATGTATTTTCGCATGATGATGCTATTTTATCAAAGTAAAAACGGAATGTACTTGGATTATCACCATCTACGCAGTGCCAGGCAGTTAAAAAATAAGGCGTGAGATCCTGCCGGACATTATTAACCATGGCGCCGGAGCAGATAAATCCGCCCATATCTAAAAATGCTGCAGAATTAATTGGACCTTGATATTGATCATCTGTTTCACAAATAACATTCACGCCACATTCCCAATCTCTTCCATTGCCTGAAAAACTCATTATATCTCGGTAATCATGAATGATTTCTGTAATGACTAAGGAAAGAATTCCTTGAGTTTCAGCAGGTTGATAATATTCAATAATGGCAGTATCCCCTTTTAAATGAGGGGTTGAAAAATGACCATAATTACCATTGTTTAAATGGGTATATGCACCTTGAATCATTTCATAACCGGGACTGAATACATATAACTCTCCACCTTCAGGGATAAAAAAGTTATCATATTCAAAACTCAAGGCATGGGCATTTTCAGATGTAACACTAATTTGCCAGAAAAGACCGCCATCAGCAGTTTCTTCCCAAACTCCAGAATCTTCCGTTGAAAAATCTACAATATGTTTATACCCGTATCGGTAAGGTTTGCCAGTAGCTCTAGTGTCATCTTCAGCCAATAACGCTTCTGTGTCAACAGAAGGAAGATCAATAACATGATAGTCAATCTCTAAACCCATCAATCGGCTATATGGGGATCCCTCTTGCACTTGTTGTGCCATCCCAATTTGTGTTAAAATTAATATTCCTATTATCCGCAACATCCTTAATTCCTCTTCCTTGTTAATTATATAAAATTATTCTATAAATATATAGACCGTAAAAATAGATGTTTTCACAGGGTAATTCCTAAAATAAGTTCTTTTCAGTTTGTAACAGGATATTAGGTTGTAAGTGTATGGAGCAAAATTCCCCCAGCCACAGAAACATTTAGACTTTCTATTCCATCAATTCCCGGTATGGATAAGGTTGTTGTAATGAAGGATTTTGATAGTGTACCGATACCATGAGCTTCGTTTCCTAAAATTAATATCCAACCCTTCAAAGCCTCTAATTTGAGTGTCTGAATGGGACTGCCATTCATATCCGATCCAAATATTTCCAAACCTGCATTTTTGTAACCTCCCAAAATTTTTTCTTCTGGTAATGCATCAAAATGGGAAAAATAAAAGTGGGCTCCCATAGCCGAGCGTACTACTTTTGAGTTAAAAGGATCTACACATTCTGGAGAGCGGAATATTGATTTAATTCCAAACCAGGCTGCAGTTCGTAAAATAGTTCCCATATTCCCAGGATCAGAAATTCCATCAAGATAAATTGCCCTGATGGGGGGATTATCATATTTTTTATATACTGGAATGGGTGTGAGTGCAATTATGCCCTGATCATTGAGGCTATCACTCATTTGTCTAATTATTTTATCAGGAGCAACACTGAAAGGTATCTTTTTTTCTTCAAATTTTTGGAGAATGTTTTTTCCAAAATCTGAGTCCATATTTTTCTGTGTTATCCACACTTCTATAATTTGCGCATTAGCAGATAATGCCTGATCTATGAGACGGTTTCCTTCTAACAGAAATTGATTTTCCATCCGGCGGTATTTCTTCTGATGAAGAGACTTAAGTTGTTTTATGCGGGCAGCGGACAGCATTTGAATTTATAAGTTTATTTCCAATGAAATGGGTGCATGGTCAGACCCCATTATTTCAGGAATAATACATGCATTTACTAATTTAGGCTTGAGACTTGGGGATGTGCAGATATAATCTATTCTCCAACCAATATTTCGCTCTCTGGCATTTGCACGGTAACTCCACCAACTGTAATTACCTCCTTCAGAATGAAACTCCCTGAAAGTATCAATAAATCCCCTGCCCAAAATATTGTCAAATCCTTCCCGCTCATTATCTGTGAATCCTGCATTGCCCGGATTGGACTTGGTGGTCTTATTGGTTTTCGGATTTGCCAAATCAATTTCAGTATGAGCAACATTCAAATCTCCACAGAAAATTACGGGTTTGGTTTTTTCAAGTGAACATACAAAATCCAAAAAATCAGGATCCCATTCCTCATAGCGGTACGGTAATCTGGTCAATTCTCGTTTTGAGTTTGGGGTGTACACATTTACCAAATAATAGTTGGGAAACTCAAGCGTTATAACTCTACCTTCAGAATCATGTTTAGAAATATCCAAGCCTTTAGTAGAATCAATGGGTTCAATTTTTGAAAATATTGCTGTCCCTGAATATCCCTTTTTTTCAGCCCAATTCCAGAATTTATAGGGATATTTTGGCAGGTCTAATTCTACTTGTTCAGGTTGGGCTTTGGTTTCCTGAAGGCAAATAATATCGGGATCATAATTTTCTACAAAATTTTGGAAACCCTTTTTAATGGCTGCCCTAATTCCATTTACATTCCATGATATAATTTTAATCACTAACTTTTTCCAAACTAATAATTGATTCCCTCACATAATCAGGATGCTCAAAAGTTTTAACCGCTGCATCATTTAAAGCAGTAGTAAACATATCACCAAAATCAATATTGGCTTCGGTTTGACGCACAACTTCCAGATTTGCTTTGGTCTCCGGGTGAATAGGTACAAAAAATGAGCAGCAGTCATCATAGGGTTCAATGGAAATTTCATAGGTACCTATTTTTTCAGCAATTCGAATAATATCTTCTTTATTTAATCCTGCTAATGGTCTCAAAATAGGACGGTCAGCAGCATCGCCAGTCGCACGAATATTGGATAATGTCTGAGATGCAACCTGCCCCACAGATTCACCGCTTATGAGTGCAGGAATATCTAATTGTTCAGCAATCAGGGATGCCAACTTAATCATTGCGCGGCGGAAAAGTATGACCCAAAGTTTATTGGGTGCTTCAGCCATTATTTTTTGCTGAATCTCTAAAAGAGGAACCATATAAACCCTGCATTGAATTTGGTATCCCGCTAAAACAGTTAATATTTCTTCTACATTTTGAATAGATTGCCTGCTGGTTGCTGGTGCACTGTGAAAGTGAACGTAAGTCAATTCCACACCTCTTTTTAACATCTCGAAAGAGGAAACTGGCGAATCAATCCCCGATGAAATCATGCTCACTGCTTGCTCACTGGTTTTAACCGGTAAACCGCCAAATCCATAAATACGTTCACGCCCAATATAAGCCATACCCTTAACCAGTTCAATGACAACGTCCACATCTGCATTTTTTAATTTTACAGGCTTTAAATAAATAGACTGCAAATGCTTTCCAACCATTATATTTATTTCCTGAGATGTAAGATGGAAATCTTTATATTGACGCCGTGCAGATATGCGAAATGATGAAAATTCTACTCCCTTTAATTGTAATGCTGCCACGGATTGGATTATGTCAATATCATCTTTAACCTGAGTCATCAGAATGGCATGTTTTATTCCCATCACTTTTCTTAATCGTTGTGCATAATCATTCCACATAGATTCATCAATTCCAAAACAGAATATGCGGGCAGCATTTAATTGGACAGTTGTAAATGGGAGTCCAGATAATTGCCGTTTTATATTTTTGATTAAACGACGTTCAAACCAGCTGCGGTTTTTACCTTTTAACGCTATTTCATGGTAATGAATAAGAATACAAAAGGCTTCTGTCATTCTCAGGAGTTATTGCTAATGAATTTACTTATTTCAGATATGGGCACTTCATTTTGATTTCCAGTGGACATATCTTTTACGATAAGTTTGTTTTCCGCTAATTCTTTTTCACCCAAAATAATGGTTACTTTAGCACCGCATCTTCCAGCTTCGCGCATTTGAGATTTGAGACTTCTGCGAAGAGTTTCCATCACCACTATTTTCCCACATTTAAGCCGGAGATCATTGGCTATTTTAGATGCGGTTACCGTTGCTTCATCCCCTAAATGGATTAAATAAATATCCAGTGGAATTACAGCTTTATTTTGTTTATCAATGGCGAGAATTAATCGTTCTACTCCTGCTGCAAAGCCAACTGCAGGAGTAGATTTCCCACCCAATTGTTCAATTAATCCATTATATCTGCCACCACCACATAAGGCGTCCTGAGCTCCCAGAACAGATGAGGTTATCTCAAAAGTTGTGTGGCTGTAGTAGTCCAGACCACGCACTAGTTTTTTGTCATGAAAGTGAGGGATTTCCATTTCTTTCAATATACGAGTTACCATTTCAAAATGGTTGCGGTCATCATCTGAAATTGAGTCAAAAATAAAAGGTGCCTGCTGATCTAATAATTCCTGGCAATGAGGATTTTTACAATCGAATAGGCGAAGAGCATTTTTTTCAATTCGTGTCTGGCAGGTAGTACAGAGTTCTGGTTCAATTTGTTTTAATGCCGAACGGAGGGTCTCTAAATATAAAGGACGGATTTCTGCATTTCCGATGCTATTTAAGCGAATGGACATATCCCTAATATTGAATTTCTTATAAATATTGTAAGCCAAGGAAATTATTTCAGCATCCTGCTCTGGGTTGGGGGAGCCAATCGCCTCAGCACCAAATTGATGAAACTGTCTTTGTCTTCCCTTTTGGGGTCTCTCTCTTCTGAACAAGGCATCAAAATAATAGAGGCGATGGATGGGATTTTGATTGCCCATCTGATGTTGAAGATATGCCCGAGCTACAGGAGCAGTTAATTCAGGTTTCAGGGTAAGTGTATTGCCGCCTTGGTCCGTCCATGAGTACATTTCTTTGGTAACAATATCGGTGTCTGTGCCGATTCCCCGTACAAATAATTCGGTGTTTTCGAATGCAGGGGTTCGAATTTCTCCATAGCCATTTTGCTGCATAACGCTATGAATGAAGTCTTCTACTTCCCTCCAAATAACCAATTCATCCGGCAGAAGATCATGGGTACCTTTATTCGGTGTTTTCGAATGCAGGGGTTCGAATTTCTCCATAGCCATTTTTCTGCATAAAGCTATGAATGAAGTCTTCTACTTCCCTCCAAATAACCAATTCATCCGGCAGAAGATCATGGGTACCTTTTATGGTTCGAAAATTTTGCATCAACTCAAATCGTCGGTCTTGGCTTCTTCTTCTTCCCAATTCTGAATTATATCCATAATTTCGCCGGCATGATTGGCTTCCAATAAACCAAATCGGACTTCCGGATTATCAAACATAATACGAAAACGGGTAATGAATTTTCGGTGTCCACTAGGGTCTTCTTCAGGACTCAAAGTTAAGAGAATTAAATGGCAAAGCTGTCCATCGGGTGAATTAAAATCCAATCCTTCTTTGGAAATTCCAAGTACACAAACGAGATCATCAATTTCAATTGAGGTAGAGTGGGGATAGGCAATTCCGCGACCGGCTGCAGAAGGTAAAGTTTCTTCCTTTTCCATCATAACAGCATACAATTTGGAGGTAGCAGATAATTTGTCAAGAGATTGCAAATGAACCAAAAGTTCCTGAATTGCTTCTGACTGAGTTGACGCCTGCATGGGTAGGAGAATTGCGGTCTCCTTCAATTTATCCCGTAAATTCATGGGGTGAAAATTTCTTCCATTATGGCAATAGGGTCAAAGTATTAATAATTAAAATCCGCCAAAACCTCTTTTGCCATCTTTAGAGGTAAGCTTAATATCTTTCAACTCGGGATTTTTCACATTTATTTGCAAAGAAAATCCTGAACTATTACCCCGAGGCCAATAATTAAAACTGAATTCCCAACAATGTAGTGGTCTATAAATTCGAAAACTATGGTAGGTCATTTCCCTTTCCTTCAAATTAAAATCCGCCATGTAAGAAAGCGTCCATTTTTTTGAGAGGTTGATTGAATTTACCATCTTCATAGAAAATTTATAATCCCAATCATCATCTGTATGTTTCCAGTTTGCTGAATATTTAAATTGAAGTTTCGATTCCCAAATATTATTCCCCTTCTTTTTTGAATTGGACTGTTTCTCCATTGAATAAAATTCATCTTCAATATCTTCAGTTGAATCCGCTTCAGCATTTTGTAACTGGGAGCCAATTGCAGATCCAAACAATTTGAATTTCATATCGGTAGAAATACTCATGCGTGTTAATCGGGGAAGCTCTCCACCCCAAATATTGAGCATTTGATCAATAGGCTTTCTATCATCCTCTCCTTCATTTCCCCCTAATTCGTAAAAATTGTGATACATTCTCACCCGAAATAGTTCACTGCCTGATAAACTTTTCACGCGCACATTCGAAGTCATTTCAGATAATTTTAAAGAATCCTTCAATGTATTATATGAAATTGATGAATTCCAAGTGAGAAAGTTTGATTTATCGTAGCCGCCTTTTTCATCTTTAATTTTTGCCTGAAAAACATTGTCCACTGATAATCTATATGACTTTTTCTCCGTTTTAGAGGTACTACCCACATAAGACCCTTTGAAATAATCAAACGCCTCATCTGTGCCATTATTCTGGAAATATAAATCACCACCAAATTGGGGGTCTGAAAAATCAGGTTGATATTGGTAGCTAAGAGAAGGTGTAATTACATGGCGGATAGCATTTAATTTGCCAATCCTAAACGGAAATAATCCATATATCTTTGTTTTTACAGAAAGAGAGTAATTCCATGTGAGTCGTCGCTTAAATTCATCCAGCACATCAATTTCTTCACCCTCATCATTTTCCATTTTATAATTAAATATCCAATCTTCACGAAAAGACACATTTGGATTTAGAGTAAGCCACTTGAAAAAAGTCTGGGGAGCGCTTACACTGGCAGAATGTTTTATTCCTCCATATTTCAATTTAGTAGTATCTCCAAATGCCCAGGTGGAATCACTTTCCTTGATAAGAGAATGATCCCGACGGCCCATGCTGGTTTTCATAGTATAGGAAGATGTTACACTATTATACCAACTGTCTCCAACTCCAAATATTTTGCGGCTGCCGAGCCTAAAATTAAATTTAGGACCATCTTCATATTTATATGATTTATACCGTCCATCGCTTAAATAACTGAAGGAATCTGGTGTTCTATTTTCAATGGAGAGATCCCTAAACTGATTGAATCCCAATGAAGCTGAGCTCGTTTTCCAATTTTTACTGTAATTCAATGAGGATGACAAATTTTGTTTTAATCGATTTTGAAGATTTACCTCCTGATCATTTTGGTAAGCGTCCTTATTTGAGACATATTCATATTTTATGGCCAACCTCTGTGTGGGGTCAAATTTCTGACTATGGCTCCAACTTAATCGTTGGTCTTCCCTTACATTTTGTTCATCAGCCAAATCTATTATTTCATTAGTTATAATTCGGCGTTTAATGGTACCGGAAATTTTCCCATTATATTGAAAATTATACCAACGGGTGCCACTCCTTTTTTTGTAATTGAATTTTGAGCTGAGATGAATACCCTGTTCATCAAAAAAATTGACTAATATTTTTTCATCCATATATTCGTTTGGCGCCCAATAATAGCCAAAATTCCTAAAGCCAGTTCCTATACTTTTATAAGAATCGAATGATGGCATAATCCAACCACTTTGCCGTCGTCCTCCCTTATTTGGAAATACTGCCAATGGCAGCCCTATTATAGGCACATCATAAATATGAAGCCAGAGAGGTTTTGCGATTACTCTGTCACCTGGAAGCATTTTCATTTTTCGGCTGCCTAAATAAAAATGTGGATTATCTAAATCACAGGATGTGTATTTACTACTTTGAACATGAAAGACATTTGGGTCATCTCTAAAAACTTCTTTCCCATGATAAAAGCCTTGGTTTAACGACGTTTTCCCCTTTGTGATTCGACCATGCTTTGCCACCAAATCAAATACCATGCTTTCCCCTTTCATGGGAGATTCACCTTTGGTTTGAACGGTTGGATATTCCTCATTTGCCAAAACTGCATCCAAAATGTTGGTTTCCCAATTTACAAGAATTTCACCAGCACTGAGCTTTGTTCCTTCATACTCCATGAATGCTCCCTCAGAAAGAAAAGAAAGCTGCTCATCTATATGGTAATCAATATACTCTCCCCCATAAAATACTGTGGTATCAAGGCGGGTATTTTTCCCTTCAGGATTAAATTCCCCAATTGCCCCACCCTGGACTTGCAGACGCTTTATTTCACCATCTTGAAAAGATATTCTTATGGTATCGCCAGAAACCGTATTCTCTCCTGCAAGCAGGCTATCATCTACAACATGGTATAAGGTTGTGGCCATTTTATTGAGTTTGAGCAGTGAAATATGATCTCCCTGAAAATGAGCAATCAATTCTTTACTTGTCATTTCATCTCTAAAATTTTGGTAGAGACCATCCTTATTTATTTTCAAATTTAATTCATTATAAGCAAATGCATTTTTATCTACATGAATCATTTCCAACAACGAATCTGCATATTGAATTTCCATCTCATCACCAAAAATCCCTCGGGTTTGGTCTTCAACGGATGCATTTTCAGACAAAGTCATTAATTGAATATTATCATCATAATGAATTTCGTTTGCTGCAATCAATCTGTTTGGTTCAACTATACGGGTATAGCCTTTTGCAAAAAATGATGACCCCCTATACCCATCAGTTTGCCAGTAATGAAAAATATCGGTGGTGAGCAGACGGTCTTTTTCAGGCTGAATGTAGCGAACATTCCCCATAGCATACCCCGAGTCTAACTTTGACCAATACACCATGGAATCACAGGTGAGTGTATCCAACCCATTTATCATCATGGTATTGCCATTTAGATGTAGGACATCATCTTTAATATATTGGACTGCGTTATCGGTGAGAATCACTTTCCCTACTTTGACAAAGCGGACATTTTCATTTGATCGACGGACTTCTTCACCATTAATTTTGGTACTTTCTATTACCTCGGCTGAATAATTCCATCTTTCCTGAGCAGAAGATAAGCCAATTATTAAAACAAGATAGTAAATAAAATATCTTATTGGTAACGATCTTTCCATAAATTGCTTAACCGTTCTTTGAGAAATTTTTCGCGGCCTTCATTTTGGGGATTATAAAATTGAGGTACCGTTTTAAAGGATTCTGGAAAATAATTCTGATCTACAAAATGCTTATCGTAAGAATGGGCATATTTATAATCCTTCCCATAGCCTTCCGATTTCATTAATTTGGTTGGAGCGTTTCGTAAGTGGAGTGGTACCGACCCTGCTCCGTTTTCTCTCACATTTTCTAATGCAGAATCTATGGCTTTATAGGCTGCATTACTTTTGGGGACTCCTGCCAAATAGGTGGTTATTTGCGCAAGGATTATTCGGCTTTCAGGCATACCAATTCTATGCACGGCATCAAATGCTGCAGTAGCCAATTGCAGGGCATACGGTTCAGCATTCCCAATATCTTCAGCAGCCAAAATGATGAGCCGTCGAGCAATAAATTCTGGCTTTTCTCCTCCCTCCAACATTACCGCTAACCAATAAACTGCAGCATCTGGGTCTGAGCCTCTCACAGATTTAATGAAGGCAGAAACGACATCGTAATGATAGTCCCCAGCTTTATCATAAATGACATTTTTTTGTTGGAGTGCTTCCTGAATATCTTTCTTTATCAACTTCGCACTATCTTCAGAATGAAGAGATATTGCCAATTCCAAAGTATTCAACATTTTCCGGGCATCACCACCACAGGATTCAACCAGAAAAGTTTTAGTATCTTCATCAATTTGGAGATTCTTTTGAGATAAGAGAATATCATTTTCTAATGCCCGTTTTATTACACATTCTAAATCAACGTCATTTAAGGGATGCAGGCGCAAAACACGGCATCTGGAAAGTAGGGGCGATATAACCTCAAAGGATGGATTTTCAGTGGTTGCACCCATAAGTGTAATACTACCTTCTTCCACTGCATGAAGAAGAGCATCCTGCTGAGATTTTGTAAAACGATGAATTTCATCTATAAATAGAATGGAACGTTTACCAGATTCAAAGGATGCTTTGCCTTTTGCTAAAATCTCCCGCACCTGTTTTACTCCACTTGAAATAGCAGAGAGTTCAAAATATTCTACTCCAAACTCACGTGATAATACGCGTGCTAATGTGGTTTTTCCTGTACCGGGGGGACCCCAAAATATGAGTGAAAATGGCTGATTAGATAGAACGGCTTTTGATAGCAAACTGTTTTCATGAACTAAATTTGTCTGCCCTATAAATTCAGCAAGTACCTGAGG
>Ga0209402_10005866_pt1 | contig 10829 bp, 6 predicted proteins | sample ArcticOcean_MG_C_3_FD_187437 | JGI IMG/M metagenome (GOLD analysis project Ga0209402, IMG submission 187437) | Marine microbial communities from western Arctic Ocean - ArcticOcean_MG_CB8_126 (SPAdes) (version 2) | ecosystem: Environmental > Aquatic > Marine > Oceanic | place: Arctic Ocean... | reverse complement strand
GATCTCGTGCCTTTACATAGAGCATCCCTATCCGGGTCCTGAGTACTGCGGGGGCCGGGTAACCGCCTACCGCGGCTTCAAGCGTCCTTGCAATCGCCCGAACACTATCGCGGTGTTCTATCCGCAACCCCTTGCTATATAATTCTTCTACCCTCTGGTTCGTCAATTCATCCCCAGCGGATTCACCAGGCCAACCTGTCAAGCATCCGAAAAGGGCGAGCAGAACTCCCAAATATAGAGCCCGACTTGCAATTGCGCGTGAAATCATACTGTGACACATCACTCGTGACTCCTCATACTCCGTTACTGTTTATTCGGTTTTGCTTCCTGTATACTTCAATCAAACGACTGACCTACGAAAAAGATTTGTACAAATTAACATAAATTCACCTGTCCGGACATTTTTTCTTTGAATTTGGAGAGAATAACAGTAACACAGGCCCCCGGCACGGAACCGGGGGCCTGTCGCTAACAATCTTGGCCGCTGATAACTGAATTCACGATCAATGGACTCCGAGGTTCTCCCAAAACGTGCCCCACGCGAACCAGAACCCGTTATGGGATGGAAGTTGGCGGAGTTTCTTACCCGCATTCGGGCCGCTGATTGCTTCGCCCTTGAGATTCCAGGTAGTCTGTGTCTCGGCATCCCTGATCAAGAAAGGAAAGGCGTCCAGATTCGAACTAACCTTTGAAAAGGTCAGGGTCGTGACTTTGCCTTCACCGTCAACAAGGTCACGTGAAAAGGGAACAGCCATGGATGCGGCCTCGTAGTAGACAACCACGATATTGTTCGGGATTCCCTCTGCTGCCACCACATCGTTGATCACGTCCTCAGACAGCATGGACTGAAATGGATAGCTCTTCACAATCTCTCCGAAGCGGACTCCCATGGCCATGTCTTTTGCACCGAAGAAGGAAGCTGTAGACGTGCCGGTCAGCGGGAAAAGAATGTAGTCGTGTTCACTACGATAGTCACCTTGATCGGTGTAGGGATAGACCGTATACCTGCTGATTCCATACCCGCCCGAATTCCCACTGAGCACCGTCGTATTTGGATACAGCTTTTTCCAGTAGTCCCAGGTGGTTTCGGTCATGGGGAGCAGTTCGAGTTCCTCCCCCTCCTTGGGCCCAATCATCGCCTTGTAGGTAATCTGGGGGTAAAGGGTCTCCTGGTCTCGCCGGTCATACATCACCAGATTGTTGTTGAACAAAAGTCCGGACACGCCAAGCGTAATCCTGCTTCCGTCCGTGGCGGAGCGGCCATTGAAAACCATACCTGTACCTGTTAGCGGACAAAGGGTCACTATGATCGGGGTGCCTCCCACATTGTCGTTCACGATTTCGTGCCACCAGCCGATATTGTGTGGATAGGCCCTGGCAACCCCATCGACAACGACGCCGATCACGAGATCGTCGCCTCTGAGATATGCCGCACCTTCCTCATTGGAGCCAACGAATTGGGGGTCGGTAAGTGCAGGAATACAGTCCTTACACTGCACCGGCAGAATCGATCCAATTGGAAACGTAAAGGGGTCCAGATAATTTCCTCCCGTTTTCGCCTCCCGTGCGATACTGCTGCCGCTGGTTCCGGTGCCTCCCGACGAGGAACCTCCACCCGTCGAACTGCCACCACCCGTTCCACCCGTGCCGCCAACCGGCGAACCACCTCCGCTATTGTTGTTGCTGCCACCACAACCGTACAATCCCATTGCTAGAACGAGTATTGTTGTCAGAGTCCAGAATCTTTTCATTTTCGTAACCTCCTCTTCGGTCAATCTAACCTTCCGGCGAGAGCTGCTGCTAATATATGCAGGTATGGTAACGCAAGACGTGTGCCGGTGGGACAATTGCCATCATTAGTATTTTTCTAATTGTTTTATAATTAATAATTTATTGCCTTTCTGATGGATTTCAGACCGGCTTTGCCGCATCACCACAACAGGAGGGTAGGAAAGGATTCTCATGGAAAGGTGCGAGTGGGCGGATGCAACTCAGTAGATACCCGTATTGCGCCAGAAGGTGGTCCAGGCGAACCAGAACGCATTGTGGGCCGGAATCTGCGTGAGTTTGTGCCCCAGGAGTGGACCGCGGATTCCTTCCCCCTTCAGGTTCCAGGTGGAGGCTGTTTCCCTGTCTTTCATCAAAAAAGGATACACCCTGTCGTCAGATTCGATCTTGTCGAACGTCAGCGTCAGAGACTCGCCATCAACGGTCAGTGCACGCGCATAGGGAATCGCAAGTTTGTGAAGCTCATAGAATACGACCACGAGCTTTGTTCCGGCTACTTCATCATTGATCACCGCTTCTTTCCCCATAGCCGGGAATGGATAAGCTTTCGCAATCTCCCCGAATCTCACACCCAGCGTAATCTGCTTCAAGCCGAAATACTGCGTAACGGTTGGGGAAGGCGCCATTGGAAACAGAATATAATTGCTCTCGTAACGGTAATCTCCCTGAGACATGTAGGGATAGTTGGTGTACTGACCTGCATCGTATATCCCCGTGAAGCCACTTACAACCTTTGATTCAGGATAGAGCATTCTCCAGTAATCCCAAGTCGTCTCTATCACCGGCAGAAGTTCCAGAGACTTCCCTTTCTGTGGTCCGGAGATCGCCCTGCCCGTCATCTGCGGAAACAGCGAATTGTCATCGACCTTGCTGTACATAATGAGATTGTTGTTGAAAAGCAGCCCAGAAACACCCATTGCCACAAGGTCTCCACTCTCCGGCTGCCCATCAAAGACCATTCCGGTGCCCGTCAAAGGACACAAACTCACCACGATTCTGTGGCCCCCCACCTCATCATTGATGATCTCGTGGTGCCAACCAATGTTGTGGGGATATGCTTTCGCCTCCCCATTGATCACGACACCAAGGACAAGATCATCCGGGCGGATATAGAAGGCTTCGGGAGAATCCTGATCCACAAATCTTGGTTGATTCAGGGATGGGATCTGATCCTTCCCCACGCCACCACTGACGATATCACCCTGCGGAAATGAATTCACATCCAGATAATTGCCTCCTGGCCGAGGGTCTCTTGCCGCATAACTTCCGGTCCCACCTGTGGAAGTCGACCCGCCAGAATCACCTGTTGGCGGTTTCGTGTCTCCTGTAACAGAGGAACCGTTTTCTTTACTGCCGCACCCGATCATCAGCACCAGGGATATGGCGATGGCAAGACCTGGCATTCGAAACACTATAGAAGCCCCCAAATTTCGTGTGTCTTAACGCACAACCGAATATTCGGAAGAAAAAGGTTGCAAGAGACGTGCCGATCATTTCCTGAAACGCCGATACAACACTTAATTTACTGTTAAGTAACGCTTTATAATTTTGGACTGGACCAGACGCATTTCCTATTGAGGCTTTAACACAACCGAATTGATTAGGTCCAACTGGGGTTCCTCACGCATCGATGATAATCTTAGGGCTTTTCCAGCCTACCTGTCGTAGACCTGGGCAAAAAGTGCAAAATCGCCAAAGCCAACTTCACCGTCCACATCCAGATCAAATGGGGCGAGCGGTCCATCGTCTGTGCCGACACTGCGGCCGAATGCCTGAACAAACAGCAGGAAGTCATCGAAATCCACTCTACCGTTCGCGTCGAAATCCGCACTTTGGGAGCGGCGCGCCCTCAGGAACAACTGCCAAACGGCCCCAAACACCTCATCCCGGAAGTCCTTCAGCAAAGCGTATGTCACCACGCCTTCCGCAAATCCTAGCCGCATCTGGGTAATGGCCATCTGAATTTTATCTCTCATTCTCTCCACAGAAGCCGGTTCACCATTTCGCTTGACGAATTGACTTCGCACGCCCGCGATCATCACTACCAGTGGGATGCGAAACCTCCGGCCGCCCACATAGGCTTCTCTCTCTTCGAAAATCCATTGACCTGTTTTCCGATTCTGCCAGAAATCGGCCGGCTCGAACCCGTTGTATGCCAGTTCGAGAAACTCCATCTCAATACCAAAATTGGAAACAGCCAGCCGATCGTATACCCGAATGTCGATCTCCACCTCTGACTTTCCCTGAACCACGCCTCTCAGGTCCAGCTCTGTCGTCCGCCAGGACCTGTCCCCGTTCGCCACATCTTCTTCCCAAACTACCTGCCCATCTACAAGTATTTCCTTGAAGTGGTAACCCGCCGTGGGACCGGTGTAATCGTCTCGATGAGTAAAGGAAATCGTATATTGACCACCTGGCAAAACCTTGAGCCTGCGTTGCATCGAGCCGGATGTCCCGATCGATGAACGTGTATTCCAGGGGTAGGAAATCAGATACCTCGCCGGCTCGCTGAAATCGTCGTTCAGGAACCGCCAGGCTTCTCTGATGGCATTGGCGTCCGCAGGATATGCCGAGACCACCCCGTCGATCACATCCTTGAACAGCGTCACAAACTCTCGATCGATCTGATGGTAATACATCAACGGCAAAAACTTTATATTCGGATTCCAGAGTCTTGCCCTGCTGGTCATCCGGCCCACGTATTCAGGGGTGTATACCGACCGGTTTGAATAGAAATCATCGATCACCCACGCGGTAAGGTTTGGATGGTCAAGGGACAACTTCGCAATTTCCTCCCCCCATCTTATGTAGTCCAGTCGAAATGGTTCTGCGTAACGGGTCCCGTACAACGGGGGACTCTCGGATGGAGGCACCAGATATACCCAGATATCGATCCCGGCTGCCCTCGCCTCGGGGAGGAACAGTTTAAGATCCTCCCAATCGTGTGCACTGTGCCAAATCAGGTAGAAATAGGTATCCACCTTCAATTGTGAAAGTCTTGCGACCATTTGCGTGATATCCAGCCTGCCGTCCTCGCCCCTCAACTCGTTGTTGTAGTCGGCAAGTAGCGTCCTTTCGGCCAGAAAACCGGAATCTGCATCGGAACGTCCAGGTAGGACAGAGAGAAGCATCAACAAAATCGGAAAGATTCTCATACCCATCTCTTTCGCTCCTTGACGATGGTTTCCAAAGGATATATTTTACCAGACCTGAAATGGCAACTGTAGGTGGATACATCGGAAATGAAATCCCCTGACTCTGTACTCTATAAGATTTGGTTGCTTCGTCAAGGTGGAATTCGAAGCGTCTGGAGTTCCCCATAGCTGAACCTGTCTGGCACACCCTCAAGCCCAATCGTCCAAATTCTCACAGGAAGAAGAGGCATGGCACTTCCAGCAGCTGAATCGACGCTCCAAACGGAACAGCAAACCATCACTCTGCGTGCGGTGGGAATCGGAGTTCTGGCATCCCTGCTTGTGAGCGGTTGGATCACCTATTCCAGAACCGCCTCAAACACCTCAGCAGTAAACATCACACATCTTCCAGTCTCATGCTTCGTCGTGTTCATGCTCATCTTCACGACAAATCTTATTATTCGTACACGCACCCGCCTGCAGGCCCTTTCCTCATCCGAGATACTCGTGGTGCTTGCCATGGGCCTGATCGCTGGCATGATCCCCGCCCGCGGACTCACCGGCATCTGGCTGGGCCTGATGGCCGTGCCGTATTACCGGAGCACTCCGGAAAACGGCTGGATCGATTTTGTCCATCCCCACCTGCCTACATTTCTTTACCCCACCAACGAGGGAAAACAGACTTCATTGCTCTATGAGGGCCTCCCAACAGGCGCCGAAATTCCCTGGAATGTCTGGTACTTCCCACTCTTCTGGTGGCTCACGTTCATCCTGGCCGGATTCGCAGTCTGTATCTGCATCGTCGTTATCATGCGAAAACAATGGGTCGAACACGAGCGACTGGATTACCCACTGCTCGCACCGATCCTCGAAATCGTAGACGATGCAACAGACGACACGGGCAAGCGGAAGTGGCCGGAATTGTTCAAGGGTTCACTCTTCTGGGTCGGCTTCGGACTCGCATTCGGTATCATCGCATGGAACATGGTGAGTTACTTCCGGCCCACCTGGCCACGGATTCACATGAGCCCGAATGGGGGTCTCTTCTATTTCGGACGCCTATTCCCTCCGTTATTAACCCACATCAACACGTACACCATTGGATTCGGTTACTTCGTTAAACTGGAGATCCTATTCTCCATTTGGTTCTTTCACTTCGTCCTGATGTCACAGGTGGCTGTGATCCGGAAAACGGGATTTCAACTTGGACGTATGCACTCCTCGGGCGGAGGGTGGGGCGATCCCTTAATTCAGTGGCAGAGTCTGGGTGCACTCTTCGTATTTGTGGGTTGGGGCATGTGGGCTGCGCGCCACCACTTGACCGAAGTCTATCGAAAGGCTTTCAAAAATGATCCCGACGTGGACGACTCCCGTGAAATCCTGTCCTACCGATCAGCGGTTATTGGCCTGATCCTGGGAACGCTTTATATCATTGCGTGGCTGAATCAGGCTGGCGTCAGTTTCAGGTTGTTGTCCATCACCGTTCCGGCCACAATCGTCATCTACATTGCACTGGCACGCTTCGTCTGCGAATCCGGCACACTCTATCTCGGCATACCGACCAGCCCACTCGATGTGGGGTTTCAAATACTGGGGGCAGAAACGCTTTCCGCTCAAACCATTACAGCGGCATCTACTTCGCACGCCACCCGCTGGATGTATTTCATGCCTGCCCTTTCACAGGGAGCCAAGGCCATTGACGGCGTAAAAGGAAACCGACGGCAGCTTTTCTGGATCCTGCTCCTTGGCCTTCTTTCCGCGCTTCTCATTAATGTGTTCATGGTACTCTACCTCGGCTACACCCACGGGGCATTCAATTTCACCGAGTATCCCTTCACACGATACGCACCCAGTCTCTACGATGGCATCGTCACAGCAATCAAATCTCCCGAGCCCGCATCCTGGGAGCGACTGCTGCTCTTTGGGTTCGGCGGGCTGCTCATGGTCATCTTTACGACGCTTCGGTACCGGCTGCCCTGGTGGCCGCTTCACCCCGTAGGATTCATCGTAACAACCACGAGCCTGCTCCACGAGATTACCGCAATCCTGATCGTCTGGATGTTCAAGGCCATTGTCATGCGTGCGGGCGGCGTACAGATGTATCGAAAATTCCGCCCCCTGTTTTTCGGTATTATTGTAGGGAGGGCAACCGGCGTCTTCATCTCCTTCATCGTAGACCTCATCTGGTTTCCAGGTGGTGGACATGGTGTTCACGGCTGGGCTTAGCCCGCTGCCTATGTTGACACCAACCCTGTTTTGGGCTTAATTTCAATCAATCGTTGCCTACTCCTGATTCTGATCGCAAGCGCGATAAACATTACCTGTTGAAACGCACCGGGAGCGTTCCAGGACAGTTTCACCCGGAGGACTGTAAATGCGTGCCTGTCAAGCCATTGTGCTTTTGTTATGTGTATTGCTGAACACAACCGCAAGTAACGCCCAGAGCGGACAGAAACTGCCATTCGCTCACAGGATGGCACTCGACTTCATGGGCGGCATACCAGGCGCCGCCATGTTCGATTATGACAATGACGGCGACCTCGACATCTATCTGCCCAATGGCGGGTTGAACGAGAACTACCTGCTTGAAAACGATGGTCTTGGCAATTTCGTAGACGTAGCCAAACAGGCCGGAGTGGACGGCCGGGCGGAAAGCCATGGCGTTGCCACCGCGGATATCGACAACGATGGCGACGCTGACATCCTTGTGGCGAACAACCGCCAGAACTACCTCTATCTGAACAACGGCGACGGCACATTCACAGACATCGCCGAGTCCGCCGGAATCACTTCCCGATTCTTCTCCTCCTCTCCCGCATTCGCAGACATCAACAACGACGGATACGTCGACCTCTATATTGCCGGCGCAGATCTGCAACATGGCAAGGGCAGCGGAGAGATGTTGCTGAACAACAAGGACCTTACCTTTACAAATATTACCGCCGAAACTGGTACTGCGGCCACCTATACTTGGGCGGTGAGATTCTGCGACTACGACAACGATGGCGACATGGACCTGTTCACGGCGAATGATCAGGGTATTGCACAGCCGGACGAATGGTCTCCTGTGATCCTCTACCGAAACGATGGAGACCTTAAATTCACCGATGTGACGCGCACCGCGGGTCTGGGACTGACCGGCAGCTGGATGGGACTGGCCTTTGCAGACTACGACCAGGACGGAGATTTCGATTTCTTCGTCACGAATGTTGGCGACGGTTTCGTAGACGTAAAAGGAAAGCAGGAATATCTGCTTCACGCCTTCTTCCAGAATAACGGGGATGGTTCATTCTACAACATTTCAGAATCCCTGAAACTCTCACCATGGCATTTCGGTTGGGGCACTGTCTTTACGGACATCGATAACGATGGTGACATGGATCTGTATTATGTGGGCAATTTCGAAATGCTCAGCGCCTATAACAACCCTGGCCATTTGTTTCTGAACGATGGCTCCGGGAAGTTTTCTGAGGCGACCGAGGAATATGGTCTTCAGACTGTGGATGCAAGCGGCGTACCAACCATTGCCGTCGGTGTAGCCGCGGGTGACGTGAACAACGATGGTCACGTCGATCTTCTGGTGGCGAACGGCGCGCACAGTTCATTCAGCAGCTTTCCACTCCTGTTCACTGAGAAAAAGGACAGCAACAACTGGATTCGCTTCAAGCTGGAAGGGACCATTAGCAACCGCAGTGCAATCGGCGCAAAAATCAAAGTCACCAACGATGGCAAGATCCAGTCTCAGGAAGTTGCGAGCGGCGCCAGCAGCTTTTCCCAGAACAGTCTCTGGCTCACCTTCGGTTTGGGAACACGTACCAACGTGGAGAAGGTAGAAATCCATTGGCCAAGTGGCATCATTCAGACGCTCGAGAATCTCGGGTCCAATCAGATATATGAAATCCTGGAGGTCCTGCAGACCCCGACGATGGTCTTGTCCACCACAGAATACACGCTTGGAGAAGTCGAGGTAAGGCGAACGTCTGAAGTGACCCTTACCTTCAGCAACCAGGGTGATGGCGCGCTTAACATTGCCGAACTCCAATCGGATCTGCCCGTTGTTTTCTCAGAAAGCAGCGTTGTCATCCCTCCGGGGGAATCGCACGACATAACAATTAAACTCACGCACGCACTCGAGGGCGTTTTCTCTGGCAGCATCAACATCCTGAGCAACGATCCAGAAAATAGCGTGGCATCGATCACCCTGTCGGGAAATGCGAAGACCGTTTATGCCAATCCCGCATCTGATTTCAACGGCGACAAACAGATCAGTCTGTCAGATTTCCTCGCATTTGCCGGGGCCTTCAACAGCGACAATGCACTTTACGATCTGAGCAAGAATGGTCGCGTTGATTTCGCGGATTTCGTAACCTTTGTGCAGGATTTCGGGAGGCCGTTGGAATAGCCCCGGGTTCAGGAAAAGCAATCAATCCCGACGGTCATCAGGTGATCGTCGGGATTTTTTTATGACGCAAGGCAGATAGTGAGCGTGGGGGGGTGCGAGAGATGCTTAGAGGCGGGATCACAGAGGACACAGATGCCCGGCCCAAAACCGCACCACGGAATACACAGAAGAAGCACAGGCACGGCCGGAGATGCCAAATTCGATGGATAGAGGGGGTACGGGTAGATTGTGGAAGTCGCCGGCAGGAGCCGGGTCCTACGGATGGAGGTCCCTCGATACACCTTCCCCAGCTTTCGCTGCTCCAGGCACTCGGGAAAACGGGGTGGTGGAATTTGAGGGAATAAGGGGATGAACGCGAGGGAATGGGTGCAGAACGGAACGACATCGCACGGAGCAGGTTGGTGGAAGTCGCTGGCAGGAGCCGGGTCCTACGGATGGAGGTCCCTCGATACACCTTCCCCAGCTTTCGCTGCTCCAGGCACTCGGGAAAACGGGGTGGTGGAATTTAAGGAATACAGGGATGGAGGTGAGAGAATGGGAGCAGAGCGGACCGACATCGCACGGAGCAGGATGGTGGAAGTCGCCGGCAGGAGCCGGGTCCTACGGATGGAGGTCCCTCGATACACCTTCCGCAGCTTTCGCTGCTCCAGGCACTCGGGAAAACGGGGTGGTGGAATTTGAGGGAATAAGGGGATGAACGCGAGGGAATGGGTGCAGAACGGAACGACATCGCACGGAGCAGGATGGTGGAAGTCGCTGGCAGGAGCCGAGTCCTACGGATGGAGGTCACTCGATACACCTCCCGCAGCTCCGCGGCTCCAGGCACTCGGGAAAACGGGGTGGTGGAATTTGAGGGAATACAGGGATGGAGGCGAGAGAATGGGAGCAGTGCGGAACGACCATCGCCCGGAGCAGGTTGGTGGAAGTCGCCAGGACGCACAGGGGTATTTAAGCCATTAATTGCGAGGGAGAACGAAGAAACCGACTGAATCGACTGATGCTGAGCCGAAGAGTCCTATTCCGCCTTCGAGATTGAAGATGGGTCGCTCGAAATTGTCACCGGCAAGGCTGCCTATGAAGCCGCCTTCATTTTCGAGTGGACTGGATCGGATAAAATCGAACCAATTCTTGTCCAGTGCATAGATCCTGATCATGTGTCGTCCACCATAGTAGATCGCAAACCAGGGTAAACGGAGGATGCCATCCTTAGCCTCCAGGGGCGGCGAACTCTCCTGTCGTTCGAGATCCGCGTAATCCTCCTCATCCAGAAAATCTGCGTCCAACACCCGTTCGGAATCCAGATCCAAACTCTCGATTCCTACCTGATAAGCGGGGACGTCGAGAGGTGGGAACCGGGCCTCAAGAAGTCCATCCAGATAATTCACCTGATTCTCCGGACTGTTGAAAACGGCTTCTTCCCCAGCGGCAAAGGTCTTCATCTCTCGCTTGACTTCCAGTGTCTTCTCGTTGACCAGCACTGCACGCTCGATTCTGTATCTCGAAGG
>Ga0209402_10005865_pt1 | contig 10829 bp, 18 predicted proteins | sample ArcticOcean_MG_C_3_FD_187437 | JGI IMG/M metagenome (GOLD analysis project Ga0209402, IMG submission 187437) | Marine microbial communities from western Arctic Ocean - ArcticOcean_MG_CB8_126 (SPAdes) (version 2) | ecosystem: Environmental > Aquatic > Marine > Oceanic | place: Arctic Ocean... | reverse complement strand
TACTGAAGTTTATACACGTTTATACCCTAATACTGAAAAGGGTAAAACTGAGTTAGAAGAATACATTAAATGGATGAAAACCAACAATTATCTCAAAGAGTATACTGAAGTTGGTGGTGACAAAGATGGTGACGGAGTAACTGTAACAGCTGAAGCTGACAGTAACTTTTGAACTACGTTGAAATTGCTATTAAGACCCCGTCTAGTCGCGGGGTTTTAATTCCTAAAGCAAATATTAAAACGTTTATCAAAACTGATGAGCCTCTATATCGTTCTATGTATACCTATGATGATGAAGCTAAGAACTTCGTTGACGACAAGGGGAGTATAAAGGATTATTATGGCACCAGAAGTATTGACAATGTGCTTATCGATATTGATAGGAAAGATAATAGTGACCAATTCACCTTAGATAAGGTAAAGGGATTACTGTTTGAATTAGAAGATAACTTCGAAGTAAATCCTATGAAATCTGCTCAAGTATATTTTAGTGGAAGTGGTTATCATATATCATTACCTGGAGGACTGTTTAACTTTACAGATTCGCCAGACTTACCATTCTTTGTGAAGGCCACTATGGATTCATTGTTTGATGGTATAGATTTAATGATATATATGAGACCTGGAATTTATAGAGTTCAACATACTGTTAATTTAAAGACAGGGTTGTATAAAATTCCACTTACTTATAAGGAAGTTCATACATTAACTCCTGAAGCTATTCAAACTTTAGCAAAAGGGCAAAGGCTAGATTATCCTTATACTGAGCTTTTATCAGATGGGGAGCTAGAGGATAGAGTAATTAAAAATGCTCCTAGAATCAAGCAATTTAAGGCTGTGGCAGAGCCTATAAATATGGTGCCTTGTGTTCAGAAGATGTTAACTGCTGGGCCCAATGAGGGGAATCGAAATAACACTATTATGCGTATAGCAAGTCATTTTAGACGCCATGGTATTCCTAGTGAATATGCCAAGGTTTCTTTATTGCACTGGAATAACAATTCTTTAAATGAAGAAATAGTTATTAATAAAACAGAGCAAACGTATGATAGGGGGTATAAATACTCCTGTAATGACCCTTTAATGAAAGAAAATTGCAGAACAAACTGCATATTCTTTAAACGTAAAGATTACGATGTGGAAGTCAAAGATGCTTTAACGTTACAAGAAGAATACACAAATAGGTTGGCAACTGACTTTGCTGGACGAACACTTAATTTAGGTGGGATGCTTGGCTTAGATAATAATACAGATGCAACTATATATCCTGGTGAACTAGTGACTATCTTTGGACCTACGGGCTCAAATAAAACAACATTAGCTCAGAATATAGCTTTAGGTGTAGATATGGTAAATGATTGTATCCGAACTGAATGGCAAATACCCACACTCTTCTTATCATTAGAATTAAGTGGTTGGTATATGCATCGCAGACATTTACAAATAGTATCTGGATTAAGTAAGGATGAGATTAATGTGTCTCCTGATGAAGTATTTAAATGTCATGAAGCCGCTCTTAGTCATATGAATATCCAAACTATATCTCCAACCTTAGACCAAATAAGAAAAAAAGTTCAAGAGTTACAACCGGCTGTTGTGGTAGTAGATTATATTGATTTAGTTGAAACACCTCCTCATATAAGAGGAGAATATGAACAAATTAAGTATATCTCACATACATTGTCAAATATGGCAGTGAATATGGATATTATAATTATACAAATATCACAAGTAGCACGAGAGTACTCAAGAAATGATGTTTTAGACCTCTATGCTGGCAAGGGTTCTGGAGCAATTGAAAATGCCAGTAGAAAAGTTATTGGCCTACAAGGACAAGCAAATAGTGACATCAAGAATGTTGAAATGTTCAAGAATACTGATGGTGAACTATTTAAAGCTCAGGTCCAATGGAGGCCAAGCTTTAGATTGCGAAGGACTTATAATGACGACAATGAAGAAACGAGTGTCAAGAAGCCAAAAACTGCTAACGCATTTGCTCAGCGGTAAAACTATAAATGGTAGACAAGCCTTAACAAGGTTTGGCCTATATAGACTTTCATCTTATATCCATAACTGGAGAAAGAAAGGGTTTAATATAGATACTAAAATGGTTAAGCGACAAGGCTCAACTTACGCTGTTTATAGCCTCACAGGTACTCCTGTAGCATAAGGAGCTAAAGATGGCTAAAAAGCCTATCCTGATTCATAAAAAAGGTACTCGGGGGCGCAAGTCCCCTAGTACTCTCTACTGGGAAGAGAAGTTTCTTGGCAAACTCAGGGAAATCCATGGAACACATTTTAGGGGAGCATTTCATAAAATTATGAAAAAAGCTTCTAGCACAAAGTCTTCTTTGAAAAGAAGAAGTGCAGAATTTGAGGTATTATTTGACCTTGAATTAAATGATATAAAACGGATGATATTAAAAGCATATGGTAATGGATGTAGATATTGTGGAAATGAATTAGTGCATAGGAATATGGCATTTGACCACAAAGAAGCTATATCTAGCGGAGGGCCATCAACAAAAGCAAACTTACATATTATATGTAGGCGATGTAATACAAGAAAAGGCCCAATGTCACATGAAGATTATTCAAAATTTCTTAATTTAATATCAAGTTTAGACTCTGAAAGCATAGCTTATATATTTAGAAAGCTTGCCAGTAGAGAAGTGTTTAGTTAAATTCCCAATAAGAGCCACAAGCAATTATTATTTAACCAGGTATTTATTTACTCTAAGTTAAGTGATTTTCAGTTGCTGACCACGAATTAGCAGTCTTGTGGCTATGGGAACATAAAAAGGAGAAAAGTATGTGGACATGTATAGAATGTTCAAACAGCTATGATGAAAATACAGGAGATGTAGATGAAAGAGTCTGCAATGAATGTATGGATATGATAGATGAGGATGAAGTGAATGAAACTTAAAACTAGAATTATCAAGGTGAACGGTAAAGATTGCATTAAATGTAGCATTTGTAGTAAAAAGCGAATGCTAAAGTTTTATTATTATTCAACTAAAAGCGTATGTGGATACACAGGACAATGTAAAAGTTGTTATTTAATTCGCGACAAACAATATAAAAACCAAATGGAAGGAGTACTATAATGTTTGATATGATTACATCTGCATGGGATAATTTATCAATTATGGAGCGTGTCTTAGCTATTGGCGCATTCGTAGTAGCAGCAGTATTACTGACTGAACTTATCTTTTAATGAAAGATAGAAGTGTTAAAGGGACTTGGCATCGGAATAACTCTGATGCCGAGTTCAAGAGAAGGTGGGACAAAATATTCAAACCTAAAAAGAAGGAAGCTGATGAGAGACAAGATGGGAGATTACCATGATGATTTAGATTCTATTTTTAATCGATTATTAATAATAGAAGAACAAATCCGTATTGTAATGCAAAGGATTAACTGGTTAGAAAATCCTGAAACTGCCCCTAAATCAAAACAACCGAAACCCAAACCCAAAGAGGAGGAAAATCTATGATAGATGGCCCAATACTAAGCAATGGTGAAATAACGGTACAGTTACTATTTACATTAGAGTCTAGACAAAGAATGCTTGGCTCAGAACCTGAAAATATTGAAAACGGTGTAGAAACACATGGTAGTTATGTTATAGCAGATAAAGAAGGTTATGCAATTGATTTAGACTTATTAGAAGATGGACAAGAAGTCCTAGTTATACTAAATGAAGATACTGATAGATTAGAATTACGTACAAAAAATAAACAAAAATATATATGCGACTTCATCTTATCCAGAGATGCTAAAGAACGTGATGAAGAAGATGATTGGGAGACTAACTTATGAGTGGCGAACTAGTATGTGTTGAATGCGGTATTTGGGTAGATAATCCATTTAGTGAACTTATATGCCCTAGATGTCAAGAAATACTTGATGGTAATCTTGAAGATGGTGGAGAATTAGAAGATAAAGATGGAGAACCTGATTATGACTAAAAAGGACTTCGAAGCTATAGCTTTAGCCATTAGAACTAATCTTGATACTATAGATAATTCAGATTTCTTCTTTGACTTTTTAGCAGACCTATGCAAAGCCTTTAAAAAAGCTAATCCCAGGTTTGATAGTGTTAAATTTAGACAAGCTTGTTTAAATATGGAGTGGAAGAAAGAATACAATGAAAAACTCTAAACTCAATACAGAACGCCGCAAAAACGGATGGTGGAGTGATGTCTATAATGCATCCTTTAAAATGATGGATATTAAAAGATATAAACGGGGGCTAACTTTAGAAACAGAATCTTCTGGAAAAGCCTCACAAATGTCAGCATCATTATGTCCTGTTTGTAATAAAGCATGGGAGTCTGATACTGTTAGTAATCCACGTAAAGTCCTCATTCATTATCATGATGAGTTCCCCACATTTAAAATACCTAGGAACACATGTTTAAAATGTCAGGAAGGAGGAGAGAATGGGACAAGGGAAGAAGATTAGCCTGATTAAACGATTAGCATTAAAAGTGTTAACAAAAACACCACTACAAAAAAATCGTATAGCGAGATGGTTAAAGATACACAGAACGACTCTACACAGATATGTTAAATAAACATTGCTTGATTATTAGTATAGCATTAAATTAACACCAATCTGTAAGGAGTATTATATGAAATTTAAATCAATGGGGAATGGAATAATTCATGAAGGTGACTCAAGGAAGGACTTGAAGTTCACTACTCAATTGCATTTACATGGACGGTTATATGACTTAGAGGTATGGAATAACGGATTATATAGAATCAAAGAAGTAAAATACGGAAAGGATTTGTATGGCGAGTCTAACTAAATGTTGTCAGTGTGAAGATGTTACAGAACAACTACTAGGAATATGTGTGGAATGTATAGAATCAATTATGAAGAGCTTAGATGCTCCTATTAAGCCACAAACCAGTTCACAGGTCTCTCCCACTACAACGCAGAAATGTAGCTGTAGATACAATGATACGGACGCCACAAGGAAGGTTGCCTTTTTAATCCAAGATTGCGATGCTGCAACCGCAAAAATGAATAAGAGGAATATAAATGAAACCGAGCGTCGTAAAGCTACTAAGTCCTAGAATCCATTTTACTTGTGAAATGTGCGGAACTACAGCTAATAGTAAGATGTACCAATATCAAGCTATTAGCATGGTTCCCGGTTATAAACCAAGATTGTTTAATAAAATGTGTCGTAAGTGCACTTATCGTGAAGTATACGGCAGTAAAAATTATAATAAACGGATGAAAGAAGGAGTACTAGATGGCGAAAGCTAAAATGCCTAAGGCTAATAAGAGTAATAAAAAACCTACAAATAAAGAGATAGTTCAAGTATGCAATTCATTAATACAAAATGTAGAGTATATGAACCATCAAATTATGACTTTAACTTCGGTCCTTGACATATATGTTGAGTTTAAAGAAGGTGACCCAGAGATATTTAAAGCATTTGCAACCAAAGAATTAAAACGTAGAATGGATGAACATACAGCGAAAGTAAAGAAAGAAACGGAGGAAGCAAAAGCTAATGACACACAAACAGATGTGCCAATTGATGCAGAAAGCGCTTGATGAAGTTGCAGAGATGCGTGACGCAGGTCAAAAAGAATACGCTCATACTGAAGACAACGTGTTCGCAAACTTTGAAAGAGTTTCGGAACTTACTGATGTCTCTAGGGAAAAAGTACTTTTAGTGTATTTATTAAAACATATTGATGGTATTTCAGCTTATATTAAAGGGCATCAATCACAACGTGAAAGCGTTAATGGTAGAATTACAGATGCAATAGTTTATCTTTTACTTTTAAAGGGGATGGTACATGAAGCCAGTTAATGCCCCAAGTAAATTGTTTAGTAATTGCGATGTCTGCAAGGAACTAATAGGCGGTAGTAGTCCTGTTATTGAAATATCCTATGGGTTCATTGATGAGGATGGTTCACTATGGGTTGAAGAATCTATTGTAATCCATAATGATTGTAGGACTGATGATTTACTTCACATGCTATCTGCTAAAATCGAAAAGAATTAAGTTTTTCTCCTTGGGGATAAAGATGGTGAGTTAGCTTGATTGTTGCTAACTTACTGTCTCCCTTTTTGTAATCTAATTATACTCTATAAAGTTCTTATTTCTTATAAGACCCGGGGTATACCATGTCATCCTTATAAGCGCCCTCTTTCCTCTTCTGAGCTTCCTTATGCAATCCTACTAATGGTATGCCAGTAACCTTATTCATAGCCCCTATTGGGTTGTCTATGATATTGTTTTTACCAAATACGTCCTTTGCCATACGGCCAAAAGGGAACATTGTCCAAGCATGATACTCAGCAACCCTACTCCAGTCATCATCTACCATAGCTCTAATGGATGGAGCTATCATACGAAGAATGGGAGGGCTGATAACTTGCAATGGAGCTACAGGTCGAGGGTAGGCACCAAAGAAAGCTTTATTTCGTTCTTGCTCGTCACCAAATACCCAATCAGCCGTATCTTGCATCCAGTTCCAAGGAGCTGGTAACGTGTTGTCAAACAACGAGTATGCAAACATATTGGCTAAGGCGAGCACAAAAATATCAATCTGTGCCATTCTAGTAAACTTTTCGTAAGAAGCTGTTCCAGGAATCAATCCATAGATACTAGCCTCCTTCATAACATCTTTTCTAAATCTAACAGCATTCCAACCCCATAGCTGGAACCTTGTCATAACTTTGCCAAGTGCTGTCCTTGCAAAGGCTGGTCTATAGGTGGCACTATATAAAAACTGTGTTGCTTTCACACCTTTCTTTGCCATTTCTATTAGGAATGGATGGTCAAATCTTTCAAAAGCACCACCAAATTTACGCCAAGTCTGCAGATAGTGAGCCATAAATGCATCTCTACGAATAGCTCGTTCAGGCACACTCATAAACTTAGCTGCAAATTCCATTAACTTTTTAGGGATATTACTTTTAATAGCTATATCTCTAACAGTTTGTTCAGATAATTCAGGGTCTCTAGTTAACTTTCTAGATATATCTTCAATAAAAGACTTGTTCTTAGCGGTCTGGAACTCCTTACTTAATCCAAAATCATGTATAAGGAAGTCAGGAAAGACACCTTGTTGAATAACAAACTTATCAACGTCTGCCATAGTTTTCAATTCTGGATTAATTTTCATTAATACTTTAGGATTTCTTGCATCTAAAAAGTTCTTCCACCCAGCACTTTGAATAGTATGGGTAGTACCACCAAAGATATTAGCAATCATAGATTTAGGATGCGCCAACAATGAAGCCATTTCAAATTGAGCTTCAAGATTAGATAAGTGTCTTACTTGCTGAAGGTCTATACCACGCATATTCTCTGGTAATTCCATATTAGTAACACCAATCTTATCCATCATCTTATTAATTCTATCCCTTACTCTATTGTCAGCCCACCATCCATATGGAGTGCCTTTAATTTTCATCACTGGATTATCATATATTTTTTGAGGGATATTTGACGGATTACCAAGAGCATCCTGTGCATATAATTTAGCATGTGTTTGCCAGGCATCTGTCTGTTCAGGCCCCCACTTTTTATACATGCCTCGTCCCATTTCTTCAATAGTTTGTTTTGAGAATATTTGTCCCAACTGTTTAAAATAGGATTGAACTGTACTTCTAGTATATGTATCTACAGCAGCTTCATCCATAGTCCAGCCTTCCATATGGGTTATTCTATTATTCATAGCTCCACTACGTTCATCTGGATTAAAGTAATCAATTAAGTCATCCTTGACTTTCTTTTTAGCTGATATTTCTTTAACAATTTCTTCTGATACATTCCATTCTTCTAAATCTTGAGTTGGCCATTCTCCGTCAACAGCTTTATATTTATACATGAGCTTAGCAAGAGCTTCATTACGCTGCTTCTGAGTCATTTCACTATCAGGAGTTTCCATAATCTTCTTCAATTCAGCTTCTTTCGCTTTCTTTGCTTCAACCCTATCAAACATCATATGTGGCCAATATGCCTCATAGTCAATTTTGCCTGTTTCAGCATGTGGCTGACGTAAAAAAGCAGCTCTAATCTTAGGGTCTTTCTTCATCATTCCAGCCATCATAGTTCTTGCAACTCGACGAACGCCATCGTTACCTATGTTAGTCCAGAATGCTTTGTCTGTTTTATTGCCCATCCACTGGGTTTCTAAATGCTTTAAAAAACTCTTAACATCAACCATAGGGACTTCTCCCTTATCAATATTCATATCGGTAACAGTCCAGTCATCTAAGGCTCTGTCATTCCCTTTTATAAATGCATGAAACTCACTAAAATATGAAGTGTAAGCATCATTAATTCTCTTAACAACCTCTTCGCCAGTCATTCTCTTACGTCCATCTGGAGTATCAACAACAAACTCACGTACTTTTAATTTAGGCCAATTATGAGCTGCTTCAGTATCTGAACGTCGCTTAAAGTAACCCATAGCAGCCTTCTTATCTTCCTTCTCAATAATTTTACCCTGCAATGCATTTCTCTGTGCTACAGCTATTTGTCTTAATGCTTCTCCTTGAGGTATATCACCTAAGAATAGCATTCGCTCTTTTAAGTCGCTGACAAATTCATCACCTATATTAGTTGCTTCTTCCATAGCGCGACCAATAAAGTTTTGAAGTTTGCCTATATATCCAGTCGGTGTATACATCGTACCTTTTTGTGCTCTACCAGAATAATCAAAATACATACCCTGTTTTTCCATTAACTGTATTTCATCTCGCATTAACTCTTCATTAATAGCTCGAGGGAATAACATAGTATGCCGCTTACCTAGTTTAGTGGGCCCATCCTTATCAAACATTTGTTGCCAGATACTGCCTGACTTTATATCAGTCAAGTAATTCCGTAATGCTATAAAATCCTGCTTATTCATTGCATTTAAATCTTTATTTAATATACCTCTAACTAAATCATTAAGCTTAGTCTTGACATACTGCCCTTCACCATTTAGAATGGTTGCTATTTCTGATACGACACTACTGTACTCTTTGTCAATTTTACCCTCTTTCAAGTGCTCATATCCTGTATTAGCAAACATCTTAGCTATAGGATTCTTATCAGCAGTCTCTCCTTCAACTGGTATACCAATCTCTTTAGCTTTTTCAGCAACCAAATCTTTCTCAGATTGCTTTTCTACAGCCTTTAATTCTTTATCCATAGGCTGCTCCCATGTAGATGAGAATTTATCATTAAATGCACCTATGTGTTCCTTAGCATTTACTACGTCTATAGCGTTACTTAAGAATCCTAGCTTAGACATAGATGTTTTCGCAGCTTCCATATTAATTGCATGTATAGCGTCAAGAGTTACTCTGCTGAGTTTCTTATTAGAGTACATAAATTGTTCTAATGCTTCAACATTCCCTTTACGTAAACTACCAAGCATTAAATGGTCATATAGACGTCTACCTTCAGGTGTAAGCTGAGTTTTATAATCTCTAATTCTACTATCAATTTCAACTTGGTCAAGTGAAGCTGACTGTTGACCAGATACTTTTTTATTAATCTCTTGGATTATCTTCTTGGCTTCAGCATTATTAGTTTCTTTATAGATTTTCTCAACTCCAGCCTTAACCTCTGCTTCAAAGTTTATCCAATCTGGGTCATTCTCTTCAATCTCAGTTAACATATCCTTCATTTGATTTCTTTGCTTATTTTTAAGCCAAGATAAATCCTTTAGTGCTTCTACATGTCCAAAGATTTCAGCTACCTGCTCCTTAAAGTTCATTCCAGTTGCATTATATAATTTACCACTTTCCTTGCCAGTATTTAGAGCATCCTTGACAAGTTCTACAGTAACCATATCAGTTAAATCATTTATTAGATAATCTTCTGCTAGCATATTAAGCCCAGATAACATTTCTTTACGCTTCTTAGTACCCTTTTCACCAGCTTCTTTAGCTATTCTTAATCCATAATGGTCAGTCTCATAAGGAGTACCTTTTATCATCCGCATAAAACGTTTATAAGTTTTAGCTGCATGCCTTAATCCCTCAGGAGTATGTAAGTCATTTTCCTTAACTCTCACAATGTAATCAGACATAACGCTTTTTAATGAGGAACGTCCTAATAAAGTCTTCATCCATTTTAAATCTTCAACATTACTATCAAAATCAACATATAATTTGTTAAGCTGAGGCAAATCCACTCTATTGAATATAGGGTCGCTCCAGTCTAGTCCCGCTAAGTCTACTCCGATTTTACCTAGGAAAGAGTTAAGCATCTCAGGCTTTGCTGCCAGAGAGTATGCTCCAACTCCAAGCTCTTTGATTTCTTCCATAGAATGCTTGCGACCCTTTGACCAGTTACGACCCCAATATGCATCATTAATATCTCTAAAAGTTCCATATACCCCAGCCTTGAGATTATTAGCAGTGAGGGCTTTTTCAATTTTGAATTTCATACCACTCTTTATTGGTACTACTCTACCTTTAACAACTTGCTTCATATCTGCAACTTTAAAGTGAGCATTCCATAAATATTCAAACCATTCCTCTTTAGATTTTAAGCCAAGTTCATCCATTGGGTCAGAGGCTAAGCCAATCATAGCTCTTTTTAAGTTACGTTGATGAAGCTTATCATCAGCTGTCTCTTTTGGCTTAACAGTTAGCTCTATTTCTCTATATTTATATACATCTTTACCAGCTTTATCAGACTTTACAAAATCTTTTTTACCCTTAACAGATATTCTAAATTTATCTTGCTTATCAGGGACTGCCATAATCGCATTATATGCAGCCTGCATAATTTGAGTTGATGATGCTGCTGGACCTAACTGATTACGGCCATCTACTGCAGC
>Ga0209402_10005856_pt1 | contig 10836 bp, 6 predicted proteins | sample ArcticOcean_MG_C_3_FD_187437 | JGI IMG/M metagenome (GOLD analysis project Ga0209402, IMG submission 187437) | Marine microbial communities from western Arctic Ocean - ArcticOcean_MG_CB8_126 (SPAdes) (version 2) | ecosystem: Environmental > Aquatic > Marine > Oceanic | place: Arctic Ocean... | reverse complement strand
CATCGCCATCGCCTTCGCCATCGCCATCGCCATCGCCATCAATATCCCAATGCCCCCATGAGGATCAACAGCTAAATGAAGGCAAGTGGTCTCGCAAGAGTGAGTGTCTGTCAAAGACGCTACGACTATAGTCGGGTCCGAATCTCGCGACACACTTCGAGAACAGAATGAAAGCGAAAGTACACGAGGATTGGCTGGAATATGGGCTTATTTTAATTATTAACAGAAAGTCGGTGGCGTGATTGATTGATATCCAGGCAAGCCTATCGGTGTCTTTTTGTTAGAAATTGATAGACAATCAAGCAACTGTTAGGGTTTGTATTGATGCTGGTTATTGTTTACCCGTGGTCGGTGGGGCAGTCGCGCAGAGTGAGTCTGATTGGAAAAAGTGGGTAATGGTGCAAAGGAGGGGTTAGATCGTGATTACTGACATGAGAGAGGTATTTGTTTGTGATGATTAAGAGTGCCTCATTCGCACGGGCGGCCCAAGCGTTTTACAGGGTAGGAATTGCGTTTGTTTTGCTTGCTTTGTCTCCTACTGTTTCGTTGGCAGCTGATGACTGTAAGGCCGATGTGGTGTTCTTGATGGATAACACCGGCAGCATGAGCGGGACGATTTCGTCGACACGAACCAACGCGATCAATATTCTCGATAAGATTGGCGGGGGCGATCCTCGCTTTGCGGGTATCGACGTCCAGTTTGGCGTCGCCACCTTCTGGGGCGATCCACTCGAGCACCATAGCGGATCGATAGATCATAGCGGTAGATGGTATTGTGGGCCCACGCCTTCTTATCCAACTCGTGGGTCGGCGAGTCCGGTATCTGCTTCTGATTCCCATTCCTCTTGGGAAGCGGCATATCGGTGCGATAAAAACACGCCTGACGATCCGTCAGATGACTTTGGAAGTCGGTGTCACGGCTATGCCCCGGAGGGCTCGGCGTGTACGAAGCCGGCGCCACAGATGTTGTCACAAATGACATCGTCCCAACTCACGAAGTATTACGCTGACCTTAGAAAAGCCGCACGTAGGGCATACCGCGTGGATCAACAGCTGACGGATGATCAGGCGGCAGCGCGGACATCTATGAATGCATGGAGGGCAAGTGGGGGTGGGGACTGGCCGGAAGCCAACTACTTTGCTTTGCATCAGTTGGCGACCGAAGGCGGACAAACGGATCTGTATCCAAGTTGCGGCGACTCTTGGTGGAAGGGTGGTTATGGGGTGGGCGACTGTGTTAAAGATGGCGCCGACCACTATACGGCGAATATAGCTCATCGGTCAGATGTTGACTGGGAAGTTAAGGACTATTCGAGCGGTAGTTACGTTGTGGCCAGCAAAGAAACCGTTCAAACGATCTTTGTTGCGAAAAAGGATGTCTCAGCGGGAACCAGTTCGCCTGAATTAAACCCCACTGATTGGCAGGCTCTTGGGGACCTCCAGCCCAGATCCAACCCGACACTCTGGGCAATAGTCAGCCCGCGACCCTTAGCGGAGTCGAAAGCGACTGACAAAGGCTTCTTTAGCTGCGGCACAGGCCCGGATTTTTCTGATTATCAAGGCTGGTCAACAGATGCCGAGACACGAAAAGCGAGTTGTACGCATGCCATCGGTTGGCGCGCCGATGCGGGTAGAGTGATTGTAACGTTTGGCGATGCGCCGTCTCATATCTCAACGGTTGATGCCACGGAGGTATTGAGAGTACTCGAAGACAAAAACATTGTGGTTGCCAGCATCAATACTCATAGTAAAAACAACGGTTTCGATGCCCGTGGAAGTAGTCGAATTTCGAACCGGGATAAGGCGGCGCCTTATGAGCTCACAACAACAGAAGGACAGTCCTCAACGATTTCCCGTGAGACCGGTGGAACAGCCCATCACAATATCAGCGGTTCAGCGGAAACCGTTAAGGCGATTCTCGATGCGGTTTCTGCCGGTATCGGACAGGCAGGTTCTGCGGCCCCGGTCAGTTTTAGCGCTAACACACTGACTGAAGGCACTATGATCTTTGTACCCAAGTTTGACTCAAAGAAATGGTCGGGCGATCTGGAGGCCTGGACGCTAAACCCGGCAACCGGTGGTTTCGCTACCCGGGAGTGGCGTGCGGCATCGATGTTAAAAAAGCAGACTCCGACCTCGAGAAACCTGCTGACTTATAAAGAAGGCAACGGCATTCGATTTGAGTGGTCTCAGTTAAGCGAAGCGCAACAAAACGATCTCAGAACCAGTACTACCGGCACGCTTGGCAGTATTTCCGACGGCCAGGCTCGACTGGCTTACCTGAGGGGTGATCGATCGAACGAGGGGGCGGGGAAACGCTTTCGTGATCGCGCCAGCCCTATGGGTGATGTGTGGCATTCGGGACCCGTTTATGTGGGTAAGCCTAATATCCCCTGGCTCGCAAGAATCGAAGGCGGTAAGCCGTACGCGAGTTATCAGATCACTCAAAAAGCCCGCAAGGGTATGGTCTATGTCGGGTCAAACGGCGGCATGCTGCACGGCTTTGATGCCGCAACCGGGGCGGAGAAGATGGCGTACTTGCCGGCCGCTCTTTTTAGTACAGCTATCAGTCGAGGTTACCATGCGTTAACTGAACCGGATTACGCGCATTCACCACTTTACGTGGATGAGACCCCATTTTTGGCTGATGCGCGAATCGGGAGTGAGTGGCGTACGTTGTTGGTGGGTGGACTCGGCCGCGGTGGTCGTGGTGTCTATGCGTTAGATGTGACTGATCCAGACGAACTGGCTGACAAGAGCAAGGCAAACCAGACCGTGCTGTGGGAATTTAACAGCGATGATGACCCTCACTTGGGGTTTACCTACAGTAAGCCATTCGTGGCTTATCTTAATAACGGGAAATGGGCGGCTATTTTTGGTAACGGAATTAATGACCTTGGCACCGGTATGACCGGGGGCAAGGCGCAGCTGTTTATCGTCTATCTCGACGGACCCGGTCCAGATGGTATCTGGAATCTTGATACAGACTACCACCGCATTACGACGTCGAAAGGGAGCACCACCGAGCGAAACGGCCTTTTTACGCCAAAAGTGGTAGATGTTGACGGCAATGGAACAGCTGACCTGGTCTATGCAGGCGATCTGTACGGGAACCTATGGCGATTTGATTTGTCTAGAACGAATGCTGGAGATTGGGAATCCCCAGACGTCCCATTTTTTTCGGGGTCCAAGACACGGCCCATCACTTCACAGCCGTTGATCGTCTCGCCGCCGACCTCGGTTACCGAAAGAGTTGGTGATGGCGGTCGTATGATATTTTTCGGTACGGGTCGTTTTCTTGTTGATGGTGACAAAACTGATATTAGCAAGCAGCACTATTACGGTCTGTTGGATCGAACCACACCCGAGCATCCCATCCCTGAATCTGCACCTATAGAGGTCAACGACCTAAAACTGAACAATGTTGTAAAACAAACCTTCATTAGCGGTGGGGTAGCGGAGGGTCAGCTGACCGACCCTGATTTGGTCGTCAATTACTCGTCCGCATCGGTACCCATATCAACTAACAAGTTCGGTTGGTATATCGAGTTACCTACTAGCGGTGAGCGTGTCGTTGACCGCGCTCTTGTTCGAAAGGGTCACGTGCTATTCAATACGATTATTCCCGATCGGAGCGCCTGCTCTGCGAGCGGTGCTGGTATGTTATGGCACGTAGATATGAAAAATGGCGGCAGTCCCTCAACACCTCAGTTCGATTTTAACAACGATGGCCGAATCGATTCGGCAGATGGTGTTGTTGTGGATGGAAAGACGATTGGTTATGCGGCACGCAAGATCGAAGGGAAAGGTCTACTGACCGCGCCTTCGGTGCTCGGTAATGTCCGTTGGGCACCCAGCAGTGCCGCCAAAAAGACGGTAGATATGCCTAAGCTCGACCTAACCGGCTCTGGTAAAGACAGCGGTCGCCTTTCGTGGGGTGAACTCGCTCCGAGGGAGGACACCGAACCGGCGACTCCTGGTGACCCCACTCCTGGACCTGCTCCTACTATTGGGTCAACCATTACCCTTTGCCCCCCCATCTGCGGGTGACCCTACTCCTGGGCCAACCATTACCCTTTTTCCTGCTGGCGGAGGGGTTAATCTGGAGGATAGGTGTTTTTGGTTTGGTTAGGCTTCCGCATGGGGCGATGGTGAAACGAGGTCGGTACGCTGGGTAAATTCACTCGCACCGGAGCGATGTCAAATCGCTGGCTTGTGGTGGTAGTTTGTTGGCACACTGTGTGAGGCGCTGTTAATTATTGACGTCGACGATGCGACGTAAAAGTGCAACGCGGTGGACCTTGAGTCCCTCGATCGCAATGTCTGCACGACCACTTGTGGGAAAAAGTCACACGCTTTAACGAGTGGTGTTCCAAGTGAATCAAATGCGACTCACCCGGTGTTCTATCTAGAAAGAAGGAATTGTGTCGGTAGTAAAGTCAGTGACGCGATGGCGACATGGATATCACGCACGTGCTATGCCGAAAATACAGGTGCCGCGTTAATTTCCGGTTGTTGTGTTGTAGGCTCAAACATCATCACAAAGCGAGCCCCACGGGTACAATGATGTATTCTTGGTGACTCAATGTACAACGCACAACAATTCCCTCTCGTATCAACACAGTTCGAATACTACCCAGGACCTCTAATGTTATGAACATACCTAGAGAGATTCAAGATTTTGAAGATGACCTCAAGCTGTGGCGCCGAGACATCCACCAACACCCTGAACTTGGATTCCAGGAGAAAAGGACGGCTAATTTTGTTGCTAAGCAACTGGCGGAATTTGGATGTGAGGTGCACGCCGGCATCGGTGGTACCGGGGTTGTCGGGGTGCTGCGTAATGGTCCCGGCAATCGCTCTATTGGACTCCGCGCTGACATGGATGCTCTACCGATACAAGAAGAAAACACCTTTGGGCACTGCTCAGCACACGATGGGAAAATGCACGCCTGCGGTCACGATGGACACACCACAATGCTACTTGGGGCGGCGCGCTATCTCGCTGCGACTCAAAACTTCAACGGTATTGTTCATTTTATATTTCAGCCAGCAGAAGAAGGCTTGGGTGGTGCACATGCCATGATGGAAGATGGATTATTCGAGCAATTCCCATGTGAAAACATTTATGGGATGCACAATTGGCCGAGTATGCCCGTTGGCCAATTTGGAATTCGAAGCGGTGCACTCCTTGCTGGTGGCGCGCTTTTTGATGTCATAGTGAATGGGCGCGGCTCGCATGGTGCATTTCCGCAGCACGCTGATGACCCGGTTCTCGCTGCGAGTGAAATCGTCATGTCGCTGCAACAAATTGTGGCGCGCCGTTTTGATCCGTTGGAAGCCGGGGTTGTCAGTGTGACCATGTTTAAGGGCGGCGATGCGTACAACGTGATTCCTAAAATGGCTTCCATTGGGGGGACGGCAAGAGCCTTTTCGAGAGATGGGCTTGAACTGATTGAAAAAGAAATGCGCCGTGTAATAGCTGGTATCGCTGCAGCCCACAACGTAACCGCGGACTTGGATTATCGAGTCACCTTTGCGCCCACCATCAATACCCCTAGGGAGACCCAGTTAATCGCAGATGTCGCTGCGGACTTGGTAGGTGAGGAGAAAGTTGATCGAAACCACTATCTGATTTCTGGCTCTGAGGATTTCTCTTTCATGCTTGAGAATCGGCCTGGCGCATTTATTCTGATTGGTAATGGAGAAGACGCGTCCCCGGTGCATACGCCAACTTACGAATTCAACGACAACATTTTGCCGCTCGGTAGCACGCTGTATGCAAAAATTGCCGAACGCGAATTACCCTCGGATAGTGCAGCGTGACCATGAGAGCCCTATGCCTACATGAATTAGTTGAGTAGGCGTCTATGTCGCAGTTAATAAAGCGTTAGGCAGTACAGATGCGCTGTGAGGGAAAGACCCTGGCGACAAAATAATCCTCCTTCGAGAAAGGTCAAAGAGAGTGGTTGTCGCCAATACGGCCAACGGATTTACTATAGTTACAATGGCTATCCGCACTTCCTCTCCAAGCCCGCTACTTGTACGGTGTGTATCCGTAGACTTTCCCCCGATGTTCCCGGGGGAATATAGTGGGGGTTGATGAGCGCGGGAGAACAAAGCGTGGAGAAGAGTATTTATGCGGGATTCTGGATACGGACGCTGGCCTCAATTATCGATACGATAATAATGGTCATTCCGATGGTTTTGTTTTTGACGTCAATTTATCCAAATTATTTTAGTTTTGGTTTGAACATGCATTCAGATGGTTTGATGTATCGTGGCCCTATCGATGTCGTGGTCCAGTTGGGTGTGCCGTGTTTTTATACGATTCTTTTTTGGAGATTGAAAGGCGCCACACCGGGTAAGATGATTGTAGAAATTAAAGTTGTTGATGCACAGACCTTACTCGAGCCAAGTGTGTCTTCTCTCGTAGGGCGATACTTTGCCTATTTCGTATCCACGATTCCGCTATGTTTGGGTTTTCTTTGGGTCGCATGGGGCAAAGATAAAAGAGGATTCCACGACAAACTGGCCGGGACGTCGGTGATTTACCCAGGGCGAGTAAAATAAACGTGCCATCATTTCAGAAAACACTAGGCATCGTCGAGAAGGCAACAAGTCCCGTGTGCTGTTCATGGCTTGAGGAATTCAGCCCCAGAAGCGGTTGCTGTCACCAAGTGCTGACCTCACCAAGGGACTGAGATGCGGTGGGATAAATCAATGTTTTCGGTGGTAAGAAAAATAACTGTGTTTAAAAACACTGAGAGGGCGTCTCGGGACTTCAACTGGGGAATAGGACGCTTAGGAATAATATGCTGGTAGAGAGGGAAAATGATGTTAGAAATGAAAAACGAATGTCTAAAATGTCTTACACCACTTAGTTTGACATCTGAGGCAATGATTTGTTCATATGAATGCACATACTGTCTCACGTGTGCCGAAGAAAATAATGCGGTTTGTCAAAACTGTAATGGCGATTTGCAAAAACGACCCAACAGGTCTTAGTGAGAAACATCATCACATCGTTTATTTTTCAGCACAGGAAAACACCGATTGAAACACTCTATTTCTAAAGCTATTGTCATTGGATTCAGTTTATTCGCTTTGACACCGGCTCACGCTGCCGAAGGAACGGTGACCTTTGAAGTGCTTACTCCAGAGGCGGCGCTTCAGGCCGCTAAAGCAGCATTAGACAACTGTAGGGCATCGGGTTATCAGGTGGCAGTCGCCGTGGTGGATCGTTTTGGTGGTGTTCAGGTGGTGTTGCGTGATCAGCTCGCAGCACCACGTACAGTCGACACAGCAGTGGGGAAGGCACGCACAGCAGCTGGGTTCAGAACGAACACGACTGAAATGGTGTCGGTCACTGAGCAAGGGAAACCCCAAGCAGGGATTCGTAACCTGCCGGGTGTCACCGTCATTGGCGGAGGGATGTTCATAGAAGCGGCTGGTTCATTGGTCGGTGGCATTGGGGTGTCTGGGGCACCTGGCCCACATCTTGACGATGCCTGTGCTCAGGCGGGAATCGATAATATTGAAGATCTTTTGGAGTTTTAAAACTAAAAATGATCTTTCAAAGCGGCCGGTAGGCGGACTCAGTTTATAAACTTTCACATTCTAGCCATTGGGATTGGGCGTTGGGCTTGGCATGAAATCACTCCCTGTACTCTCCCTTTGATTGATGGGTAGTATGTTTCAAGTGTTCGTCTTTGCTCTGTCATTTCCCGAAAAGGAATGCCATGGAGTATTTGCTCCTTTGTATTACAAAGTGACTCAGGGGGCGCTGGACATTCAAATTGGGACAGAGTTATTTGAACTGCCCATTGAAAGAGGATACCCCGATGCCTAAAACATCCATAGGATTTCTGAAATCGCTCGATGACAGAGTCCAAGGCATATTGAATGCTTGCACGGCGTGTGGCGATTGCGTTTCTGTGTGCCCTACGCCGCAAGGCGCTGGCATCGACGTCACCGATACAAAAGCCGTTGCATCGGGTGTTCTTGATATCTTAGGGAATAACGGCGGGGGCCTAGACGCGTCTAGGCAATGGGCCGCTGCGTGTTGCGGGACTGGTGCGTGCCTGACGTCTTGTAGCCACGGCATCAATCCACGCTTCATGTTATCGATGGCGCGCCGCGCGATGAAGGAGGATGTGCCGGAGGAAGATCGGCGGGTAGCGGGAAAAGAGGCGTTTAAGGGTATGACCCGCGGCGTGCGTGTCTTGTCACGACTTCAGCTTGCACCCGACTTGTTGGAGCGTCTGAGCCCATCTTCCCATCCGACACTCACAGAGCCACCGGATCTGATTTTCTACACCGGGTGTAATTTACTGAAAACACCACATATCGGCTTGTTGTGCCTTGATGTTCTGGATCGTTTGGATGTCAGTTACGAAGTCTATGGTGGGCCGGCAAATTGCTGCGGCTTCTTTCAGTTGGGTGCCGGTGATATGGCCAACGCCGGTCGGCTGGGATTTAAGACGATCGAGCGGTTCGCACAAACCAAGACCGCGGAAGTGCTCTCCTGGTGTCCGTCCTGTCATCTGATCTTCGGAGAAACCCATCTACCGAGCAGCGATGCCGAACTTAAGGCCAAACCGTCGTTCGATATGACGATGTTCGCAGTCTATCTGTCTCGCCATTTGGATTTATTGCAGCCGATGATGACCAATCCGGTTAATAAACGTGTCGCGCTGTGTGATTTTGCGGTCGCGGAAGAAGTCACTAAAGGGGTAGTAGCTGTTCTCTCGTGCATACCTGGTCTTGAAGTCATTGATCTTGGAATCGATCGTATCGCTTATACACTCATCGCAACTCGATCCATACCGGAACATGGGAAAAGCATGCTGGCAAAGACGTTGCGTGCGGCCCAGGATGCTGGAGTGACGACGCTGGCTGGAATTTATCACTCGGACCACCGTGAGCTCAGCGCTCATGAGGGCGCCTGGCCATACGAGATCGTTAACTTTATGGAACTAATCGGTGAGAGTATGGGCATCGCGCACGTCGATTTGTTCAAGCGTCTGAAACTAATGCAGGATGTTGATGCTATTTTCTCTGCGTCGCAGGAATATATCGACGACAATGAACTCGATCCTGAAGAAGTCCGGGAAGTTGTTCTAAAGGATCTACTGGGTGAACAGTTCTTGCCGATTGATCGCAGCTGGCACTGACGGGGTACACAGTGAGCCACTGTGGTGGCATATAGTGGTGGTATGAAACGACTGCTTCATTATGATATTCCTGTTGGGCAGTGTTTCATACGTCTTTAGTGTCTGTTTCCAGATATTCTAAGGATGTAGACGGTAACCGATGTTTTATGCAGGCAAATGAACGCATGACGTGGTGTGTATTTTACCTAATGCAACTTTACTGCGGAATCATGAAATACTATCGCTAGGCTAGAAAGTAGTCCGAGTCCGATTGCGACAAAAACAATTGTCGAATAGGTTCCTGTTTGGTCGAATAAAAACCCGGCCATCCAGGGTCCTAGAAAGCCAGCGGCTCCCCAAGCAGTAAAGATTCGTCCGTAAATGCGCGGGCTGTTCCCTATACCAAACATTTGAGTGATGGTGGCTGGATATGCTGCAACGATTGCTCCGTAGATGAACCCGATCATCCCTAAGCACAGAAGCAATAAGACAATATTGCTCTGTAAGGCAAGAATCATTAGTGCCGTAGCGGAGATTACGGGTAGGTACGTCAGTAGTTTTACTGACCTAATGTGATCGGCTAACCAACCGCCCGCGAAACTGCCAACCATACCGCAGATGGAGACAATTGCCGGAGTAACCCAATGAGCAACACTGAAGCCGTGAGTCTTTGATATTTCGGCCGCGTGACCCAAGACGATGAGGCCACCAGCGACAGCAGTTCCGTAACCAACCCAAAGAAGTATGTATTGACGCACTAACACGGTGCCTTTCATTTCCTCTGGGCGCGGGCCCTTGAATCTGGCATTGACCCGTTTCAGAAGTTGGACACAAATGTATCCCCCGATGAGCAGGCCTGCTGATAACACCAGCATGGCCGATCGAAAGCCACCGACTGACATCGCCCAAGTAAATATCGCAGGTGAAATCGCGCTTCCCGATGCATAGCTGGCGGTGACAATTCCCATAGACATGCCTTCACGTCCTGGATTGAATTGAGCCGCTATCTGCAATCCAAATGCATAGCCGAGTCCGTTTGCTACTCCAAATAACAATCCGTAACCAAGCCAGATATAGGCCAGTGTTGGCGCAAAGGCAGACATCAGAGTCCCCATTGAAGCCAAAAGGCAGATTGCGGAAATGAGATGGGCGGCGGACCATCGGGAAAACACTCGGTGGCCAAAAAATACCGCAAGGGTGAGCGAAGCGAGCGCCAGAGAGTAAGTGAGGCTGACAGATGACCTGGATGTGTGAAATGCTTCTTCGAGGGGTGTAAGAAATACCGAGAAGGAGTGAACAGAACCGAGCATCATTCCCACAATGGAGACGGAAAGTAATACGGCATCAGCAGGATGGCCTAAGGAGAAACGCATATTCGGAGGTTTATTTACACTCTAGTGTTAACGAGTGGGTAGCGTGACGAACGAAGACAACATCGCACGGCGGTTTATCATGTGATCTAGGCCCGAATCCGAACTGGACTGAGATTGGGTCACTTGGAACACTAGCCTGTAGATCTAACCCGCGTTTTACACGGTAAGCGGATATAGTGAATGTTATTCGATGAGTTTGTCGGATAGCCTTTTAAGAGACACCTCCAGAGGCCACAATTTTTTGCAGGACCCAAATAAACGGATGAAATAAATGGGTCGATAAGATGTGCGCCGGAAGGGTAAGGCTG
>Ga0209402_10005852_pt1 | contig 10841 bp, 10 predicted proteins | sample ArcticOcean_MG_C_3_FD_187437 | JGI IMG/M metagenome (GOLD analysis project Ga0209402, IMG submission 187437) | Marine microbial communities from western Arctic Ocean - ArcticOcean_MG_CB8_126 (SPAdes) (version 2) | ecosystem: Environmental > Aquatic > Marine > Oceanic | place: Arctic Ocean... | reverse complement strand
CTTTAAAACTTACAACGGTATTATTTTTAATATCTAAAATCCCATATTTTTCTATAGGTTGGCATGCTGTAACTGTTGCAATTTTAGATTTCTTTTTATGAAAATTTATGAGATTATCTATTTTTACATTATTTAGTGTATCTCCATAAGTAAAACAAAAAGTTTCATCATCCACAAATTTTTTTACTCTTTTTAAACGTCCACCGGTCATAGAATTTAATCCTGTATCTACACAAGTTACATTCCAATCTTCATCCAGATTTTTAAAATATTCTTTAATCATATTTCCCTTATACCCACAACAAATTACAAAATCTTTAATTTTCCATGCAGAATAACTTTTCATAATATGCCACAAAATTGGTTTATTTCCAATTTCTACAAGTGGTTTTGGTTTCAAATTTGTTTCTTCTAGAAGTCTTGTCCCCAACCCGCCTGCAAGAATTACTACTTTCATAAAATCACTACCATTACACTATTTCTCAATATATTGCTATATGTTGTATTAAAATATTAAAAACACGTGTAATTTTAATAATAAATATAGTAAAATTATTTGTATGGAAAAAAATTATTGATTTTAAAAACCAATTGGCATATCATAGTGTAGATAGATATTTTATTGGAGATGTTAAATTACACGTATTGGATATTTCAACTTTAGAAAAATATGATTCACAAAAAATGTATAAAGTCTATGATAATTGGCCAAAGATTGCCTATGAATCATTTGAATCTAAACAAGAACCAATTAATTTTGATAATATCAATCACATTGTATTTGCAGGAATGGGAGGATCAGGAGCTATTGGAGATATGTTTGCATCAATACTTTCAAAAACAAAAATTCATGTAAATGTAGTAAAAGGGTATCTTTTACCCACAACTGTAGATTCTAACACATTAGTCATTACTGTAAGTGTTTCAGGTAATACTATGGAAACTTTATCTGTGTTGGAAGCAGCTCACAAGAAAAAAAGTAAAATTATCGCATTTTCATCTGGAGGAACTATAGAAAAATATTGTTTTTCAAATAATATTAATCACAGAATGATTAAGAAATTTCATTCTCCTAGAGCAACATTTCCATCATATCTATATTCAATACTCAAAGTTTTACACAATACATTAAAAATTAAAGAAGGTGATATTTTAGAATCTATAAAAAAATTAGAAATTCTTAATAAAAAAATAAACAGTTCAAATTTAACTAATGATAATATTTCGTTAAATCTAGCAAAGGGGATTACTTCCATTCCAATGATCTATTATCCATTTGGACTACAATCTGCTGCAATTAGATTTAAAAATTCACTTCAAGAAAATTCTAAAATGCATGCTATGTCAGAAGATGTTATTGAAGCATGTCACAATGGTATTGTATCGTGGGAAAAAAAATCAACTATAATACCTATTTTAATTAGAGGAAGTGAAGATTCTAGTAAAACAAAAGATAGATGGATAATTTTGAAAGGGTTTTTTGAAGAAAATAACATTGAGTTTAAAGAAATAATTTCAATTGAAGGAAATATTTTATCAAAATTAATAAATTTAATTTATTTATTAGATTATGCTACAATTTACAAAGCAATATTGGACAATACAGATCCATCGCCAGTAAAATCAATTGATTATGTAAAAAAAAGATTGAGTGAAATTTAGATATTTTTTAGTCATTAATCCTCTATTGATTGCAGATTGATTGGTAATAACTATTATTTTAAATCCTGCAGATTGAAGTTTTTTAATAGGTGCAGAAATAAAGGGAAATATTTCTAATTCAGAAATATTTTTTACATAATCATCTTTATTTTTATTAATAAAATTACTACCGACTAATCTACTTCCACCAAGTACAAGCAATTTAGACTTCATATAAAAAGTAATTTCAACTTACATTAAAACTTAAAAATTGTATTAAAATTAATTTTTAAAATAAAATAAATTTATTATATAAAATACATTTATTATTAAAAATATATTGAAACAAATATGGATAAAAATAATAATTCATTAGTTACAATTGGTATTCCAGTTTTTAATGGTGAAAAATACCTTAGAAAAGCCATTGATTCAGTTTTGGGACAAACATTTTCTAATTTTAATTGTGTAATATCAGATAACGGATCTACAGATCAAACAGAAATAATTTGTAAAGAATATGAAAAAAAAGATAAAAGAATAACTTATGTTAAACATGAAAAAAATAGAGGTCCTGATTTTAATTTTCGTTTTGTGTTATCAAAAGCAAAATCAAAATATTTTGTATGGCTTGCATATGATGATTATTGGGAATCAACTTTTTTAGAAAAAAATATAGCGGTATTGGAAAAAAATCATAATGTTGTAGGCAGTATAGGAATAGTGAAATTTATTGGAATTAAAGATTTTCATATTAAAAAAAATTTAGTTTTTAAAATTAAAAATAAATTGAAACGTGGTAGTAATGATCAATTTGAAAAATATGTGCATGTACGTCCAGTTTCAGGAATTTATGAAAAAAAAGTATCAACATATTTACGATTTGATAAAGCATCATTTATTTATGGATTATTTAGAACAGATAAATTACAAAACAGAATGGTTTCTGTCGACCAATATGGTTGGGATTTATTATTAATTTTAAATATATTAAAAGATGGAGATTTACACGTTATAGATGAAATATTATTGTATAGATTTGTTAGTGGATATCACTCAGGATTTACATATTTTGGATTTTATAAGAAAAAATTAATTTCGTTTGAAGAATTAATTTTTCCTGGAGCAACTTTATTTATGTGGTGTTCAAACAATGTAGGGAAAAAATTTATCATAAAAAACTTAGATTGGTTTGTATTAGTACTAGCATATGGATGGTTTCAAATACTAAAAGAAGTTAATAATAAAATATTTAAAAACTAAATTTAATTTTTCATTTCAAATGGATCTACATAATGTCTAAAATAATCAATATCATGTTCAACCATCATTTTTACTAATTGTTTAAAATTAACTTTAGGTTTCCACCCTAATTCTTTTTTTGCTTTTGATGGATCACCTACTAAATCATCAATATCAGTAGGTCTAAGAAATGCCTCATCAATTTCAACAAAGTCATGCCAATCGCCTAAACCAGCAATTTCAGTAGCTAAAGAAAGAAATTCTTCAACTGAATGAGATTCTCCAGTTGCTATCACATAATCATCAGGATGGTTTTGTTGCATCATTAACCACATGGCTTCTACATAATCTCCAGCATATCCCCAATCTCGTTTTGCCTTTAAATTCCCTAAATGTATTTTATCTTTTTTCTTATATTTTATTTGAGCAAGTTCATAAGTTATTCTTCTAGTAACAAATTCCAATCCACGTAAAGGTGATTCATGATTAAATAGTATTCCACAACTAGCAAACAAATCATATGCTTCTCTGTAATGTTTAGTCATTTGATGAGCAAAAACTTTAGCAACACCATAAGGACTTCTTGGTAAAAATGGAGAGTGTTCATTTTTAATTTCAGGGTAATTACCAAACATTTCACTGGACGAAGCTTGGTATAATTTAACATCAGGTTTAATTTGATTTATTGCCTCAAGTACTCTAAGTGTACCCAATCCAGTAATGTCAGATGTTAAAATAGGTTGAGTAAATGATGTACCAACAAATGATTGTGCAGCTAAATTATATATTTCATCAGGATTAGATTTTTTTATTGCATTTTGAAGTGATCCTTGATCAGCTAAATCTACTTTAATGGTATGAACTTGATCAAAAATATTAATTTCCTCTAAACGCTCAAAACATTTATGACTTGTTCGTCTAAAAGTTCCAAAAACATCATAATTTTTCTTTAAAAGAAAATCTGCAAGATATGTACCATCTTGTCCTGTAACTCCCAGAATTAATGCTTTAGTCAATTTACTATCATACCGTGATCAATTAATTTGTCTAAGAAATATTTGAACCCTTTGCCTCCATGTTCATGACCTTTCCATACCTCTATAGCAAAACTTCTATCTTTAAGCTCATTTAGTATTGGTATTACTTTATCAAATGGTAAAGTTCCTTCTCCAAACTGTAATCCTTCTTCTTCTGGACCTTCTGCATCAGATAAGTGGTAATGCGATGTAAAATTTTTAATTTTATTTAGTTCATCCACCAATGACAGGTTTACTTTATTACAATACAATTGAGAGTGACATAAATCAAAACATACATTCAAATTCATTTCATTACAATATTTTATTAAATCATTAGATTCTAAAAATATATTACTATTCCATCTACCACCATAAAACCATCCATATGGTGGCATATTCTCAAGTAAAAAGTTTACTTTAGAAACATCTAATTGTTTTACTGAATCAATAAGCATATTTTTCATTTTTTGAATATTTTCAGAGGATAACTCCTCAAGAGAATATCCACCGGGATGAACAATTATAGTAGGTTTACCTTGAAAATGTTTTCCCAATTCAACTGTTTTATCAATTGCTTTTTGAACTAATTGTATACTAGTTTCTTTTGAATGAATTTGATTTGTTTCTGCTAAAGCAACTAAATCAACAATTTTTCGATCAAAATATTCATAACAATGAACAATTAATTGTTGATCAAAATTAGAATCTAATTCAAGATTAATATCACTGTCTGAAAAATGAAATTCTAATATTTTTGGATTGAATTTTAACATTTCCATCACATCATGTTTACGAACTTTCATTCCTAGAATCATTTTAATAATAATAATCTAAATTACAATTTATTGAATGTTATCAATCCAAAAATACTGAATTATAAAAATATTCTAAATAATTTCAAAAATTTTTATGAGGAGTTATTTACATCTAAATAAATATGGAAATTAGAAAAATAAGTCCGGCATTTGAAGACGATCGAGGTTCAATTTGGGATTTTTTAACTGATGAAACTGTTCATCATGTTGGATTTTTAGTTAGTAAAAAAGGTGCAATTCGAGGTAAACATTTTCATAAAGAGCAAAGACAATACACACTTGTACAAAAAGGTAAAATCAAAGTTACTATTAAAAATCTTGAAGATAAAAATAGTGTAATTGAAACAAAAGAAATAAATCAAATGGATATGGTTTTTTTCCCACCATACATGTATCACTCTATTGAAGCAGTTGAAGATTCTGAATGCTTAATCTTTACCTCAAAAAGTAGAAAAGGTTCAGGATATGAAGAGGATACATTTAGAGTAGAGAATATTAACTCATTTGAACTTTAATGTAGTTGATATAGTAAGCATTTTTAATTAATTGAGCGTACAATGAAATCTAAAATAAAATTTGGCATTATAGGTTGTTCATCAATAGCTAAAAAATCAACTATTCCTGCCATTATAACTAACAAAAATTCTATTGTAGAAATGATTGGTAGTAGATCAATTACAAAAGCTGAAAAATTTGCAAAAGAATTTGATTGTAATAAATTTGGGAATTACGAAGATGTGTTAAAGAATGAAAATATTGATGCAGTTTACATTTCATTACCAACAAGTATGCATGAAAAATGGGCAATAAAAGCAGCAAAAGCAGGCAAGCATATACTATGTGAGAAATCTTTAACATTATCTTATGCTTCTGCAAAAAAAATTGTTAAAGAATGTAAAAATAATAATGTCAAAATTAGAGAAAATTTTGTTTTTAAATTTCATCCTCAACATAAAAAAATTTTAGACATTATTACAAAAAATAAAATTGGAACAGTTCATAGTTTTTCTGCAAAATATGGATTTAATTCTCTATTTTCTAATAAAAATTTTAGATTTAATAAAAAACTAGGGGGAGGTGCATTAAACGATATTGGATGTTATTTGATCTCTGCGTGTTCTCATGTTTTTAAAGACCTTCCAACATCTGTATTTTGTAATTTAGAAATTAATAAAAAATTTAATATTGATTATAGAGGAAGTATATTATTAACTTTTTCAAAAAATAGAACTGCATTAGTATCATTTAGCTATGATGATTATTTTCAATCTACTTATGATATATGGGGTACGAGAGGTTTAATCAGAACTGAACGAGCTTTTAATGTATCTAAAAATATGAAAACTAGTATTTATTTAAATCAAAATGATAAAATCAAAAAAATCCTAATTTCCCCTGCAAATCAATTTCAATTAGCAATTGAAGATTTTTGTTCTAAGATTAAGTATAATTCAAATAATAATTTTGAAAAAGAGATTCTCAATCAAGCATTAATCATGGATGCAGTGAGAAGATCATCTCCAAAAAACTCAGTCATTAAAATAAAATCTTAAACAATTCTGGGTTTGGGTGTAGGAATAATGAATTTACCACCATTCTCTTGATAATTTGAGTTATTTTGTATTATTTCATCTGCAAAATTCCATGCTAAAATTAAAGCATAGTCAGGTTGATCCTCTAACAATTTTTCATCAGAATATACCGGAATGTGCATTCCTGGTGTAAATTTACCTATTTTGAATGGATTTCTTTCAGTGACATAATCTAATATCTCAGTATCTATTTTACAATAATTCAAGAGTGTATTTCCTTTAGCAGGTGCACTAATTGCAACAATTTTTTTTCCATCTTTTTTAAGATCATTCAATAATTCTAACAGGGTTCTACGATGATTTTTTACCAAATTTGCAAAATGATGTAGTTTTTCTTCTGAATAAAGATCTTTCTCTTCTTCAATTTTTAGATAATCAGATACCTCTTGTGTTATCTCTTTTTTATTTTTTCTACTAATAAAATAACGTAAAGTACCACCATGAATTGTCTGTTCGCTAATATTAAAAATTTCAAAACCAAATTTTTTACAAAATTCTACCATTGGTTTAACTGATAAATATGAAAGATGTTCATGATATATTGTATCATATTCCATATTTTCTATCAAATGTAATAGATACGGTGCTTCGATAATTATTATTCCATCTTCAACTAATAATGAATCAGCAGTTAACATAAAATCATCAAGATCATCTATGTGTGCAAAAACGTTTGTGCCTGTAATTACCGAAACTTTCCCATAATTATCAAGAATTTTTGTAACTAATTTATTTGAGAAAAATTCTATAATTGTATCTACACCTTTTTCAATTGCGGCATTTGCTAATTTTGAAGATGGTTCTATACCTAAAACTTTCATTCCTTTTGATTTGAATGCAGATAATAAAACGCCTGAATTACTTCCCACATCTATAACTAGAGAGTTTTGTTTTAGATCAAAACTATCACATATGTCAATACCCATTTTTGTGAAATGTTCTCTTCCTGTTTTTGTTGTTGATGAGTCATAAGGATAATCTTTGTTAAACATAAGTTCTGGAGGAACTACATATCCAAGTTGACATAATCCACAATCTAAACACAAGTTTACAGTTAATGGGAAAAAACTCTCAGATTCATCTAGTTGTTCTATTGTCAGAAAATTATCCGAAAGAGCAGAAAATCCTAAATCTAAAAAATTTTGTATATTATTACTTTTGCACATTCTACAATTATTTTTCTTCATTTCTTATACCATTTTTTAATACGTGTTAATTTATTTAGAATCAATTCATGTCGTCCTCTAACAAATATTCTCCCTTCTTAATTTTTCGTGATGATTTTTTACCAATCATATCAAAAAAATATTGTGCTGATAGTCCTTTTTCTGGGCCTTTAACTTCCATGTTGTTATCTGAAAACAGTTCACCTTCATCAATATCAGACATACAAATTATACTCTTTGATACTACTTCTCTTTGTAACACTTCGGCACGTGTCATTTTTTTAATTGGTTTACCTTTTGCTTTTTCTGATAATCTGATCATAGTTACTAATTCTTTGAACTCATTAGGTTCCAAAGATGATGAATGATCTAGTCCCTTCATTTTTTTATCAAGAGTGATGTGTCTTTCTATGATAACTGCGCCCATATTTGCAGCAGTTAAACTTCCTATAATTCCTGTTTCGTGATCACTAAATCCTACATGTACATTAAATTTTTTCATATATTCTGGAATTAAACTAACGTTTAGTGATTCAATTGGAGATGGATATGTACTATTTGCATGTAATAATACAAATTGAGTATTCAGTGTTTTCACAAAATTAACCATCTTCTCAATTTCTTCTATCTTTGACATACCTGTGGATATAATCATAGGTTTTCCTGTTTTAGATATGTATTTTAGAAGAGGGAAATTAGTCATGTCTCCAGATGCAATTTTGTATGCTGGTGTTTCAAATTCTTCTAAAAAATCTACACTGGGGGTATCCCATGGAGTAGACAAAAATGTAATTTTTTTTTCTTTACAGTAATTTACAATATCAAAATAATCTTCTTTACTAAGTTCTATTTCTTTTAATTCTGCAAGTAATATTTCAAAACCTTGACTCTCAGTATTTGGATTTTCTAACGCTTCTTTTCTATAAAGACTTTGAAGATTTCTTTTTTGAAATTTTACGGCATCAGCTCCAATATCAACAGAGACATCAATTAATTTTTTAGCTAAAGATAAATCGCCATTATGATTTACACCAATTTCTGCAATGATGTAGCATGGCTGATTAAGACCTATGATTTTATTTTCAATATTAATTTCATTTTGATTTTCCAAATTCAAATCTTTTAATTTTCTCATTATTTTAAAATTTTTAGTTTAATTATGTTTTTTGGTTGATGGTAATTTCATTGACCAGATTGTCTTGGGAAGAGGACCTTCTAAAGATGTTTCATAATTATCATGTTCAATTTTCTTATTTATAGTGCTACAAACATTTTCAAATGATTGAAGTGTTTTTTCTACATCCTGAACTGAATGAGAATAACAAATGTAAGAAGAGCCTAATATAGACATGAAAACATCTTGTTTTACCATTTCTTGTAAAATAAATGATTTCATAGGCAATGATTCAATACCAGAAGTATCAAAACATCTTAGATCCATGCGTATTGGATAACCAGTCATTTTTGCATTAATATTATTTTTTTCTGCAATTTTATTCCACCCATCAAATAGACTGTTACCAATTTTCCAGCAATGCTGAATAGTATTTTTTTCTTTCATTTCAGTAATTACAGACTTAGTTCCAGCCAATGATAATGCCTCACTATTATTTGTAGAAGAGACCCATAAATCATCAAAAGTTTTCATAAATTCAGTAGGACCAGTAATTGCCGAAAGTGGCAATCCATTGGACATTCCTTTTCCAAAACAAACTAAATCTCCTTTAATTCCAAAATATTTTTGTCCGCCTGCCAAATCAAATCGAAATCCAGTTACAATTTCATCAAGAATTAATAATGAATCATTGTCATTGGCTATTTTTCTCACTTTTTGTAAAAAAGTATTATTTGGTTCTTCAAATTGAGTGGGTTCTAAAACAATTGCTGCAATTTTATTTGGATTATCTTCAAAAATTTGTTCTAATCCATCAGAATCATTATAATCAAAAATTTTAATTAATTCTTCATTAAAATTAGGAACTCCTCCATCTCTACTAACCATTGCAGCCTGCCAATCATGCCATACACCTCCAGTTCCACAATATGCAATGACATCTCTTTTTGTAAATCCTCGTGCAGCTCTTACAGCAGCTGTAACTGCATTAGAACCAGATTTTTCAAATTTAACCATTTCAGCATGAGGAATAATGGAGCTAATTAATTCAGATACTTCAACTTCAACTTGATGTGGTAAAGAAAATAAAATTCCTTGATTCAATTGTTCTATAATTGCTGTATTTACTGCAGGATAATTATATCCAAGTGTTATAGGTCCTAATCCCATTAAATAATCAAGATATTCATTACCATCAACATCTGTAAAATGGGATCCATTACCAGATTTTACATATACAGGATATACACCTTCGACATATGCAGAGGGAGCTCTGCTAAATGTTCCAGTAAAATGAGGAATAATTTTCTTTGCTCGATTTTTTAAATTATTTGAATTTACTAGTGATTTGCTCACTTTTAGATCATATTAATTGAATTATTTAATTCTTTAATAAAATATTTAAAAAAATAATTTTATAGATTAGAATTGATTTTAAAATATTCAAAATTAAATTAAGTGTAGAAATGATTAAATAAAAAAATTAACCCCAATGATTATGAACATAGATATTTTTATTCCTGTGAGATTAGCAAGTACACGTTTTCCAAAAAAATCTATGAAAAAAATTGCGGGAAAACCAATTATAAAATATTTAATAGAAAGACTTCAAAATGCACATGAAATTAGAAATATTATTGTTTGTACAACTAACCAAAAATCAGATGATCCACTAATAGAATATCTTAAAAATGAAAAAATAATGTATTTTCGAGGAAATGAAAAAGATATTCTAGTTAGGTTCTTAGATGCTGCAAATCAATACAATACTGATTTTATTGTAAGCGTTGATGGAGACGATATCTACACAGATCCTATCTATGTGGATAAAATTGTTGACGAATATAAAAAATCAAAATCAGATTTTATTGGAAGTAATGGATTTCCTCATGGATTTGTTCCAGTAGGAATAAAAAAAGAAGCATTAGAAAAAATATGTGAATTAAAAGTCACAGATGATACTGAAACAGGTTATAGAGATTTTTTTACTAAAACTAAACTTTTCAATTGTACATACATACAACCAAGTGAAAATGTTAAATTTTCTAAAGATATTAGATTAACACTAGATTATCAAGAAGATTTAGATTTAGCAGTAGAAATTTTTAAAATATTAGGAAATAATTTTCAGTTTAAAGATATTGTAAAAATATTTACAAAAAAACCAGAATTAATAGAAATTACTAAAGGAGTAGATGAACGTTGGAAAAAATATTGGAGTAAAAATGTGACTAATTTATCGATAAGAAAAA
>Ga0209402_10005848_pt1 | contig 10845 bp, 10 predicted proteins | sample ArcticOcean_MG_C_3_FD_187437 | JGI IMG/M metagenome (GOLD analysis project Ga0209402, IMG submission 187437) | Marine microbial communities from western Arctic Ocean - ArcticOcean_MG_CB8_126 (SPAdes) (version 2) | ecosystem: Environmental > Aquatic > Marine > Oceanic | place: Arctic Ocean... | reverse complement strand
ACTTACAGGACTGAATAGCTCAGCAGCATACCCAAAAACACTACGCCGTATACACTACTATGACAGTGAAACGGAAAAACATTTTAATTTCCTGACAAATAACTTTGTCTGCTCGGCTCAAACCATTGCCGATCTCTACAGTTACCGATGGCAAATCGAACTATTTTTTAAGTGGATTAAACAGCACTTGCGAATAAAAACTTTTTACGGAACATCTGAAAACGCTGTTAAAACACAAATCTGGATCGCAGTTTCTGTATATGTCCTTGTAGCCATTATTAAAAAACGACTAAAAATAGAGACTTCACTCTACAATATTCTACAGGTGTTGAGTCTGACTCTATTTGAAAAAATACCATTATTTCAGTTGCTTGATAATTCTAATAATAATCCTATGTTCATCGAAGATTCTATCCAATTGAATTTGTTCGATAACTTGTTGGGACACTAGTGATATTTAATAATAAAATATGGTTTATAAAATTAGAAATAATAATTAACGTATACCGCCAACAAAGGTAGTTACCGATAAATTGAGGCATTGCGGTGCTGCACTCAGGTATTTAAGATTAGAACATTTGCATGGCACGACGAACAGACTGAACAATAGAGCTAAAAAATCCCATGTCCCCATCAGCCGTTACAAAAGAATTGAGGATCTTCCTGGCTCATATTCACACTATTTTCTTTAGTCCAAGCATAGCTCGGGCTTCATCTGGTGTGGCAACATCACAGCCTAAATTTTTGATAATGGCAACCGCACGTTCCACCAACTGTCCATTGGTGGCAAATACACCACGGCTAAGATAAAGATTGTCTTCCAAGCCAACACGTACATTACCGCCCAGCAACACCGCCTGTGCCACCATGGGCATCTGCATACGCGCAACTCCAAATGCCGCCCATTGGGCACCTTTGGGAAGCAAGTCCCGCATATAGATCATGGTTTCCGATGTGGCAGGCAACCCCCACCTTGTTCCCATGACGATCTGGAAACATGGCGGCGCATCAAAATAGCCCTCTTCAATCATCTTCTTGGCCAGCATGATGTCCCCAGGAGCAAAGACTTCGATCTCTGGCTTCACGCCAAGACCCTGAAAACGTTTTGCCATTTTCTTCAGTGTATAAGGAGTATTGAGATAAACTAGATCTGTATCACCATCTTGCTGGTTTTGGGTGGTCACATCAATAGAACATATCTCAGGCAGAGCCATTTCAATATGTTTATAGCGCTCTTCTGCCGTCGCTATATCGCTTCCGGATCCCGCGCGACTTTCATCAGATTGATCCGGAATATAAACAGCCCCGCCCCCACAGGTGATATTCATCACGGCTGTCACCCCCTTGTCGCGAACCCGGGTAGCCATATCCAGAAATAATTCGGGATCACGGCTTCCATCGCCCGTTTCCGGATCACGCACATGCAAATGTACCGCAGAAGCGCCTGCCTGCTCCGCTTCCCATGCCGCATCAGCGATCTGTTGTGGTGTCACGGGAAAGTTGGGATGCGCCTTATTATAGGCATTCTCACCAACCACAGCACAGGTCAGTATTACTTTTTGTTTCATAGACATATTATTTTTCCTTACAAAAGAAAATTTACAGTTTGATCAATTGTTGTTTTTCCGCACTTTTATAAGCGGCGAGAATAATTTCTAAAGCTCGCATCCCGTCTTTTCCTGTAACCGCTGGCGGTCTATTGTTTACGATACTGTCAACAAATGATTCCATCTGCAGGGCAAAGTTTTTGGGCATGGGCTTCTGTTCAAGGCGGATCGGTTTAACCGTATCTTTAGCAAAATAAATCAACTGCTCCGCATAAGGGTAGACCTTCAATGCGCCCTTGCTGCCATGAATCTGAAAACTGGCCGGATTACTCGCCCATCCGGGATCGAGCGATAGATTACCCTCCGGATCCCAACTGCCGCCCCACCGGAAGACACCTTCTGTGGGAAGCTGTGCTGAAAAACTGATGGTATTAGCAATCAAATGGACCACTGTACCATTCTTAAATGTAGCAGTAAGATGTTCCGATGCCGGCGCTTCACCAGAAATATTGCCGCGGCCAAAAACCGTATCAACCTCCGTATCAAGAAACCAGCAGAATAGATCAATCAGGTGAACACCATGATCCACAATTCCCATACCACAGCCACCAGGAGTTCCCCGCGCATAATGATGAGCGCCGCATTCCTTGTAACTGTCCAGCCCTTCACCACCAATCACGCTCTCCATAGCCATGGAAATTTCGCCTAAATCACCATTCCGTATCATCTCGCGGGCTTTAATATTGGCGGTCAACGTGCGGTAAGATGCCCCGTAATAAAGCTTCACCCCATTCCTCTGACAAGCCTCCAAAATCGCTTGACCATCTATCAAATTTGTCGCCAGGGGTTTTTCAATCAAGACATGAACTTTATACTCAGCCGCCTTTTCCGCCACCTCACGATGGTATCGAGCGGGCACACAGATACAGACAATATCCAATTGTTCAACTTTAAGCATCTCCTCAAAGTCAAGGTAGCCTTTTACGCCCCATTTTAACGTAATATCGACCAAAGCCGCTTCATTCAATTCAGCACCGGCCACCACCTCAATGCAATTGAGTTCCTGGTAGGCCTGAAAATGAACCGCCGCCACACCACCACCAGCACCGATGATACCGACGCGCAGCTTATGATCTGTGATCATTAGCTCTAAATTTGACATGTTTTATCTTCCATAAATATTATCAATCGATCGAAACGGTAGAATAACATTGGATTATGCCAGTTACCGACTTGAGCATTCTGCTTGAAGTCAGTCATGCTACTCATTTTCATATGAAAAAGGAGCAGTATGTTTTCAGGCGAATATATATTTTCTCAGGTGATGGACCATCTACCTATCCACACCTTTAGAAAATGTGTCGAACGGTATAGTGGCAACCGTTATGTAAAGTCTTTCAACTGTTTCGATCAATTTCTTTGCATGTAAATTATCTTCGTCCCAAATGCGATCTGGGATAACCTTACCTTTTTGATATGCATTGCATACTCTTTCTCCGTATGTCAGATCGTTTTTACCTAAGTAATGATCACATAACTCACACCTTGACTCTGCTTCACCATATTCAATCATTCCATCAAGTTCATCATCATCCATCATAAACCTGTCAAGCCTATTTTGTTCTGCCATCATATTGATCTAACATTAATCTTTGGCTTTTTCGACGTAGATTGGGCTGCTCCAGGCGCGATGACGGTCTGTTTGGGTGACTCGTACCCAGTAGGGGGATTCGCCAGGAAGGAATGTAGTGTCGGTATAAGTGAGGCCAAGGGATTTTATACCGTTTTCTCGGGGAGCCGGACCGATTTCAACTCGCCGATTCAGGCCACCGGCATCTACAACAAGCGGTGCCCTGATGACTTGAGCGATTGTGCAGTTAAATGTGCATGGTTCGGATGTGAAGTGCAGTGTTGTGTTTGGCGATCCAGCTACGTTGAAGGTAAAGCCCATGTCGTTCCCAGCGGTGGCAGTTTCGAAGGTAATATGGTTTTCTTTGGTGGTGATTCTGTCGTTCGGACACTGGAGCGCGACCGGGTTCACCTTATCAAAGCGCCCGTTCTGGATGCGGAGATTGCCGTTCCAGGTTTGGCGTTGGTCAGTGACATTACCTCTGGTTTCTGCGCCGCCCCAGAGAACGCGGATACGTTTGGGATCGTATCGGGCAATTTGCCAGGTACAAAGGACTTCTGTACAGCGTAGAAGTTCAACCTGTTCTATGGGTGCCGTGCCTTCTATTCGTATGTCAATGCATCGTTCAGCGTCTGTTGTGAAGACGCTGCCCATAGGGTGACCGTTAACTTGGACCTGGAGAAGGATTCTGGCTCCTGTAGTGCCGTAACAACGGCGGGCAAATGAAGCATCCCAGAGAGCATCCTGAGTAAGCTTTCCAGCGTATATGGCGGTGAGGCCGTTTCGTACATTTCGGGTCATTCGTCGGCCGGGACCACAAGCACCTGGGCGTCCCATGACGCCATCTGTACCTGCAGTGATGCCCACTTTGTATCCGCGTTCAATAGCCTCAAAGACAAACCATTCCGAGGTAGCGTGGGTGGAGTGAATTTCGAAGAGGGGTTCAATTTCCGGGGCGTGATAAGCTAGATTGGTGGGGCGACCTCCCACATGTAAATTGAGTAGAACCTGTTCTTTTTTGAAGGTTTCCAGAAATTCGGTCGCATGGGGTAGATCTGGCTCCGGGTCGGGCTCAGTTTCGGTGAAGAATCGGCCTGATCTGCGCATGCGCGGTTCATCGTGGCGATAGAGGACGTTGCGGTCCCCGCCGTCTTCTGTAGGCGGACTCCATTCGCACCCCAGGATAGCCAAAAATTTACCTTCGTCATTGTATTTGGGTGTGACAGATCGCACGTGTTTCCACATGGCGCGGGTAATGTAATGATCGTTTGCCTGTTGCGAGGTAAATTGCAGGGCGGCCACGTCTCGTGCATAAGCATAGTGGTTTTCCAAGGTGCCCACCCCGCATCCGATTTCAGACTGACCACTATGCAGATCGCCCCAGTAGATGCGTTGTTCGGGGGTTTCAAGGTATACTTGAACAGGATTGGTTTCGGCTTCAAGGTTCTGGCAGGTTGCCCGTAGGCGCTGGATACCAGGTGCTTTCCAGCGTACTGGAAATTCCCAGACGGGATATTTATCGCAGGCACCAGGCTCGTCGATTTCAGCTTTCTGACAAAGAAGTTGAGGTTTGGGAATTGAAGTGGGATTTTCCCAAGCGTCGACTGCACGAACTCGTACGATACTGGATTCGCCGATTACACCGTCACTGGGCGCGATGGCAATGAGATGGTCAGGTGGTCCAGGAATGATATTGAAACGTGGGGGATCGGAGAGACGAAACCAGCAATTGTCTTCGTCAATGTTGACGAGGAATAGGAAGTAACCGTCGAGCGTGGCAAAGGTTGGAGCCTGCCATCTTGCACAGGTAAGATCCACTATGTCACCCTGCTGAAGATGTCCCTGGGTTACACGCAGGTCAATGTTGTGAAGCCAGGGATTTAGGTTGCCCTTTTGCTCGTATTGAACTGCTAAATGAACGTTTTCAGGTGCTTTGACCGTAAGGTGGTTAGACGACTCTGGATTAGTTTTTTGCAGATCGGCCCAGTCGAAAGGCCAGCGCCAGGCCACACGCAATCGGCTGTTTTGAGACATTTCTTTCTTGCCGACGGTGAAGCGGAAGCGAATGGTGACTGTACTGCCTGCGATGATATCGCTGTCGATGCTGTAGTCACCTCGTCCGTAACGTTGCTCCCGTTCAGCATCTGTCAGGTTAGAAAAGTGGTACACTTGGCCTTTGCCAGGTTGCCCGGTAGAAATCACATCAGCTACGAGGTGTTTGTCGCTCATTTATACGCCTGATACTAGAGTGTTGAAAATCTGAAGGGTTAGAAGGTTTCTGAAGAACACCTGTCTCTCTGCTCTTCAAGCACAATATTTAAAAAAGTATAATCCTGAATTATTCATGAACTCATTCTAGTTAACGAAAACTAAGGGTAATTCTTACGAATTGCCATCTAAAAGAATTATGCGTCTACTCCGCTTTTATTCATCCAGAATTTATAAACTGTACTTAAGTACCTGTGGCGTCTTAGGAACCTTGTGAGTTGCCTGCAAGTATCTTATTGATGTCGATCACCAATCTCCCACGCTGCCATCTTTATAGAAAACTCGCTGCGGTAGTTCTGGCAAGAACGGATGTTTTTTGATTTCATCCTCGTTTATTTCAATTCCCAAACCCGGCTTCTGATTGGGTCTAACAAGCCGACCTTTCTTTTCAACCGAAAATCCTTCAGAGACAACATCATCTCGCCAAGGGACATCTGAATGGACCGTTTCACAAATAATATAGCTGGGTTGGCTAAAACCGAACTCCAAAGAGGCAGCCGTGCTGACAGGACCCTGCGGATTGTGTGGAGCCAGTGAAATGCGGTAAGCCTCAGCTAATGAGGCTACTCGGCGGGCCTCGCTAAAACCGCCTACATGGGTGATATCCAATTGGCAGACCTCGCAGGCTCGTGAGGCAAAGAGATCACGAAAGTCGGCTAGTCGTGTGATACGCTCACCTGTAGCGATTGGGGTGGTGATAGCAGCATTGATCATTGTAAGTCCATCAACACTTTCAGGCCAGCATGGTTCCTCTAAAAAATAAAGCCCATAGGGTTCCAGTGCCTTACCGAATTGTAAACCCATAGCTGGTGAGGGGCGAGCGTGGCAATCAACCATGATATCAATCTCCGGGCCAACTGACGATCTCATAGCCTCCACGCAGGCCTCAGCTGCCCGGACAGGCTTTTGCCCCTCCAACGGCATCGTTGGCGGAACAGCCATGCACTTGAAGGCGGTGAAGCCATCAGCCACAGCTGCCTGAGCTAGATCAGCGAACTGTTTAGCGTTATCTACCGGCGTCTCATAAAATTTTTCCATATTGCCGCCTCCAAGGTGGCAATATGTACGGATAGTGTCACGCACCTCGCCACCCCAGAGTTTGTGACAGGGCACGCTATGAACCTTACCGGCAATATCCCAAAGCGCGATGTCGATTGCTGATATGGCCGTGGAACGAACCAAGCCGTCACCATGCCAGAAATGTTGCCGGTGCATCATCTGCCAAAGGTGCTCAATCCTTGAGGGATCCTCACCGATAAGAAGATCAGACAGATCTTCCACTGCACCTACAACACTTCGGGTGTGCCACTCGAGGGTCCCCTCACCCCAGCCAAAGAGACCAGATTCATTGGTAATCACCTTAACAAAAATCCAGTTGCGCATGCGAGCGTTACATACATGGGTTTCAATCCGTTCGATTTTCATTTTAAAATTTCCTCGATCTTACTCCCAATTGTTTCAATTACATTTTCAAGGCTTCCTGCAGCAACAATAGCGATACTTTCCTGATAAATACCCTTATCATAAATCTCTTTTGGAGGTAGATAGCTTGCGCCCCAGTGACTCGCGAGTGTTGAGATGATAAGCGGTGTCCCGGGAAAACGCTCTCGTAAGGACTTCTGCATGACGCTGTACAATTCACCTTGAACTATGACCCACACTGCACCACCTAGCCGTAATACGATAGTCTCGAGAGGAAAGCTCTCACCGGAAGGCAGTTGTTTTAGCCGATGTAGAAGGCGTTGCTTTCGCTCAGCCATAGCACGTGCTTTTGGAGTATCCTCCTGCTCCCAATTAGAGAGTTCCGCTTCAACCTCTTCAATTGTCGGTGTACCAGGACGAATTGGGAGTGAGATAATTTGACGACTGAGTTGCCAGAAGGTATTGGCGGCACTGGCATCCACTGGTAATTCAATGTATTTCCATTCGCCCAATGTCGCACCTGATTCGACTGTTCCACAATACTCAAAACGAGTATTTGGAACGGGCAGGGACTCAATAGTGCTGAGGGCCGCGTAGGCCAACTGGCGGCCGTTTCGGTCTGCAACGGAAGTGTCTCCAACATATCCCTCGACGGGCCCCAGTTCACCGCTAGCACCTTGAAGGAACAAACAGGGTCCCCCAGTGGCGGCCTCTATGGTTTCTCGCATGGAACCAGGATAATCTGGGCTAATGAGTGTATTGTCCCATGCGAGTGTTGTGGGATGACATGCGTAATTGACCAGCGATACCAGCAATGTGCTGTCTTCCGCGAAGGCCTGCGCAATAAGAACAGTCTCATCGGCATACGTACCTGGATCATAGCCGCAAGCCCATATTTGATTTTCCTCATCCCAAAAATCACGGTGAGCAGCAAGGTTGCACCAGCCGGTACCGTAAATAATGGTGGCGGGTTGAAGATTAACCTGAACCTCCCTCACCAACTCGATTATCTTATCTGCCACAGATTTAAGGTATGGCTCAATCAGCTCTCCCCCAGGCAAATGAACTCTTTCAAGTCCCATCAAACCGGCTGCATGAGTATGGGAAAAAACAATAATCAACTCTTCGCGTGTGATGTTTTCAGACTCGCTTACTGTATCAAGCAGGTTGTTGATTTCCTGTCTTCCCATAGTACAATGATCGAGGGCGATGATGAATTGTCTCTCACCACCCTCCAGCGGTGTGAGCAAAACGACGCTTGCCCGGAGCGGTCGATGAATGCCTGTGGCTCGATCATGTTTTGCTGCACCCCACATGCGATGATAGATATCGGGTGGTGGTGTAATGTTGCCGTGTGCCAAGGCAAACCCGCAACGGCTTTGTGGAGTATCAACGTGCATCAGTTTTATTTTCCATGCTGTACTCAGACAAAGGTGAGGCAGTTTTTTTTAGAACATAGGTTGCACGAGATTCTCATTCTAATATTGAGTTGATGATAACAAAAAAACTATTTATGAAGTAAATTTTACTAATCAAATTTACTTTAATATTTAACATCTAAAATCGATTCATTCAACACTTTTATGTTAAAGAATCCAGTAAATATTCAAAGAAACTGTGAGGCAGTTTTTCTGAAGCCACTAAAGTATTCCATATTTTTCAAAAACGTCGCGAAGATAGCTCCCTGCTCTCAGCTCCTTAATTGAATTATCCTCACCGGCATGCTTTTCAAAGGCCTTGGCCATAACATCAAGTTCATGCTCCTGCGGCACAACAACTACTCCATCAGCATTACCAACTACTAGGTCTCCTGGGCTTACCCTTACCCCATCGCATATAACTGGGACATCGGTGCTCATAATCTGGCCACGCCCTTTTGAGTCAAGTGGAGCAATACCACCTGCAAAAACAGGAAATTTCAATCTGCGAACTTCGATAGTGTCTCGAACATAACCATCTGTAACACAACCAGCTGCACCACGAGCTTTAGCTGCAGTTGACAACAAACCTCCCCAAGGAGCAATTCGTGATGATCCTCCACAAGACAAAACTGCTACATCGTTCTTACACAAATCATCTACAAGAGCTATCTCGAGTCGATAAGGATTTATTCCTTCCTCGAGATAAGGTACCTCCATATATGCACCAGTTCTAGCTCTTCCACAAAGTATAAGAGATTCATCTAATGGCCGAACGCCTATAGACATAACCTGATTTTCAATCCCTAAATCGTCTAATACATCGGAAAGAATTGCTGGATTTAGTTGATCAAAACCTTCAGGTAAAGCCTTGTTTATCCTTGGAATAAATTCTGCACTCATTGCATTATCAAATAGTTTATTGTTACGCGTTGAACATTAAAAATATATAATTAAAATTTGAATGTCAATTTTCTTTAGAAAATTAATATTAATGAGATTTAAGTTGTCACACCCAAGCTTATTTTAACAGAAAGAGTTGTGTCAGAATTAGGTAAATATCCAGTTGAGAAATAGGAAAGCATAGACTCACCTTCAATCTGGCTCATTTCATATGCAGAGGAAAATACTGTCGTTAAGTTTGGTATAAGATGTCGATGCACCTCAAATCCATTAAACCCCATGACTCGCACATCTCATATGCAGAGGAAATTACTGTCGTTAAGTTTGGTATAAGATGTCGATGCACCTCAAATCCATTAAACCTCATGACTCGCTCATCTTGAGGAACATTGTATCCTTTGTCTCTCAGCAGTAAAATAGATGCATACGTAATTTGACCATTACAACCAAATATTGCTCCCGGTGGAGAACTCTGATTGAGATAATGGCTCAGTGCAGTTTGAACATCAGCAAATGACTCACTTTCCGTATCTGTAATTGAAAGCTTTGGTTGGCCCCTCGAATTATAGAGCACCTCATTCAGACAGCTCTTTTTCATCCATTTTAAAAACTCTGAATCCTTTGTGAACCTCCGACACAACTAATCTTTCTGCCTTCAATAGGGCTAATGCCTCTCTAATAGGAGTCTTGATAAAACCAATATTTTTTTGAAGAAAGGATTAAGTTAGTTGCTGTCCTAATGTTAATTCCCCCTTAATAATTGAACTTCTAATTCCATCCATTGTCGCTACCACCAACGAAAGTGGACGTTTAAATTCTTCAATCATAGCTCTTTCTCAAAAATAAATAAATTATGGGTGGTGAATCGTAAGAAATATTTAAGTCCTTTTGACAAAACTTGCAAGGAAATCCCTCCAATATCGGATCCCTTAATCTTTTAAATATCATTATATTTTTATAAAAAATCTAATCACTTGATAAAAATTTAATATTTTTATCAAGTGGGTAGACGGGACGTCCAAGGTTTTTGTAAGGAAGCTTACTGAAATCTTGAGAAGTTAAACCATTACAATCAACATTGAATATAGATCCTGCAATTGATTCAAAACCACTTCTAAAGTGACCTGTTGACTTTATTCCTAAATATTTCATTTCTTTACAATCTAATCCAAGTTTTCTACATAAAGCTTGGTCTATAGGTTGCTGTTTATGGGTCGTTAGAATAATTGAAACTTCATTTTGTTTAATCCATGCAGTTGGTCCAACAAACTCTCTAACCCCTTTCAAATAAGGACCATCATAATAAAATTCTCCATCAGTAAGTGCCATTATTTTTGCTGATACCTTTACAGGGGGTCCGCAAAGATAATGGGAATACCCTCCAATTTTCATTTTTAGAATCCCTCCAACTCCTATTTCATGTGCATTCTTTGCAGCTTCAGGATCAACAAGATAAAGAATAGCAGCTTTTTCTAGTTTAAGTTTTAAAAATAATCTTAATAATTCTGTACTATCACCAGGAGCACCACCTCCTGAATTGTCAGCTTGATCTGCTAATATTATGGGATATTCTCCAATTTTTTCTCCTAATTTTAATGCTTTTAACGGTTTAAGAGAAGGATTAACCCAATCTGCACGTCTTTCCCATATCCATCCT
>Ga0209402_10005842_pt1 | contig 10854 bp, 8 predicted proteins | sample ArcticOcean_MG_C_3_FD_187437 | JGI IMG/M metagenome (GOLD analysis project Ga0209402, IMG submission 187437) | Marine microbial communities from western Arctic Ocean - ArcticOcean_MG_CB8_126 (SPAdes) (version 2) | ecosystem: Environmental > Aquatic > Marine > Oceanic | place: Arctic Ocean... | reverse complement strand
TATCACGAACTGTCTTCTCGGCACTTCTTTTCTTTCTCATCATCGTTTTCCTCTCGGGTTGACGATGAGCTAAAAGTACCTCTTAAGCAATGGGCCAATTATGTCCAACTAGGGCTGACGGGGTACAATTGCCGACAAGAGTAAAGCCGAATTCTTTTTGGTTGGCTGCGGCTTTGAAGAGTTCTTGCATGACAGTTACACAAACTTTAGCGAAGATGCCGCTATTCATCGCAAATGGTTCTGTGAGAAAATGAAAAAGCGCCTGCAGGTCTTTGCTGACGCGCTACAGGCGCAGGGAGTCAAGACCGATTGTCGGGTGCACTGGACCTTCCCGAGATACGAGCAGATAGCGGCTGAAGCCAAAGAACTGGACGTGGATTTAGTGATCCAGCATGTCAACCTGCGTAAACCCTATGAACGTCAGAACCTGTCCCACGACACCTGGCAACTGGTTAAAACCTGTCACAAACCCCTGCTGCTTATCAAGGACAATGGCTGGACGGCAGCGCCAGTGATAATGGCGGCGGTCGATCCGGTTAACAGCCACCACAAACCAGAAGGACTGGACTTCACTATTTTGAACACGGCTCTCGAGATAGAGAAAGCGCTCGCCGGGGTCCTGCACGTTGTCCATGCTTATTCAGAGTCAGCAAGACCTTTTCCCAAGGCCGGTTCGATTCTGGCATCACACAGCGCGGCAATGGAAGATTTACTGGCCGGCTACGCTTTCAGCCCGAGCGCAATTCATTTGCTAGATGAAACGCCGGTAAACGCTATTCTGCAGAGTCAGGAATCTCTGCAGGCGGAGGTAATCGTGATTGGTGCATTGTCCCGTTCGCGCCTGGCGGAAGCAATTATAGGCAATACGGCAGACAGGCTCTTGGACTTCGTGCATTCAGACCTGTACATAATCAGGTCAACTTGAAACGACAAATCTTCAGGCCTCGCTGCGGATACTTGTCAGCAAATTCTGCTGCCGCCGGAATTGCCTCCACATACTCGGCATTCCGCAAGTTCGCTGAAAACAGACCCAACAGATAGTTGGATTCGAGAAACGGGCTGTTTACCGTGGCTATTATATCGGCACCAGGTTTGCACATTTTGGACAATTTCCTGATTACACTTCGATAGTTTTTCTCCACATCGAAACTGCCACGCTGCCGCGTCGGCGGATCGATAACCACCAGATCGTAACGGCCGTATTGCTGGATGCGGCCCCAGGATCGAAACAGGTTGTAGGGAATAGACTTGACCTGATCCATGGGCTGATTGTTTAGCTGGTGGTTCTTCTCACCCCAATTGATGCTGGTCTTGCTGATGTCGACGTTTGTCACCCGAGTGGCACCGCCGGCCAGTGCAGCGACTGAAAGTGAACAGGTATAGGCGAAAAGGTTAAGCACATTTTTGCCCTCACTGTGAGCTTGCAGCCACTCACGTAAGGGCCGCGTGTCCAGGAACAAGCCCGCATTCTGTTGCCTGCCCGGGTGTACCTCGAACACCAACTTGTTCTCCTGCACAATAAGACAGGGCAAGTCGTCGCCGAACAGTAACTCCACCGGCGCGCCCTGCTGGTAACGTTTTTGCAATATTATAGATTTGACCTGACCGAGCTTGTCCGCTTCGACAATATCGGCAGATAATTCTCCAGCATCGGCAATCTCGCCGTAGGCGGTTACCAAAACCAACGGCTTAAACCAATCGATGCAAACATGTTCAAGGCCTGGGTACAAATGACCACGACCATGAAACACCCGCAGCGCTTCCTCTCGAGCGCTACCAAAAAACTCACCGATCGCTGCTTTTAATACTGCTTCCATTAGGTCCGGCTCTCTACTATTTTCGATTCGAAGTCCATACTATCAAACCTCTGCAGGCGAGGCAGGCGGCAAGGATAATTACTTCTGGATCGACATCCCCAGAGGCTATGCCCTGAGGCATATTGCGTCAACCCGTGGGACTTGTGCTTTTTACCGCAATGCACCACACTCAAGCGATTCCAGTATAAGAACTATAAAGGGAGATGATGATAATGCACGATGAAAAAATTGACCGCCGAGCGCTGTTAAAGCGCAGCATTAACACCGGGCTGGCACTAGGTGCCGTAGCCTCATTACCACGCTGGGCCATGCCGGCACTGGCGCAGAATGAAGTGCTTGTGCCCTTTTCCGATATGCCGGAAGACTTCCAACGCGGCCCTGCTATACCAGGCGGCACCCATTTCCTCGATACCCGACAGATTTCCTCTTTTTATACTGACAACGCCGACTTCTACGTCGTGCAACACTACGGGCAACCAGAGGTGGATGTAGACAACTATCGCCTAAAAGTAACCGGTCTGGTGGAGAATGAGCGTGAGTACACCCTCAGCGATCTACAAGCTAAAAGCCAGTTTCAACAAGATGCCGGTTTTGAATGTGGTGGCAATAGCAGCAGGCTCTATCATGGCTTGATTGGTAATGCGAGATGGGGTGGAGTGAGTCTTAGACAAATATTACTGGAATGTGGGATCAAGCCTGAAGGCAAGGAAGTGGTGTTTTTTGGGGCCGATGAGGGAACAGAGCTAATTCGCGACACTGATGTCGACCAAAACTTTGCCAGAAGCCTGCCACAGGAAGACGCTATGCGCGAGGAGAACATGCTGGCTTTGCAAATGAATGGTGAAGCCTTACCGCAATTTCACGGCAGACCCTTACGCCTTCTGATTCCGGGTTTCTATGGCGTCGCCAATGTGAAGTGGCTGACGCAGATCCACGTGCAGGACAGACGTTTCATGAGTCGATTCATGGGGCGAGACTATGTCACCTTAAAGAAAGAAATCATCGGGGATCGTGAACGTTGGGTAGAAAATTCGGTGACAAGGATTCAATTAAAATCCGCCATTTCCCGAGTCACTCGAACAGGGAATACTCACAAGATCTCAGGCTTCGTGCTAACCGATGGTACGCCTGTCCGCAGCGTTGAGATCAAGATCGATAATGGCCCCTGGCGTCAAGCCGAGCTCGACCCTGCGGCGACGAAGTACTCCTGGAAGTTGTTTCAATACCAATGGAGCAATGCCAGTGCTGGCGAGCATACGATGGTATCCCGAGTAACAGATACTAACGGCAATGTGCAATTTACCGAAGCTCAGATGCCAGAGAAGATAAGCCGCTGGGAGAACCACGAACAATTCCTCCGCACCATCGTAATATCTGGCTAGCTTGACTGGACTACGCTAGCAGCCTCAAAGCATCAGGACGCCTCACAGATGCAGAGAATTGCTTGATCAGTTAACACTCTGATCAATTAATTCTCTGCGTGCAGCGGGGCTTGTGCATGGACCATTGCCGAAGTACCTCTGCAGGCTGAACCCGAACTGTAGCCGTCTTACCCTGACCAATGATTTAGGGGTGCTGCCTTGTATATCTGGCCCGCATTTAACTCTCAAAGTAGCCATCTTGCCTGCTCGCGATGGCTGCGCAATGAAATCAATAGTGGAAACTAATTTGCAGTGTTTGTTTATAGAATTTCTCATTGCGTCTATCATTAATTGTCAGAATAGTATGTGTTATCTATACGGTATACTGAGCGCCAATGAGTAGTGCACATGACATCCTGCAGTCTGTTTTTGGCTTTTCGTCCTTTCGACCACCCCAGGACCAAATAATAGACACCGTCATCGAAGGCGGTGATGCCCTGGTATTGATGCCAACCGGTGGTGGTAAATCGCTGTGCTATCAGCTTCCCGCCATCGTTAGAGAGGGCTGTGGCGTCGTCATCTCTCCACTTATCGCCTTGATGCAGGACCAGGTCAGTGCTCTACGCTTGCTTGGCGTGCGCGCTGCATTTCTCAATTCCACTCTCGATAGAAACAGCGCCGAGGAAATCGAACAAAGCTTGCTAGCCGGCAATCTGGACCTGCTGTATATCGCCCCGGAGCGGCTCAATCAGGCAAGAACCCTTGGCCTCCTGCGGCAGGCCCGCATTTCATTGTTTGCTATCGACGAGGCCCACTGTGTTTCCCAATGGGGTCACGATTTTCGCGCCGACTATCTGCAATTGAGCTTGTTGCATGAACTGTTTCCAGATGTACCGCGGATCGCCCTGACTGCCACGGCCGATGATCGTACTAGAGAGGAAATAATTCAGCGTCTTCAACTCTCCGCGGCACGCCATTTCATTGCCGGCTTCGATCGACCCAACATCCGTTATCGCATAGCGCTGAAACACAATGCGAAGCAACAATTCCTCAAATTTTTGCAGCAGGAACACGCCGATGACGCCGGCATTGTCTATTGCCTGTCCCGCAAAAAAACTGAAGATATTGCCTACTGGCTGCAGGACCAGGGTTTCAATGCCCTGCCCTACCACGCCGGTCTGGAGGCGACTACCCGAGCCACTCATCAGAGCAAGTTTTTGCGCGAAGAAGGCGTCATCATCGTCGCCACCATCGCCTTTGGCATGGGCATCGACAAACCCGATGTACGCTTCGTAGCCCACCTCGATATGCCCAAGACCATTGAGGCCTACTATCAGGAAACTGGTCGGGCCGGGCGCGACGGCGAAGCGGCCAATGCCTGGATGATATATGGCCTGCAAGACGTCATTAAATTGCGGCAGATGATGGCGGGCTCAGAGGGTAACGAAGAATTCAAGCGAGCCGAGCAGCATCGACTCAACGCGATGCTGGGGCTGTGTGAAATCACGACTTGCCGACGCCAGACTCTGCTCGCCTACTTCGGCGAAATTCTGCAGCAACCCTGTGGTAATTGCGATAGCTGTTTAGAGCCGGCACAGACCTGGGATGGTACCGAAGCAGCACGAATGGCACTGAGTGCTGCCTATCGGACCGAGCAACGCTTCGGCGTCAATCATTTGATCGACGTATTGCGCGGTGCCGATACCGATAAAATATTCCAGTTCAATCACCAGCACCTTTCTTCCTATGGCATTGGCAAAGATCTGGACAGCAATCAGTGGCGCTCGGTATTCCGGCAGCTGGTTGCACGGGGGTTTCTCAGTGTCGACCTGGAGCGCTTTGGCGCAATGCGGCTGGAATCAACATGTAGACCGCTGTTACGCGGCGAAGAGACTATCGAACTACGCCGCGACATCAAACCTAAAGCGGCGAAACGGCAGACCAGGACACCACTGGCGTTGGATGTGGATATTGCACTGTGGGAAGCGCTGCGAGACTGTCGTCGTATCTTCGCTGAGGAACAAGGGGTACCCCCCTACGTTATTTTTCACGACAGCAGCTTGCAGGAGATGTGTGTAAACCTGCCACAGACTATGAATGAATTCAGCCTGGTGAGCGGTGTCGGCGAGAGAAAACTGGGAAAATACGGGCCGGCATTCATTCGAGTGATCGGCGATCATTTGACTGCAGATCATCAATAGAAAAACCGGGTTCAAGAAAATGGAAGTCAGGTCTTGCAATGCTGTAGCGGAGTTGGCACCCTTGGTTGCGGTATAGAATAAGAATTCGGGGGATGTTATGGGTAAAAAAACGGCTTTATTCTTCGGGCTGGTGTTCACAGCAAGCGTATTCAACAGCAGCTTAGCCACGGAATTTGACCAAATTGGCAACTTCGATTTTCCCACATCCGGCTCGCCTGCAGCGCAGCAACATTTCCTGCTAGGGGTTGGCTACCTGCATAGTTTTGGCCTGACTCAGGCGCAGGCGGAATTTCGTAAGGCCCAGGAAATTGAGCCGGATTTTGCCATGGCCTATTGGGGTGAGGCATTCACCTATCAACACCCTTTTTTCGGACAACTGGATGACGGTCCCGGGCAGGCGCTAATGCGGCTGGGGACTAGCCACGAGGCACGCCTCGCGAAGGCGCCAACAGCGCGAGAGAAAGGCTTTCTGCTGGCCGCCGAGGCCTACGCTCTCACCGCAGGTGGCATGGCCGAGCGTCGCACCGGCTGGATGCATGCCATGGCCGAGCTGTATCGAAGCTTCCCCGATGACGATGAGGTCAAGGCCTTCTATGCCGTCGCCATGCTGGCTGGAGCGACAGCGGCAGGGCCAGCCAGAAACCGTATCAATATGCAGGCCGGCGCACTGGCGCTGGAGCTGTTTAAGAAAAATGATAACCATCCTGGCGCTCCGCACTACGTGATCCATGCCTTCGACGATCCGCAACACGCACCCATCGCACTGGAGGCAGCCAGAAAATATGCCAGCATAGCGCCGGCTGTTTCCCATGCACGGCATATGCCCACTCACATTTTTATTCAACATGGAATGTGGAACGAAGTATCCCAGTGGAACGAATCTGCGTTCAGTGCCGGTGTCGCATTGTGGAAGCCCGGCGACACCGTGGGTGACCTGAACCACTCCTCAGACTGGGGCCAGTACGGTGATTTACAGCGCGGTGATCTGGAGCGTTCAAAACTCTGGATCGCCAGAGCCAAAGAGGTGTTGAAAAAAAATCCTGGCGATGGCCGTTCCGACGGCGTTGTTCGCAGCATGCAGGCTCGCCACATCATCGAGAGCCAGCACTGGCAGACACAGGAATTCTCCGAGGACCTGAATGCCAACGAGCTACTGGCGCTCGGGCTCAGTGCCGCCAATCTCGGCGATCTGGCGCTAGCTAAGCAGATAGCTGATCGGCTCAACAGCTTGTCGGCAGCTAGCCCTGACAATGGCGCACTGACAATAGCCAGCATGGAAGTAACGGCACTCACCTTATTGAAAGAAGCCAGTAGCCAGGCCCTGGTAGATTTGCCGAAGCGACAACAGGCACTGGCGTTGTTAACAGAGGCAGTGGAGCTTACGAAAATCCAACGGCCACCGAACGGCGCCGCCAATCCACTAAAACCGGTGCACGAACTTGCCGGCGAACAACTGCTGGAACTTGACGAGTTTGCAGCTGCCGCCGAGTTATTCGAAGCTTCCCTCTTGCGCATGCCCAATCGACCCTTGTCACTATTGGGTGCAGCGCGTAGCTATGACAAGATGGGCGAGCGCAGCAAGGCGAAAATCATGTATGAATCGCTACTGGCGGTATGGGTTGACGACAGTCACCCTGCAGTGCAGGAAGCAAAAAAACATCTGGGCTATTAACTATGAAGAATCTAGAGTTGGAAAAAGTGGCTGGCAACGGCTTGATTAACCGCCGACATTTATTGGGGCTAGGGCTCACTGGCATGGGCGTAGCAGTTGCCAACTCGGCGCTGGCCGCCGATGCCGGCTTGCTGCTGGATATTCCAGCCTGGTCCAAAACACCGGGCCCCGGCGCCAGCGGCTATGGCAGTCGCTCCGGCTTCGCCGATCAGTTCCAGCGCGCCGCAGGCAGTCCCAATCCGAACTACCCGGGTGGGGGATCTTCACGCTCACCGCTGCAACATATACAGGGAACTATTACACCCAATGGCCTGCATTTTGAGCGCCATCATTCCGGTGTGCCGGCGATCGATCCCTCGCAACACAAGCTGGTCATCAATGGCCTGGTCAGGTAGCCCCTGGTATTTAGCTACGAAGACTTACTGAAGTACCCCATGGTAAGCAAGATCTACTTCCTCGAGTGTTCTGGCAACAGCGGTGCTCTATGGGCTGCTAATACAGCAAATGGCACGGCGCAGAGCTTGCACGGACTGGTCTCCTGCGCAGAGTGGACCGGGATTCCCCTGTCCACTCTGCTGGATGAAGCGGGCGTGGAGGAGGCAGCACAGTGGGTTAGCGCAGTAGGCGCCGATGCCGCCAGTATGGGTCGCTCCGTTCCCCTCAACCGAGCCATGGATGATGTCCTCGTGGCCTTGTATCAGAATGGCGAGCCAGTACGCCCAGAGCAGGGTTATCCCATGCGTTTATTAGTTCCCGGCTGCGAAGGCAACATCAGCGTAAAGTGGCTGACCCAGATCAAGCTCACCCGCAGCGCCAGCCAGTTCCGGGATGAAACCAGTAAATACACCGACACCCAGCCCGATCGCCTCAGCCGGCAATTTACCTTGCCCATGGGAACCAAGTCCGTCATTACTACGCCCTCGGGGCAAATGTCCCTGCAGAGGCAAGGCCTCTATCAAATAACAGGTATTGCCTGGTCCGGTCGTGGCAGTATTCGCCGGGTCGAGGTGAGCGCGGATGGCGGCCAAACCTGGGCCGATGCCATGCTCGATGACCAGCATGCTAACAAGGCCCTAGCGCGCTTTCGCATCCCCTGGCAATGGTCCGGCGCTAGCGCCATCCTGCAAAGTCGCGCCACCGATAGCCAGGGCAACATACAGCCTGACCGCGATGGTCTGATCAGTGCACGTGGGACCCTGGGCCGTTATCATTTCCACGGCATTCAAAGCTGGTCAGTCAACGCCACCGGGGAGGTGAGAAATGTCTTTGCGTAAAAAGCTAATCCGCGTTCTTGTTCCTGTCGCTGCCAGCCAACTCATGTTGCTTTCGGTTGCAGTTTCCCAGGCCCAGTCCGTGGGACTTGGCACACCAATTAGCGAGAGTCAGTTACAGAATTTCGATCTGATTGCCGGTGCCGATGGCATTGGCTTTCCCGCAGGCAGCGGCACAGCCCTGCAGGGCAAGGAAGTATACGACGTTAAATGCGCCACCTGTCACGCCCCCAATGGCGAAGGTACGTCGGGCAATACGGTTCTTGTTGGTGGCGATATGCACTCTGACGGCGTGCCGCTACGCACCGTAGGCAGTTACTGGCCCTACGCCAGCACCCTGTTTGACTACGTGCGCAGAGCCATGCCAGCCACCGCGCCAAAATCCCTGAGCGACATCGAAGTCTATCAGGTCACCGCCTACGTGCTTTATCTCAATGGCATTATCGATCAGTACAAGATACTCAACAGCGAAAGTCTGACCGAGATCAATATGCCAAATAAGGGTGGCTTCATCGATAGCAGCCAGCAACAATAACATCCTCTATAGTCACTATTTGTCACTATCTTTTTGCTCAGGTATTAGTACAATACGCCCGCCAGAAAAAACCGGTGTACAAAACCCCACTGTCCGAGGATGTCATGAAAAAGCAGTTTTTGTTGTGCCTGGGAAGCGCAGTCGTCGCTTGTCTATATTCAATTTCAGTTCTAGCCGCCGAAGCAGAACTGGCCATACCTCGCATCGACGCTGAGCCAGGGTTCGCTGACTTCGCCGATATGAGCCCGTCTACTACACTGGCCAGATCGATGCTTAAGGTAGCAAACTTTATCCAGAGAACTCCCGACGATGGCGACGCCGCTACCCAGCGTACCGAAGTCTATATCGGTTACGATCAACAGCAATTTCACGCCATATTTCTCGCTTTCGATTCCGATCCAGAGCAGATTCGCGCCAACCTTTCCTCCCGGGAAAATATCGATGGCGACGACTCCGTCGAGATGACTATCGATACTTTTAATGATCAGCGCGCAGCCTTTTCCTTTCGATCGACTCCAATGGGCATACAGTGGGACGCACGCTGGACCGAGGGTTCCTCGCGCCGGGCCGGATTCGATACCACACTGCAGGCAGTCTGGGACAGCGAAGGCGAACTGACGGATCAGGGATACATGGTGAAAATGGCGATTCCTCTACGTAGTCTGCGCTTTCCCGATGCTACTGAGCAGCTGTGGCGAATTCAGTTTGGTCGACAGATTCCGCGTTTGAATGAGGAGGCTTACTGGCCAGCATACTCTATCGCTATTGAAGGCCGTTTGAATCAGACCTCAATGCTAACTGGTATTCGAGATGTCTCACCAGGCAACAACTCGCAGATCATCCCCTTTATCTTCGCCCGGGAAGTCGACTCACTGGATACCGGTGCGGCCGGTGGACCGAAGCTCGACCAGAGCTCTGAGCAGGACGTGGGTATCGATGCCAAATTCGTTTTTAACGACTCCATGGTATTGGATATAACCCTGAACCCGGACTTCAGCCAGGTGGAATCGGACCAGCCCCAGGTTACTGTTAACCAGCGCTTCGAGGTGCAGTTTCCGGAAAATCGGCCTTTCTTTGTGGAAAATGCGGATTTCTTCGCCACCGATTCGACCCTGGTATTCACCCGTCGCATTGTCGATCCGGAAGGTGGCATGCGCTTCACCGGTCGTGCCGGCGACTATGGCTTCGGGGCCATCCTCATCAACGATGAGGCACCGGGTTTAAATCGGGCAGCCAGTGACCCGCTCAAAGGCGAGAAAGCCAATATCGGTATTCTTCGCGGTTTTCGGGATATCTCTGACCAATCCCGTATCGGCTTCCTGCTGACCGACCGTGAATTGGCAGATGGCTATAACCGGGTCGCCAGCCTGGACGGCCGCTTCAAACTCACCGAAAACTGGATCACCCAGATGCAACTAATCGGTACCGACAGCGAGCCTGCTGCCGGCGGCGAATCCACTACCGGCTACCAGCGTAATATTCAACTCAATCGGGTGGGGCGAACAGTAAATACCCACAGCCACTTTATTGAGACCACCGGGGATTTTAATGCCGAATTAGGTTTTACCAATCGTTTTTCCAAACCTGATGTTTCCGGCATTCATAATCGCATGGCGCTCAATTTTTTTCCGGATAACTCGGTTGTTGATAACTGGAATACAACCTTCATGGATGTGTACCTGGAAGACAATAGTGGGAAAAGGATTTATCACCAATTTCGTTCAAACTTTAATGTCAGGACTACGACCAATGGCCTGGGTGCGGGCTATACGGAATCCGATGAGCTATTGAGACCTCAGGATTTTTCGGGAATCGTTACTGATACCAAATTCGGTTATGAGAACTGGAGCCTAAGCTATTCCAATAAAACGCTCAACTCTCTGGAATTCGATACCAGCTATCGCGGCGGCACAACAATAAATCTGGTGCCACTGCCGGGCGAGTTACCCAATGTTGCCGACATGACACGCATCGACCTCGACGTATTGTGGCGCCCA
>Ga0209402_10005836_pt1 | contig 10861 bp, 11 predicted proteins | sample ArcticOcean_MG_C_3_FD_187437 | JGI IMG/M metagenome (GOLD analysis project Ga0209402, IMG submission 187437) | Marine microbial communities from western Arctic Ocean - ArcticOcean_MG_CB8_126 (SPAdes) (version 2) | ecosystem: Environmental > Aquatic > Marine > Oceanic | place: Arctic Ocean... | reverse complement strand
ATTAACAGTAATGCCAGCACCAGATGATCCTGAACGAGGATTAATTGGAATTATGAGAGATAATTCATTTGCATATACACCTGTAATGAATTTCATTGAATGGAATGATCCAACTGTTTCAATGTTCTTGTTATGGTTATGGATGATTTCATTTTTTATAGGTATAATCAACATGCTCCCATTACCAATTTTGGATGGTGGAAAATTTATTCATATTATTATCGATAAAAGATTTTCAGATAAAGCAGTTAAAACTACAATGTGGATAATTTATGCATTTACATTTATTCTATTTGGTCTCAATATTGCATTATCATATATGAAATCTGGTTGGTTTACAATCTAAAATTACCTAAAAAATTATGGTAAGTTTGTTAAATATACTTACGCACAATTTACATTTAAAATTTTGATTTTAAAAAAAGCCTTTTCTTTTATAATTCATAACGTAAGGGTAGAAGTTATTTTTTTAATAAAATTATTTTATAACCATTACTTGAGAATCTGCAATTTCAATAATTTTTTCAAGTTCATTCTCAAAAAATTCTTGGAATGCTTTTGTAATTCCAGGCATTGAATTAGCCTTATAATCATGACTTACAATTCTTCCACCCTTAACCATTTTTGGCCAAAAAAATTCTAATGAATCAATAGTACTTTGATAAAGATTAGTATCTAAATGAACAAAACAGAATTTTTTGTCTAAAATTGAATTAGCTGTTTCTGGAAAAATACCTTTAAAAAAATAAACATTTTCATATTTTTCAAGATATTTTTTTACAGAGTCAACACTTGTATCATGTAACCATCCTGATTGTACAAAAAGATCATACTCTTTTGTTTTTGGTAATCCTTCAAAAGTATCAAATAGATAAAGATTTTTCTTACCTTTAGATTCACATAACAATTTTGATGTTCCGCCTTTATACACTCCAACTTCAGCAATATCACCTGAAAGATTTTTCATAGATTTTAATGAAGAATATAAAGTATATTGTTCATCATTATCTGCTCCTCTATTATCACCAATTTCTTTAATTATACGTAAAAAATTTGAATCAAATTTTTCATACATTTGTTCTGCAAATAACAAAGAATGAAAATAATGAACATTGTTAAACCCAGACTCTTGTAATTTTGGAATAATTTCATAACGAACAGAACTTGAAATTATCAAACAAGTATCAGGAGAAAATGATTTTAATTCATCAAGAGAAATAATTTTAATTCCACATAACATAGTATTCCATAATTTTGGATTACTGTCACAAAAAAGAAGTTGTTGTTTTTTGAAACCTTTTAAAATTAGATTATAAAAAACTCTTACTCCCCTACTTCCAGCACCATAAAGAATTATTTGGTTATTTTTATTATTTTCAAGAAATGTATTTAAATCCTGATTATCGGTACTTTCAGTCATAATTTTTCATATAGTAATTAATTTCAAATTATTTCATTGATGATATAAATATATGTTAATGGGTAATTTAATATGAAAAAATTTTTAGAGAAAATTAAAAATGTGCTTAACGATGCTGTTGGATTTAACTGATGTACATAAAAAAAATGGAATCAAAAAAGATACTCAAATTACAAATCACAGATATGAATTAAATGGGTGGAAAGAAGATTGAGAAATAAAATATTTGAAGGAAAAAAATGTATTATTACAGGCGCTACAGGAGGACTTGGAAAACAAATTGCAATAGAATTAGCACAAGCAGGCTGTAATCTTTTTTTAACTGGAAGAGATAATGAAAAATTAGAATTATTAAAAAAGGAATTAAAAATAAAAAATCAAGAAATCGAAATATTTTACAAATCAGCAGATTTAAGAAAGAATGAGCATGTTAGTGACTTGATAGATATGGTCCGTAAAAAAAATTCCACAATAGATATTCTGATAAATTGTGCTGGAAATTTTCCAGTTAATCCTTTATCAGAAAGTACAATTGAAGAATTTGATAGTTGTATGAATTTGAATGTAAGAGCACCATTTGTGTTATCTAAAGAATTTTCAAAAGATATGATCGAAAATAAATGGGGGCGAATTGTAAATATTGCTTCATCTGGTGCATACAACGGATTAAAAAATACCTCAATATATCGATCATCAAAACATGCTTTACTAGGATTAAGTAGAAGTTTGAGTAGTGAATTAAAAGAATTCAATGTAAGAGTATTTTGTTTTTCACCAGGACCAATGAAAACAGAAATGGGAAAGGAAATCATTAATAAAGAAAATCACAGTGAAAGATTCGATACATTTATGCAGACTAATGAAATAGCAGAATTTATAATATTTGTGATAAGTTTTGAAAATAATTTAATGTCTCCAGAAATTAGAGTAGGAAGAATGGTATGAAGGAAAAAACCAATTTATTTTCTTTGAAAAATAAAGTTATTTTGATAACAGGAGCAGGAAGAGGAATTGGAAAATATTTAGCAGAGAAAATGGCTGAGCAAAATGCAATTGTTTTTTCAATTGATAAAAAATTCCAAAAAAATGTATCAAAAAATATAAAAAATATTTTTGAAATTGAATGTGATATAACTGATCAACCTAAATTCAAAAAAATTTGTTCAGAAATTATTAAAAAGAAAAAACGAATTGATGTATTAATAAATAATGCAGGCATATCAATGGCAAATAAAGAATCAGGTAAACTATATGAAAAAGCTAAATGGGACAAAACAATTGAAATCAATTTAACTTCACATTTCGTTTGTTCACAAGAAGTAATCAAATATATGAGAAAACAGAAAAAAGGTTCAATTATTAATATCACAAGCATTAATGCAGAATTAGGTTTTCCTAGAAATCCAGCTTATGTAGCATCAAAAGGAGGACTTAAAATGCTAGGGAAATCATTAGCCAAAGATTGGGGAAAATACGGAATCAGAGTCAACAATTTAGGTCCTGGATATATAAAAACAGACATGACAGGAAAAACATATTCAAATAAAAAATTGCAATTAGAAAGAGCAAAACATACAATGTTAGGTAGATGGGGTGAAAAGGATGATTTAGTTGGTCCATGTATTTTCTTAGCATCAGATGCATCAAAATACATGACTGGTCAAGATGTTTATGTAGACGGTGGTTGGATTTCTAACAGCTTAATTACAGAATAATAGAAGAATTAAGAAATTTTCCAATCATCAAATGTAATTTGTTCAGCAAGAATTCCATCTAAAGAAAAAATTTTAGAATTGTTTTTTAAAATAGTTTGAAAAACTAAATCTTTTCCTTCAAGAAATTTTTCATACATATTACTTAATTTTATTCCTGAAAGCAAAATTGAATTAGCATTAAAATAATTTGCTAAAGAGATTGCAGATAAACCACTATTATCCATTGTATATACACCTGAAATAATTTTTGGTAAATCATTTTCAAGATATTGAGGAGAAAACCAAAAAATTTCACCCCCTAATTCTAAAATTTTTTTTGGTACATCAGGATGAACAATTAAAGATAATGCATATTTTCCTTTTTTTGTAAAATATTCTTTTTTTGGAGGATGATGATCAACAGTCACGTACAAATCAGATTCAATCATTGTTGAAGGAGTAGTGAATCTAGGTGTAAATTCAGGATGTATATTTTCTCCCCGACCACAAATAAGGATTTTTTCACTATCAAAGGATAAATCATGAATTGATTTTTTTATATTTTTAATATTTACTTCAGAATGTGCTTTAATATTTTCGGGAGTAATATTATCAAAAAAGTCTATTTTTGTCAAATTCATTCAACATATACATAATATATTTTTAAATTCTTCATATATAATTATGATAAGTATTTGTAACGTTAAAATTGGTTACTAATAAAAAGGATGAAAAATGGAAAATAGTATATTAAAAAATAAAAATTGTTTAATCACAGGTGCAACAGGAGGTTTAGGTAAAGAAATAGCAGTAGAATTAGCAAAAAAAGGAGTAAATCTTTTTTTAACATCCAAAAAAGAAGATTTACAAAAATTGCAATTAGAAATAAAAAAAAACAATAATGAAATTATTGTGGAATATCAATGTGTAGATCTTAGATGTGATGATGGGGTTAAGACATTAATTAAAAATGTTCATGAAAAATTTTCTTCAGTAGATATTCTGATAAATTGTGCCGGAGAAAATCATAGAAAACCATTATCAGAAAGTACAATTGAAGAATTTGATAGTTGTATGAATTTGAATGTAAGAGCACCATTTGTGTTATCTAAAGAATTTTCAAAAGATATGATCGAAAATAAATGGGGGCGAATTGTAAATATTGCTTCATCTTCAGCACATAATGGTTTTAAAAATGCTGCAGTTTATTGTACATCAAAACATGCTTTGCTAGGCCTATCTAGAACATTATTTGCTGAATTAAAAAATCAAAATATAAGAACATTTTGTGTTTCACCAGGTTCTATGAAAACTAGAATGGCAAAAGAAGATGAAGGACTATTAGCTGAACACGATTATAATACATTCATGGAACCTAATGAAGTTGCAGAATTTATCACAAAAATAATTTCCTATGATAATGAGATGATTTCACAAGAGATCAATCTAAGTCGTTTATCAATTAATTAATTTTAGAGATATGGCCAATCAGCAGAATTTATTATCTCTTCAGTTTTAGGTAAAGATTTATTATCAGAAATACCTCTACGAAGAATTTTCTTTACAAATACTTTAGTTAAAATCCTACTTACACCAATATCTGAAGAAGTATAAAGCTCAAGCGAGCGTTTTATTATATCAAGTTGTTCGTTAGTTAAAATAAATTTTAGTCTAATTGAATCCTTTAGATATAATTCAGATAAAGAAATATTTTTGTCATTGGAAAATTTTTCAACATCATATCGAAGAACAACTTCAGGAGTTTTATCTAAATTCTCAAAAATATTTGAAATACATGAAGAATCATAGTTTAAGACATCATCTAAGAAATCTAAATTTTCTTGTGTATTTTGTTGATTTTCAGATAATAATTTTTCAAGTGTTATTTTTGCGAATTTTTTTAAATCAGGTACAAATCTACTCATAGCGATTGCTTTATGAACAAATAGTAAATTATATCCCAAGTCACCCGAGATGTATGAGTCAACAATTCCAGGTTTTTGGATATTTTGAATTAAATCTTCATGTTTTAACCACAATTCTTGTCTAGTATCTTGTTCATATTTTGAAAATAGTTCATCAACACCTGCAAGCATTTTTTCACTGAAAAGAAGTTCCAGCCATCTATATGGAGATAATTTTAAAAATTTTATAAAATCTAATGCAGTTCCAAATAAACCATCATTATGATATATGTGAATTAATAAATGCATTTTTCTACATTTAACATAATCCTCAAATGAAAGAGAGTTAGTACTAATACAAACTTCTTCAATTTCTGCAGCAATTATTTGCTTTCCTAATACATCATAATAACCAAAACAACGAGGTAGAATTCTGAAACGTGTTTTCATTTCAAACTCATTTCGTGTTAAAGGAGTATTCATTTCGGTTCCAGGTAACATCATTAACTGATATGTATTGACATGATTGAATCTTGCATTGATTACTGTGTTAATTGTCTCAAAATGTGATTTTAATGATTCCCCAGGCAATCCAAGTATTATTTCACTTCTAGAATCAGCATCAATTTCTGCAGCTTCAACAGCCAATTGCATTAAACTATCTCCAGAAATGTTACTTCGCTTAATATTTTTTAATACATCTTCATCTAAAGTTTGAACAGAACCAGATAGTCGTATTGCTCCTTTTACAAGTCGTGCCGCATTTAAAACTCTAGGTTTATTGTTTTTTCCAGTATCACATTGAATATACTCAGGCCAATGATATTTTTCCTGACATATAGCAATAGATTTGCATGTTTCTATATCTTCATTATACATTCCAAAATTAGAATCAACTAACCATAAATCATTACGACCACCTTTATTTCGAACTTGTTGCATTTTTGAACCAATGTAATTTAATTCAGAATTAATTTTTTCTTCTTTATTTCTATAGATTTTCGAATAATATGACATTCCTTCAACACAAAATGTACATCCAAAAGGACAACCACGAGTAGTCTGTATAACAGGTTGTAATTTTCCATCAAAGAACTCATCCATTTTTCCTTCCAGATATGGAGAAGGGATTTCAGTTAGATCTTTTATTCGTTCAACAGTGGAAGAAATTCTTGGTTGATCATCTGATGAAATGTAATGTACAGAAGGTAATTCAGTTTTTAGATTAGTCTTTTTCATACCTGAGCGTATCAATTCAGCAATAAGATTTGCAAAAGCTAGTTCCCCTTCACCCTTAATATGAAAATCTATTTCTGGATGATCTCTTAGAAATTTTTCCTGCTCAGATTCTACAACAGGGTAGTTTGGACCACCCATTACAATAATAGTATCTGCAGCATATTCCTTTATTCTTCTTGCAAGAGCTAGAGATAATTCTGAATTCCACATATAATTACTAAAACCAATTACATCTGGAATTTCTTTTTCTAAAGCCATAGTTAATTTTTCAGGATATTTGAAAACTCTAATTGAATTATTGAGTTTAACATTTTTTTCAGTAAATGTTGCAATCCCACCAACTGCAGAAGGCATAGATTCAGATGAAATTTGTTGTTGAGTATATGTTGGATCAACTAACCAAATTTTGATATCAGAGGGATTTTCTATTTCAAGATTAACAGAATTTGGTTTCTCTTTTATTCCATCATGTTTAGAATCAATTTTTATTAATGACATTCTTATTTTTTAAATTCCCAGATAATATTTAACTGTCTGCAATAATTTATACGTATATTTGGAAGAAATTATGTTTTTAATAATTTCATTATTCGTTTTACATCTTTTAAATCTTCAAGTGTATCTATATTATATGATAATTCAATAGGCATTTTATAAAATCCAATTTTACCAGAAATTCGACAATTACTCTTTTTAAATGCATTAAGTGTACTTGCAAACAGAGCTCCATTCTCATACAATTGTTCTTTCATATTTTGATGATTAGGTCTTTTTTTAGGATCATAACTAATAGATGTAACACTATCATTTTTTTTATAATTCCATAAAAATGTGTAATAAGAAAAACCACTTAAAACAGAATCAAATTTATTTTTAATCAACAGTTTTAGTGCGCCATCAATATGATATGAATTTCTTAATGGAGAAGTATTCTGTAAAATAATTATTAATTTAGGTACATAGTTTTCTTTTTCCTTCAAATAATCTAAAACATGGTTTATTGTAGGTTCCAAACCAATTTTGTCATCAGAGAGTTTTTTTGGTCTTTTAATTACTTCAGATCCATAAAATTTTGCTGATTTTAAAATTTTTTCATTATCAGTAGAAACGATAGTTCTAGTGATTAGTTTTGATTTTAATGCAGCATTAACTGTATAATATAACAAAGGTTTTTTTTCAATTTTAATAATATTTTTGAACGGAATTCCTTTTGAACCACCTCTTGCAGGGATTATGGCTAATATTTCCATAGGTTTTTTTTATTGATTAAGTATAAAATCTATTATATAATTTAAGGAAAGATTATAACCTTAATTGGAAAAACAGCATTAAAAATGGAATATCAAACAGTAGGTAATTTTAAAGAAGATGGATATACAATAATAAAAAACATTATTCCTAATAGAAGAATTGACACATTATTAGAAAATATTTTTAAATTATATTGTAAATTTTCAAATGAAAGTGGAGATGAAATTAAGAAGTTAGATGAACCATTTAATCACAGCATATTTCATGAAAAACTAATCAATTTTAGAAAAGAAAAACCAGAATTGTTTGGAGCGATATATGATAGTCTTAAAACTAGTGTAGCATTAAATCAAATTGTAATGAGTGATTCAGTTATTGAGAATATATCAAAATTTTTGAATGTAGCACCAAGTGAACTTTCAATATCTGAACCTATGTGTAGACTAGATGTTCCAGAAGATAAAAGAAATACACTTTTTTGGCACCAAGAAAGATCATTTTTCCCTCAAAATAGAGATGGATTAAAAGGATTAGTTAGTTGGATACCACTCTCTGATGTTGATGAAGAGATGGGAGCAATTCACATATCTCCTAAAAGTCATGAAGAAGGATTTTTAGAACCAGAAACTGAAAAGAAAGAAAATCTTTTACATACAACACAAATTCCAGTTCCAGAAGAAAAAATAAAAAAATATGAAGATGTTGTCGTTTCTGTAAAAAAAGGTGATGCAGTATTTTTCAACATGTTGTTATTTCATCGCTCTGGGGTAAATGTTTCAAATAAAATACGATTTGCTATACAAGGTAGATTTCATACTATGACCTCAGATGATTTCATACCATTTGATTTTATTAATTACTATAATCCATTCATTAAAAAAGAATTAGAAGAAAAATTTGGTGAATCAGACATACCAAATAATATTAGACAGCCTCCAGTAGCACAAAAATGGAAATAAATGCAATAATTCAGGTTAGAACAGGTTCAACCAGATTTCCAGGGAAAATTTTCATGGAATTAAATGGGAAAAATACTATTTTAGATTCTGTAATTAAACAATTAAAATTTTCAAAAAAAATAAAAAACATTATTCTTGCAACAACTACTCTAAAACAGGATGAAAAAATAATTGAATATGCAAAAAAAAATAATCTAGATTATTTTAGAGGAAAAGAATTAGATGTATTAGACAGATATTATAAATGCGCAAAAGAATTTTCATTAGATCCAATATTACGCATTACATCAGATGCTCCATTTCTTGATCCTACAATTGTAGATAAAGTAATTGAAAAATATGAAAAATCAAATTATGATTTTGTCTCAAATAATATGATTAGAACATATCCTATAGGAATAGATGCAGAAATTTTTTCAATGAGTGCATTAGAAAAAACGTGGAAGGAAGCTGAGCTTCCATCTGAACGAGAACATGTTACTTCATATATGAAAAAAAAGAAAATGACATTCAAAAATTTCAATTTAAAAAATGATTCTAAAATTCCAATTTATCGATTAACAGTAGATAGAAAAGAAGATCTAGAGTTTTTAAGAATAATTTCATCAAAAATTTCAAAGCAGCCAATTCTTTTAAAAGATATTTTAGATCTATTTAGAAAGGAACCAAATATTTTAAAATTATATAACAATATAGATCCTGTAGAAGGATACAATAAATCACTAAATGATGATAAAGAATTTTTGAAGAAAAATGGGAAGAAGATTGAAAAAGACTTTAGTTTTAAAGAAACTATTTAGTTTCAAATTACTTACTAAGAACTTCAACTAATTCAATAGGTGTATTATCAGGATCTAAACAAAATGTCACTTTTGCAAATCCATCAGGAGATTTTTGAGGAGGAGCGTTAAATTTGACTCCATTATTTGAAAGATATTCATATGTTTTATCAAGATCATCCACAGTAAAAGCTACATGAGAAGCTCCTATTGTAAAAAAATTCCTTGGTTGAACATTGCTAAAAGATTCTGACTCTATTAATTCTATTAATGCTGTTCCATTATTGGCAGTAAGTTTTGCAACTTTATTTTTAACATTTTTCTGGGATAACATATTGTCAAGGAATTCTCCCTCCTCATTTGCAATGCTTTTAATTTTTAAATTCAATAGATCGCAATAAAATTTTAGAGATGTATCCATATTTGATACAACAATTCCTACATGTCTAACTTCTTTAATCATAATTGAAATTATAAAATCAAGTAATATAAAATTCTCGTTAAAATTTGAAATGTTTTTTGTGAATTATGAAGAAATAGTTAAGATTTTTGTACATATTACCCTCAAAATTACTTTGAACTATTACATCACCATTGTACTATAGAAATATTTCTAGATTATTTTCAAATAACAATTTTTTGGTCTTTCAATTAATTTCATAAATATATGAGTTCTATTACAGGTATTCTCTTTTAAATCAGAAATCTTTCTATAGGCATAATTAATAATTCATGCCCAGATGTTTATAATAGACTACTAAATAGGTCTAAAGAATCATTAATGAAAAATAATTATTAAAATTTATGACCTGTGATAGATGTGAAAATCAAGCAGCATATACAAGGAAATATTCAGGTGAAAAGCTATGCTCCCAATGTTTTTCTAAATCTATTGTTAAAAAAACTGCTAAAACAATTTCAAAATATAAAATGATTAAACATAATGAGTTAGTTGCAGTTGCAGTATCAGGTGGAAAAGATTCATTGGCATTACTAAAAGTTATTCATGAAATGTCATTAACTCATAGTTTTAAAATTAAAGTAATAACAATTGATGAAGGTATTCCAGGATATAGAAATGAAGCATTAGAAATTGTGAAAAAAGTTTGTGATGAATTAAATGTAGATTTTAAAATATATTCTTACAAAGATCTTTTTGATTTAACACTTGATGAAGCATTAGATTTACGAGAAAATGAGAAAACATCATCATGTTCAATGTGTGGAACATTCCGAAGACGTGCAATGGATTATGCTGCAAAAGATATTGGGGCAGATGTAATTGCAACAGGTCATAATTTAGATGATACATTACAAACATTTGTTATAAATATGATTTCTGGAGATACAACTAAAGTTGGTTGGATGAATCCAGATACATCTACAAATTCTTTAAGAAAAATAAAACCATTTTGTGAAATATATGAATCTGAAATTGTATTTTATGCATTTACAAATGATATGCCATTTCAATCAGAACCATGTCCGCACATGAATGAAGGAATAAGAACAGATATTCGTGAATTTTTAAATTCATTAGAAAGTCAACGAAGTGGAATTAAAAATAATTTGTATCAATCAATTATCAAAGTTTCTGAAGTAATGAAAAACTCCA
>Ga0209402_10005832_pt1 | contig 10865 bp, 10 predicted proteins | sample ArcticOcean_MG_C_3_FD_187437 | JGI IMG/M metagenome (GOLD analysis project Ga0209402, IMG submission 187437) | Marine microbial communities from western Arctic Ocean - ArcticOcean_MG_CB8_126 (SPAdes) (version 2) | ecosystem: Environmental > Aquatic > Marine > Oceanic | place: Arctic Ocean... | reverse complement strand
CAAACACTAATTCATTAGGCAATTTAGTTTGTTCAATCATTATAACTTTATTATTTTTCCATTCTACTGTTCTTAGTGATGAATCAATTTTTATAGAATCATTCATAAAATTATTCTAAAATTTACCCTATTTTAACGAAAGACTTTTTCAGAATTAATTAATTCTAATAAATCAATAATATTTTCCACAGTAATATTTACAGGGTTATTATCTAAATGCTTTTTATCTAACTGAATAATTTTTGCAGCATCAGACAAATTTTGAGTTAAATGAATTTGATCAAAGTTAAAATGCTCAACTAATTTTTTAAATCTTTCATAAAATTGAGAATTATTGAATTTATGAGCTACGGTAGTAGTAAATGCTAAAGCATGTCCATGAGAAAAGCCTTCATTTGAGAAAACATAAGATAAAGCATGTCCAAGTGTGGTACCTGAATTTCCAAATCCTAAGCCAGAAATCATAGCACCATAAGCTAAATCAGTATACTTTTCATTAATTATCGCGGTTTCTAAAATTTTAAATGCTTTTTTACAAAGAAATTTTGTATAATTATTTGCCATTTTACTATCAAAAGATTCAGAACATTGAGCACATGCATCTATAGCAGAATTTTTTATTACATTAATTGGTGCATTTTTTATAAAAAATGGATCAATAATTGAAATATCTGCCAATAAATGATCACCATGAAAACTAGTTTTTTTACCATCTATTTGCAATACGGAAATTCTAGTTACTTCACTGCCACTTCCAAATGTAGTTGGAATTAAAATTTTTTTGATATTTAATTTATGACCAACAAATTTTGCTACATCTAATGAACTTCCTCCACCTAACCCAATAACGGAAGAAAAATTTCCCTGATATTCAGATAAAATTTTTTTAACAGTTTCCATAGAAGGGTTTGGTTCAACAGAATCAAAAAGATTATAATTTTTAATATCAAGATAATCTAACCAGCCTCTAGATTTTGCTCCAGAAGAGGTAATTATAAGAGAATTTTTTTCAAACGAAAATTCATTAGTAGAATTCATTCCAAATATTATTCTATTAGGCTGTGTAATTGTATACAATGATTTTTCTTAATTTGAATATTCTTTATAAGTACAATACTAAAAGACGTGATAATGTCCAATAGTGAAAAATTAAGAGAGATTTTAGAAGAAAAATCTATTTTGAAAATAGGTGGCGCATTTGATGCATTATCTGCAAAACTTGTAGAAACAACTGGATATGATGCAATTTGGGCAGGAAGTTTTGCTATTTCAGCAACTCATGCATTACCAGATGCAAGTATTTTAACAATGACAGATTTCCTTAAATCTGCTGAAAACATGGTTGATGCCTGTAACATACCAGTAATTGCAGATTGTGATACTGGGTTTGGAGGACCGGCAAATGTAAGTCATGCAGTAAAAAAATATGAAAAAGCAGGCATAGCAGGAATTAGTATTGAAGATAAAACTTTTCCAAAACAAAATAGTTTGTTAGAAAATTCAAAACAAGATCTCTTATCGGAAAAAGATTTTGTAGCAAAAATTATTGCTGCAAAAGAAGCTAAATTAGATAAAAATTTTATGATAATTGCACGTACAGAAGCTTTGATTGCAGAAAAAGGAATGGATGAGGCAATAAAAAGGGCTAATGCATATCAAAATGCAGGAGCAGATGCAATTTTAATCCATTCTAAAAAAAATACACCCGATGAAATTTTTGAATTTTCAAATAAATGGGAAGGAAGAATACCATTAGTAGTAGTTCCTACTTCATATCCATCGGTAAAAGTAAATGAATTAATTTCACATAAAATAAAAATGGTGATTTATGCAAATCAATCCTTACGTGCAGCACATAATATAATGTTAAAAGTATTAGAAGAGACACTTGAAAAAGAAAGTTTAGATCAAGTGAATATAGAATTATCAACTATGAATGATATTTTTAAACTTCAGGAAATGTATAAAATTAATGATCAAGAAAAGATGATCGAAGAGAACTTAAAAAAAATGGGATACATGAATTGAATGAAAAAACACAAAGACAAATTTTTAATATATTAAAGAAAAAAGGAATTAAAAATTTTGTGGGAGTACCAGATTCAACAATGAAATATTTTATTGATGAAGGACTAAAAAAAGAAAAAATTTTGATTACAACCAGGGAGGAGGAAGCAATAGGAATAGCAGCAGGCATGAGTATGTCAAATGAAAAATCTTTAGTATTTATGCAAAATGCTGGATTTGCAAATTCACTTAGTACAATTACATCACTCATTAAACTATATGAAATTCCAATGATTTTGTTAATTGGATGGAGAGGTTTTCTAAAAGATGATGCACCAGAGCATGAAAAGATTGGAGAAATTCAACCAGAATTAATTAACATTATTGGTTTAGAATCAAAGATCATTGATGATAAAAATTTTAAAAATGTGTGTAATTGGGCAATCATGAAATTAAGGGAGAAAAAAATAATTGGTTTAATTATAAAGAGAGATTTCCTTGATTAGAAAGGAAGCTGTAGAATTAATTGCACAGGAAATTGGCAATCAACCAATTATTTCAGCAAATGGATTTATGAGTAGAGATTTGTATGAAACAAACGAAAAAGAAAGTAATTTTTACATGATTGGATCAATGGGGTTAGCATCATCAATAGGATTAGGAGTTGCACTTAAAAATCCAGGAAAAAAAATTTATGTCTTTGATGGAGATGGAAACATACTAATGAATTTAGGATCATTGGTAACAATTGGTTCATTAAAACCAAAAAATTTTATTCATATTATTTTTGATAATAAATCCCATGAATCAACTGGAGGTCAACCAACAAATTCAAAAATAATAGAATTAGAAAAAATTGCAGAAGTTACAAAATTTAAAACATATAAAATTTCTAAAAAAGAACAAATTAAAAAAATATTTTCTAAAATAAAAAAAGAAAATGGACCAATTTGCATATTAGTAAAAATAGAAAAAAGTAGTGTTAGAAGTACCAGAGTAGGTATCACCCCACCAAATATTAAAACTAGATTTATGAAATCATTGAAATGAATGCGATAATAATAGCAGCAGGTTCAGGTAAAAGAATAAGTGATGATGTAAAAAATATACCAAAATCAATGGTCCAAATAAATGGAAAACCAATTATTGAGCATCAATTATCAGTTTTGAACAAAGCAGGAATTAATCAAGTGTATATAATTACAGGTCCACATAGTGAAAAATTTAATATAAAAAATGTAAAATATGTTAAAGATGAAAAATATAAAAAACATGATATTTTAGGCAGTTTAATGGAAGCAAAAAAATTTTTAGAAAAAGATACTTTAGTTTTATATTCAGATATTATTTTTGAATTAAAAATAATTGAAAAAATTTTGGATTCAAAAGAAGATATTTCAATTGCAGTAGATATGAATTGGGAGAAAAATTATGAGGGAAGAACAGAACATCTAAAATCAGAAGCTGAAAATATAGAATTAAATAATAATGAAGAGATAATTAAAATCAAAAAAAATATTCAAAATGTAAAAAATAATGTAGGTGAATTTTTAGGAATTATAAAATTTAGAAATAGAGGTAGTGAATTATTTGTTAAAAAATATGAAGAATTAATTAAAAACAGTAATGGTTTATTTCATGAATCGCCATCAATTTTAAAAGCATATGTTACAGATATGATTCAAGAATTAATTGATTCAAACATAAAGATAAAACCAATTTTCGTTTCTGGAAAATGGTGTGAAATAGATACTATGCAAGATTTAAAAAAGGCTGAGAAAATATTTTCTTCTTAATTACGTTTATTAATTAAATTCTGCAACTCATCCCACAAAACTTTTTCAATTTTTTCACCTGTTCCAATTAAATTATTATTTTCGTTTGGATCTAACTGAAGATTATAGAGTTCTTTAGTATCATTATACTCGTTAAAAATTAATTTCCAATTGGATGTTCTAATTGATTTTGTATTTGGTTCTTTTGGAGGTGCTTTATCTTTTAGAGGATTACCAGTTTCAGAAAAAGCATATTTTTCAGAAATTGAACGATCATTAATCAATGGGAATAAGGATTCACCATCTAAATTGGAACTAGTTTCATCCAATGAAATATTCAAAAAATCTAAAATGGTAGGCATGAAATCAATTGTACGAATTTGATTTTTGACTTCAGTGGAGTGAGAATCAGGAATTAAAAAATAAGTGAAAGTTCTAAGAGTATAGTCATAACAAAATGCACCATAAGCTCTTTCACCAATTTTTTCACCTACACTAATTCCATGATCTGACATAACTAAAATAATGGAATTTTTATCAAAGTTCAATTGATATATTTTTTCTAAAATTTTACTCAAATAATTTTCAGCAGATTCAAATAATGTATCATAACGTAATTCATTTTTAGATTTATTTGAAAAGAAATCATTACTAAAATTATCATATACCTTAAGAACTTCATTCATTATTCCAGTATGAATTTTACTATAGTGCAAATAAAGAAAGAAATTTTTATCATTTAAATTTTTTTGGTACATATCATCTAAAAGATTTGAATGCCGTTCAACTAAATTATCATTTAATTCATCATGAACTACATAATTATCAAAACCTTGTTTTGGAACAACTAATTGATTAATTACATCAGCATGAGTTTCATAATCATTTTCTTTTAGATATTCAGTTAATGTTTTAAATTCATTTTTTTTAAATTGAAAAGTAGACCAATAACTATTAGTTCCAGTACGAGTTCCATAAGAACCACTAAAGACTGCATGCATTGCAGCAATTGTGTGAGGTCCATAAGTAATAGAATTTGAAAAAAATATTGATTTGGATTTTAATTGCTTAAAAATAGTTGATTGTTGAGCTCTATCAAGCCTTCCACCATCTATCATTATAATAATTACATTTTTTTTATTCATGATAAAATAGTAATTTCAAATTATCTAATTTTTCCCTTTAGGATCAAACCATTGAATAGTTTCAGATATAGCTCTTTTTGCATTTTTCTTTCCAATTATAGAAAGTTCTCGTTGGGAATCACCAACAACTTTTCCACCAATTCTTAAAATCAGAAGTTTCCCATTTCCTCTAAAATTATGTTTAATGAATGGTTTCAAATATACTGAATCATTAGGATTGATGGATTCAGTGAAGGTTTGGTTATTTAATTCCCAAGTTAAAGAAACAGGGTTATTTCCAATATTATACACATATTGATGTAAACCAGATTCTAAATCTAAATCAGAATTATTACTATTATTTACTTTCATTTCAAAAGATTTTGAAAATGGTAGAGCAGAAGTTGCAGTTAATTCATGAAATTCATATGAATCACTATTTTCTGGATAAAACCAAGTTTTGCCCTCATTATGAAATTTTACAATCACTTTATCTTCAGTTTTATCATTTGGAAGAAGATCTCGTATGTTAATGGTTAATGCATCGGCTAATTTTTTTAAATCAGAAATAGAAGGTAGTTTTAATCCGCTTTCAAATGATTTTAGTTCATCAATTTCAATTGATGAATTTCTAGATAATTCCTCTATAGTGAAATTTGAAATATTTCTATGATAATTTAAGATTGCACCACTAGCAGATTCAGTAGATGAAAAGTCTAATGCAAAATTAGAACCAAGTTCAACAGATAGTGCAGACAGTTCTTGTTGAACATCTCCAGTAAGTTTTCCACCATATGTAATTGCTAAAATTAAACCATTTTCTTTTGATCCTTTCCTTGTTGCGAAAGAGTGACGAGTAAATGGTGTAATATACATGGAATCACCAGTATTCATTATTGCTACCTTTTTTTCACCATTTGGAGTTTGATAGTAAAAATTTACTTCACCAATAAAATATGTAAATTGATGCATAAAATGACCATTATTCCATTGAACATCTGAATTTGTAGGATCATTATCACTTACAGTGTATAATTCAAGAATCCATTCTGGTCTAAAAGGTGCAACTGTACTCATTGCAGTGTCACGATATTCATAATATGGTTTTCCAGCTCTTTCCATAATTCTACTAGACTTGGCAGATTCTTTAGCCTTCATTATTTTAACACCCAATACGCAATCATCTCTAACAATATAGAAGTCTCTAGCATTTACGGGCCAAATTTTAATTGCTTGATTTACTAGTTCAGTTGTAATTGGTTTCTTTCCTTCAATAATTAATTGAATTTCATTTAATGGAATGTTCAACTCTTCAGAAGCATCTTCAGGACGTCTTTTAATATCATTTAAAATACCTAAAAAATTTTTTCCTGATTTAATTTGTTCTGAATTTATAGAAGTATGCTGTTCTTTTTGCACGACATGTGTTTTTTAATTGAGATAAATAGTCTTTTCGGAGTTATGTACAAAGGAATCATTAATCAAAGTAATAAACAAGGAAATAAAACGCAATTTATTGAAATTAATCAAAAAATTTGGTTCAATTGCAACAGGAGAAACAATTTCTGGAGTAATAGGAAGTATTTTTTGGCTATATTTGGCTTCTGTACTAGCTGTAAGTGATTATGGAGAATTACAATTTCTAATTGGAATTGCAAGTTTTGGAGTAGGTCTATCTTTACTTGCACAAACTAACACAATTATCGTATATGAAGTAAAACAACGGGGTCTAAGAGGAATTTTATTTTTAATGAGTTTCATCATGGCAGGAATTGTTTCAGTAATTTTATTCATCATATATTCAAAATTAGACATAATATTTCTCATGTTTGGAATGATTTGTGGAGAAATGGCAATTGGATACTTGATGGGGAGAAAATTATTTATTAAGTACAGTATATTTTTAATTTCACAAAAAGTATTGATGATTATATTAGTAATTGGATTATATTTTTTGATTGGAATAGAAGGAATAATTTATGGAATTGCAATTTCATATATTCCAGTAGCAATTCTAGTTTTGAGTACTTTTAAAAATACATCTTTTAATTTTCCATTATTAAAAAATAATTTTGGATTCATATTTTATAATTATTCAGAAAGATTAATTGTTTTTTCAAGAAGGAATTTGGATAAAGTAATCATTATGCCAATTCTTGGATTTGAAATATTAGGAGAATTTGCTCTAGGATTTCAAATATACTCAATCATGATTCTTTTTGCAAGTATTTCATTTAAACTACTATTATTGAACGATAGTGAAGGTAAAGACTCAAAAAAAATGAGTATAGTAATTTTATCAATATCAACAATAATTGCACTATTAGGAATTACAATTGCACCAATAATTGTACCCATAATATTTCCTCAATTTACTAGTGTGATTGAAATTATTCCTATCATGAGTTTAGCAGTAATCCCCAATGCAATTATGTTAATTATGTCATCAAAATTTATAGGAAATGAAAAAAGTAAATTTATTTTAATTGGAACTATTATGTATGCTATAAGTTACTTATTATTAATAATATTTTTAGGATCTACTTATGGAATACAAGGGCTTGCATTTACGTTTCTAATAACTTCTACTGGGTATTCAATTTATCTTATAGTAACTTATAAAATTCAAAAATTAAAACAAAAAATTAATTAATATTAAATATATCCAAGTTTTTTTAACTCATCTTCAATTATTTTTTCCTCATCTCTTGAAAATTGTTTTCGTGTAATTTCAATTGAATCTTTTTTTAAATTTTGAAGTATTTCTTCCATCTGTTTTACTAAAATATTATTTTCAAATGCAATATTTTTTTCTTCAAGAGGGTCATTAATCAAATCAAAAAGAGTAATATCTTTAGAAGGATTACTCCTTGATCTCCAATACTTGTATTTTGAAGTTCTAATTCCAATAACTTTACCATTTACTTTTGGATTTTGAGTATTTTTAATATATTTTGAACCTGTTTCAATATATGTTGGAAGTTCATGTAGATCATCATTTGAGAAGAGTGGGACAAGACTTTGCCCATCAATAGAATTGGTGTCAAAAGGAATTTCTAAAATATTAGCAATTGTTGGAAAAATATCAACTTGTCTAACCATTTGATTGATTTTTTTATGTGAAGTTATACCATAGCCTGAAAAAATTAGAGGTATACGAATAGTTTCATCAAAGAGATGCTTATTGCCTCTACCGCTTAATGCTGCCATTTCTCTTTCAGTATGGGTATTTTTAAGTAAATCTAATTCTTTTTTAATTTTAAAATTTTGATAAGCGAAATAAAATTTAACAAATAGAGGCTCGATTAAAGGAAATAATTTTTTGCCTTTTTTTAAAATTGAATTACCTTTTGGATGAGTTACAGGATTTGATCGATGTAAAAGATAATCCCCATGATCAGAACTAATTACAATTAAAGTTTTATCTAAATCTACTTTTTCTAAAAATTTTCCTAACGAATTATCAATTGCGGAAATCATTCTATCATGTTTAGTTTTTCCATATTTTTCTGAATTAAATTCTGATGGTATTGTGAATGGAACATGTAAATCCATTAAATGTATATAATATAACCAAGGTTCTGATAATTTATTATCTAATTTATCAACAATCCTATTACCCAATCCACCAAATAATTGAATCCAATTTTCACGTTTATTATATGTAAAAGGATCATTTTCCTTTAGATTTTTCATTATAGTTAGAAAAAAAGCAGAGTCTGGAAAAAGAGTATACACATTATATCCATAATCATTTATAATTTTAAAAAAAGTTTTAGTTTCAGAATTAGGTGTGAATAAAGTAATACCTGTTTTAAAAGGAAATGATGAAGTAAACAAACTTCCCAAAGAAGTTCCAGTGACATCTGCAGAACTAATTGTTTGTGTAAAAGAAATTCCATTTTTTATTAATTTATCAATATTAGGAGTTAAGGAGGATTTTTTAGAATCAAAAATTTTATCCTGACGTAATGAATCAATTGTTATGAATAATACATTTGGTTTCATATTAATGAAATTGTTTTTAAAACATGATTATAAATTGTATGTAAAATTTATTTTATGATGAAAACATATTGATTGAATAATAACTAAGAATTATAACTGATATCTTTATCTGTTAAATAATTGATAACAAAAAAGGATTTAGAAAAAATTGATACTCAAGAAATGCATAAGATTTATGATAAATGGCCTGAAATTTCAGAAAATAGTTATTTTTCAAACATGCCTGAAATTAATTTAAAAAAATGTCCTCACATCATATTTGGTGGAATGGGTGGATCTGGAACAATTGGAGATATATTTTTTTCAATCCTTTCAAAAACAAATACACATGTAACAGTAGTTAAAGGATTTAACTTACCTAAAACTGTAAATTCAGATTCATTAGTAGTAATCACAAGTATTTCTGGAAATACAATAGAAACGATTTCTCTATTAGAAAATGCTAAAAAAATTGGTGCAAAAATAATTGCATTTTCAGATGGAGGAAAAATCCGTGAAATATGTATTAAAAATAATATCGAACATAGAAATATTACAAAATATCATTCACCAAGAGCTTCTTTTACATCATTTTTATATGCAATGTTAAAAGTGCTAAAACCAATATTACCTATTAAAAAATCAGACGTTTTAGAATCATTGGAAAAACTTAAAGAAATTTCAAAAAAAATAAATTCAAAAAATATGTCTACAAGTAATCCATCAATAGAAATTTCTAAATGGTTAAATGGTTTTCCTGTAATTTATTATCCATTGGGGTTACAATCAGTAGCAATTAGATTCAAGAATTCAATACAAGAAAATGCTAAAACACATGCAATGGTAGAAGATGTAATAGAATCATCTCATAATGGAATAGTAGGATGGAATAAAGAAAGTAGTTTTCAACCAATTTTACTTCGAGGTAATAAAGATGGTAAAACAACCAAAGAAAGATGGGAAATTTTGAAAGAATTTTTTACATCAAAAAATATTGAATATAAAGAGATCATTAGCGAAGATGGGAATATTTTAACAAAAATTATTTGTTTAATTTATCTTTTGGATTATTCTAGCATATTCTTTGCAGTAAAATTAAAAGTAGATCCCAGTCCAGTAGGTGCCATAGACTTTATAAAAAAAAGACTAAATTAAAAAATACAAAGAATAGAATCTAACAACATAAATCACATTAAATAATATTAAAAAATATGAAAATAGTAGTTACAGGTGGAGCAGGTTTTATTGGATTACACTTGGTAAATCATCTCTTAAAAGAAGAAAATCAAATCACGATTTTAGATAATTTTTCAAATTCTGATAAAAATTTAACTAAAATACTTCAACACAAAAATTTAAAAATTATTGAAGGAGATATTAGAAAAATTAATGATGTAAATAATTGTTTAAAAAAACAAGATATAGTAATTCATTTAGCAGCAAAAATATCAGTAAATCAATCAATTCTCAATCCTTCTGAAACATTTGAAGTAAATGTTGATGGTACAAAAAATGTTCTTGAAGCATGTAAAAAAAATAACATAAAAAAAATAATCATAGCATCGTCAGCAGCAGTTTATGGTGAAGGGGGTTCTGGAATGAAATTGAAAGAGAATACAAAAACTGATCCAATTTCACCATATGGTAAAAGTAAATTAATAATGGAACAAGAAATTGAAAAAAATCTTGTAAAATATAATAAATTAGATTGTATTATTTTAAGATTTTTTAATATTTTTGGAGTTGGTCAAACATCAGAATATGCCGGCGTGATTACAAAATTTGTTGAAAGAATTTCATCAGATAAACCACTCAAGATATTTGGAGATGGAATGCAGACAAGAGATTTTGTATCAATTCACGATATAGTTGAATCTATTAATGCTGCAATAAAAAATGGAAAAAATGGAACATATAATATTGCTAGTGGAAAAGCAATTACAATAAATAAACTTGCAGAATTTATGATATC
>Ga0209402_10005829_pt1 | contig 10867 bp, 2 predicted proteins | sample ArcticOcean_MG_C_3_FD_187437 | JGI IMG/M metagenome (GOLD analysis project Ga0209402, IMG submission 187437) | Marine microbial communities from western Arctic Ocean - ArcticOcean_MG_CB8_126 (SPAdes) (version 2) | ecosystem: Environmental > Aquatic > Marine > Oceanic | place: Arctic Ocean... | reverse complement strand
GAATCCAATAACGGGTCATCGTTGACAGCGTTGACCGTGACCGTGAATGTCTGCTCGCTTGTGCCATTGTCGCCGGCGGTCGAAAGGTCCCCGTCCAGGCCACCGTCAGTAACGGTCACCGTCACAACCGCTGAACCCGACTGGTCGGCCAGCGGAGTAAACGAGATCGAGCCGCTGGAACTGGCCGAGCTATAACTGACGGCCGGGTTCGGAATCAGGCCGGTGTTGCTGCTGCTTGCGGTTATCTCCAATGGCTGGCTTTCACCACCCCCTGCAGCGATCCCCTGCAGATTGACTGTCTGGAGCGAGGCATCTTCATCGACCGTGACGCCGGCGATTGCATCCAACAGCGGGGCATCGTTGACCGCATTGACTGTGACCGTGAATGTCTGCTGCGTGGTGCCATTGTCGCCGGCGGTGGAAAGATCGCCGTCCAGGCCGCCATCGGTAACGGTTACCGTCACAACTGCCGAGCCCGACTGGTCGGCCAGCGGCGTAAATTGAATGGCACCAGTCGAATCGGGGCTGGTATATGTCACCGCCGGGTTGGCTATCAAGCTCAGATTATCACTCGCTGCCGTCACCGCCAGTGGCTGGCTTTCACCACCCCCTGCGGCTATTCCTTCCAGGTTGACTGTCTGGACCGAAGCATCTTCATCGACCGTGAGGCTGACGATTGCATCCAATAACGGGTCATCGTTGACCGGGTCGACCGTGACTGTGAATGTCTGCTCGCTTGTGCCATTGTCACCAGCGGTGGAAAGATCCCCGTCCAGGCCGCCGTCGGTAATAGTTACCGTGACGACCGCTGAACCCGACTGGTCGGCCAGCGGAGTGAACGAGATCGAGCCGCTGGAACTGGCCGAGCTATAACTGACGGCCGGGTTCGGAATCAAACCCGTGTTACTGCTGCTTGCGGTTATCTCCAATGGCTGGCTTTCACCACCCCCTGCGGCTATTCCTTCCAGGTTGACTGTCTGAACCGAGGCATCTTCATCGACCGTGACGCTGACGATTGCATCCAACAGCGGCTCATCGTTGACCGGGTCGACCGTGACCGTGAATGTCTGCTCGCTGGTGCCATTGTCGCCAGCGGTGGAAAGGTCCCCGTCCAGGCCACCGTCGGTAATGGTCACGGTCACAACTGCCGAACCCGACTGGTCCGACAACGGAGTAAACGAGATCGAGCCGCTGGAGCTGGCCGAGTTATAACTGACGGCCGGGTTCGGAATCAGGCCGGTGTTGCTGCTGCTTGCGGTTATCTCCAATGGCTGGCTTTCACCACCCCCTGCGGCGATTCCCTCCAGGTTGACTGTCTGGAGCGAGGCATCTTCATCGACTGTGACGCTGAAGATTGCATCCAATAACGGGTCATCGTTGACCGGGTCGACCGTGACTGTGAATATCTGCTCGCTTGTGCCATTATCGCCAGCGGTGGAAAGGTCCCCGTCCAGGCCACCGTCGGTAATAGTCACACTGATCGTAGCCGAACCGGATTGATCAGCCAGCGGAGTGAACGAGATCGAGCCGCTGGAATTGGCCGACGTGTAGCTGACCGCTGGATTCGGGATCAGGCCGGTGTTGTCACTGATCGCGGAGACCGCCAATGGCTGGCCTTCACCACCCCCGGCAGCGATTCCTTCCAGGTTGACTGTCTGGACCAAGGCATCTTCATCGACCGTGAAGCCAGCCATCGAATCCAGCAGCGGGTCATCGTTGACCGGGTCGACCGTGATCTTGAACGTGCTGCTGATAAAGTCGTTGTCACTGGCCGTATCGAGATCTGCGTCAGCACCACCATCCTCCACAGTCACGGTGATCAGGGCGCTCCCAGAGGCATCGGCAACTGGTGTAAACGCCAGTGAGCCGGTTGTCTCAGCTGAGGCGTAGGTCACCACCGGATCGGGTATCAGGCCAACATTGTTACTACCAGCAGTAACCCGTATCGGTTGAGATTCGTTACCGCCTGCTGCGATACCGGTCAGGTCCACGATCGTTGTGACGCTGTCCTCATCGACCTGCCGGTCCGTAACCAAGTCAATCACAGGAGGATCGCTGACGGCGCCAACACGGACGGTGAACTGCTTGGCAGTCGATTCATTATCAGCAGCCGTGAGCAGATCACCATCCAGCCCGCCATCGGTGACGGTGACCGTGATTACGGTATTCCCGGACTCTTCTGCAATTGGCTGGTAAGAGAGTGTGGCGTTTGAGCTGGGGGACGTATAGTCGACCGCAACAGACCCAACCAGGCCAGTGTTGCTGCTGACCGCTGTCACCTGCAGTGGCTGGCTTTCACCACCTCCGGCTGCGATACCGGAGACGGGTTGGCTTTGCTGGGGCGCATCTTCGTCGATACTTACAGTCGCCAGGGATGCGAAGACCGGGCTATCGTTGACCGGATTCACAGTAACTGAGAATGTCTTGACTGTACTGACATTGTCGTTGCTGCTTGAGAGGTCGCCATCCAAGCCCCCGTCGGTGACTGTGACGGTGATCGTGGCGGTACCCGATTGATCCGCCAGCGGCTGATACTTCAGTGAGCCAGCGGAATTGCCGGACACGTAGGTAACAGACGGGTTGAGAACGAGATTCGTATTATCGCTCGAGGCGGTAATCTGAATTGGCTGGTTTTCGCCACCGCCGGCCGAGACACCAGCGATCGATACTGTCTGCTGGATGGCATCCTCGGCGACTGAGAGGTTAGCCAGCGTGTCGACCGTGGGATCATCATTCACCGGATCCACAACGATGTCAAAAGTGTTGGTCCGGCTGGAGTTGTCAAATGCAGTCTCCAGGTCCCCGTCGAGGCCTCCGTCGGTAACAGTCACAAAGATCTTGACGGTCCCCGACTGGTCAGCAAGCGGCGTATAGGCCAGTGACCCGATGGAAGCTGCCGATGTGTAAGTCACGGTCGGATGAGGAATAATATTTGTGTCGCCGCTGATCGCCGTCACCTGCAGTGGCTGGTTCTCCCCGCCACCAGCACTCACTCCTGCAAACGGCACCGATTGCTCAGCAGCATCTTCGCTGATCGTGGAGTCATCGATCGCGCCCAAGGTGGGCAGATCATTTACTGCGCTGACGGTCACATCGAAGGTGCGAACCGTGCTGGCATTGTCGCTGTTCGTCGCCAGGTTGCCGTCCAATCCGCCATCGGTCACTGTGACCGTGATCGTGGCCGCGCCCGACTGGTCCGCCAGCGGCTGATATTTCAGTGAGCCACCCGAATTACCAGACACGTAGCTCACAGACGGGTTGGGAACGAGATTCGTGTTATCGCTCGAAGCGGTAATCTGAATTGGCTGGTTTTCGCCGCCGCCGGCCGAAACACCAGCGATCGATACTGTCTGCTGGATGGCATCCTCGGCGACTGAGAGGCTGGCCATGGTGTCGACCGTGGGAACATCATTCACCGCGTCGACCGTGACGGTGAACGATCTGACCGTGCTGGCATTGTCGTTGTTCGTCGCCAGGTTGCCATCCAATCCGCCATCGGTCACCGTGACTGTGATCAGGGTGCTGCCGGACGCATCCGCAAACGGCGTGAACTTGAACGACCCAGTTGTCTCCGGAGTTGTATAGCTGACGGACGGGTTGGGGATCAGGCTTGTGTTGGAGCTGGTCGTCGTCACCTGCAGTGGCTGGCTCTCCCCGCCACCAGCACTTACTCCTGTAAACGGCACCGATTGCTCAGTAGCATCTTCGCTGATCGTGAGATTATTGATCGCGGTGACCGTGGGCACGTCGTTGACCGGATCGACCGTCACATTAAACGTGCGAACCGTGCTGGCATTGTCGTTGGCTGTTGCCAGGTTGTTGTCCAGCCCGCCATCGGTCACTGTGACGGTGATCGTGGCCACGCCGGACTGGTCTGCCAGCGGCTTAAATTGAATCGAGCCGATCGAATCAGCCGAGCTGTAGCTGACTGAGGGATTTGGCACGACGCTGATGTTGTTGCTGGCTGCCGTCACCCTGAGCGGTTGACTCTCGCTCCCACCGGCGGTGATCCCCGACAGGTTGACTGTCCTGGTATCGTCGTCCTCATCCATGAACAGATTGGCCAGCGTGTCGATTGTCGGTTCATCGTTGAGCGGGCTAACGGTAACCGTGAATGTTCTCGTTGTGGTTTCATTGTCGTTGGTCGTTGCCAGCTTGCCATCCAGGCCAGCATCCTCAACCGTCACCGTGATCAGGGCACTTCCTGAAGCGTCCGCGACCGGTGTCAGCTTGATCGATCCAGTGGAATTGGCTGACGCATAGGTGACCGGCGGATTGGGAACGAGGCCGATGTTGTCGCTGCTGGCCTTGACGGCCAGCGCCTGGCTTTCCCCTCCCCCGGCAGATATCCCAGCTAGCTGGACATCCTCCGAGGAATCCTCATCGATGGACAGGTTAACGAGGGAATTGACCGTCGGCACATCATTCACCGCGTTGACTGTAACAGTAAACGTCTCGACCGTACTTTTGTTGTCGCCTCCCGAGTTCAGGTCTCCATCCAGGCCACCATCCTCAACAGTCACGGTGATCGTGGCTGTTCCTGACTGGTCCGCCACCGGCGCAAATGAAATCGAGCCCGTGGAATTGGCCGAGGTATAGCTGACAGAGGGATTCGGAATGAGACTGGTGTTGTCGCTCGCTGCTGTGACCTTCAGCGGCTGACTCTCACCCCCCCCGGCCGTGATCCCCGACAGGTTGACGATCCTGGTATCGTCGTCCTCATCCATTGACACGTTCGCCAGCGTGTCAATCGTGGGGTCATCATTAACCGCGCCGACAGTCACCGTGAACGTCGTCGACGTGGTGCCATTACCGTTGGCTGTGGAAAGGTTGCCGTCCAGGCCACCGTCGGTGACCAGGACAGTAATCGACGTGCTCCCGGACGCGTCTGCCACGGGTGTATAGACAAATGATCCGGTCGAGCTGGCGGACTCATAGCTGACTGAGTTGATAAGGATCAAGTCGCTGTCACCGCTCGTCACGCCGACCGAAAGCGGTTGGCTTTCGCCGCCACCGGCCGTGATTCCACTCAGCGAAACAGTCTGCGACTCGGCATCCTCCGAAACGGTCCTGGTGCTAATCGCCGTGATCGTTGGATCATCGTTGACCGGATTGACGGTCACGGAAAAGATGCGATTGCGGAAAGCGTTATCGTTACTGGTGGAAAGGTTGCCATCCAGCCCGCCATCTTCGACCCTCACCAGGATGAGTGCTGACCCTGAGGCATTCGAGACCGGCGTGTAGAAAAGTGTTCCAGTGGAGTTGGCCGACGTGTAACTGACCGTCGGGTTCGGTATCAGGCTGGTCTTGTTACTGAGTGCCGCCACACGGAGTGGCTGGCTCTCGCCTCCACCTGCGCTGATACCGACAAGCGAGACAGACTGTTGAGCTGCATCCTCGTTGACCGTCAGGGGCGAAATAGTGCTGAGGGTCGGCTGGTCATTAACCGCATTGACTCTGACGGTAAAGACCTCGACTGTCTCGCCGTTGTCCGCTGTTTCGGTGAGATCTCCATCCAGGCCGGCATCGGTCACCGTAACGGTAATCGTTACGGTGCCGAAAGCATCTGGATTCGGCGTGAGCCTCAGGCTGCCAGAGCTGGCCGCAGATTCATAGCTGACGGTCGGGTTGGGAATCAGGGTGGCATTACTGCTGACGGCCGTCACGGCGAGCGATTGGTTCTCACCGCCGCCAGCCGTAATCCCAATCAGGTCAAGTGTCTGCTGGGACGCATCCTCGTCGATCGTGATGTCGTCGATCGCCGAAATAGTGGGGACGTCGTTGACCGCATTCACAGTGACCACGAATGTCACAGAAGTAGAAGCATTGTCCCTTGCATCATCCAAGTCACCGTCCGGACCCGCGTCTTCGACAACAACTGTGATCGAGGCGGTACCCGACTGGTTTGGTTCTGGCGTGAAGGAAATCGAACCGCTGGAAGCTGCCGATGTATAGGTAACCGTTGGGTTCGGTATCAGGCTGGTGTTGTCGCTGCTGGCCGTCACCTGCAGGACCTGGCTCTCTCCACCGCCAGCCGTGATACCTGAGAGGTTGACTGTCCGGGTGTCCGCATCTTCACTCAGCGTAAGATTCCCCAGCGAGTTGATCGTGGGGGCATCGTTGACCGACGCCACCGTGACCTTGAATGTCGTGTCGACGAATGAATTATCGTCTGGCGTGCCTAGCTCACCGTCCAGTCCACCGTCTTCCACGCGGACGGTCACATTGGCTACACCGGATTTATCCAGTGCTGAATCAAAATTCAGATTGCCAGTCAGATTGGAATTCGAGAATGTCGTTGTTATCGAATCAAATAGCGATGGGTTATCGCTGCTGGTGGTTACTTGAACATCCTGGCCATCCCCCGCCCCAGCGGTGACATCATTGAGCAGGATTACTCCCGCCCCAAAGTCTTCAATGGTATTGACATCACTAATCGCCCGGATCGTGGGCGGATTCCAGTCTCCGTGCAGCTGTACGATACCGATGTCGCCACTGGAGTCGCCTGCCACCACGATCCGGCCATCCGGTCGAACCGCGACCGCATAAGCCTGATCCGTGGTGCCGGAACCAACGGAAATCACCACCGACGGAGAAGTCCCACTGCCAAAGGAGCTGTCTGGTACTCCATCAAACAAAAGCCGAGCGACCCCAAAGTCATTACTGTTCCCACCGCTTGCCGAAAATCCGGCCACGATGATTTTGCCGTCTGCCTGCAATGCGGCCCGGTAACCAACATCGTCCCCCGACACCAGCGACAGATTCGTTTCGCCGCCGTTGCCAAAGCTGGCATCGTCACTTCCATCAGGAAAGTACCGCCGTACAAAAAAGTCCGAAGCCACGGTCCCGGTTACCCCGACGACAAGAATTCGATTGTCGGGCAATTCCAGGATACTCGTCACATTACCCTCGCGAACCGTCGGTTTGGCATTCCCAACCACCTCTCCGACGCTATTGAACAGCTGTATTTCACCGGTCTTTTTAACTGCCAGGAAATTACTGTTGTCGATCGCAGAGACACCCGAGAAGTCGCCAGGCACAATCAGGCTGAGTTGACCTCCGTCCGCAGCCACTCGATAGACTCCCGTTTCGCTAGTCAGCAGGATCTGGCCATCCGGTTGAAGGTCAATATCGTGAATGCGGGAACTGCCGCTAAGCGAGATACCGCCACCGCTACCGAATGAGGAATCGATCTTGCCATCTTCTGCAGAGTAACGAACCAGGACCTGGTTTCCACCAATCAACAATCGTCCCTGGCGGTCGATCTCGAGGGATGATCCTGGGTGTGTCTTGTCCAATATGCCTGTCTTGATCAGACCGCCACTGCCGAAGGACCCGTCAATCGCCAGCTCAGGCTCAAATCGAATCGCGCCGACTTCATCGCCCATCACCCCCACGCCGATGATCGATCCGCCTGGCAACACTTCCATCTGGTCGATGTAATCAAGGCCGCCGGTTAGAGCGAGGATTTCCTTGCCATTGCCGCTAAATGAGGTCTCCAGTTCCCCTGGTATGGTTGTCCAACTAGGCGTCGCATTGAAGCTGAGGTTGGAGCTCACCACCCTGATCGAGACGGCGTCCGAATCGGTGAGTGCGCCACCGCCGATGTTCCCCAGGTCGTTGGACATAATGAGGATCCCGGCGCTCGAACCGGTGTAGCCTCGCGCCGGGTCAAAAACCAGCCAACTCAGCGCATCATTGATCCTCGATTGCGGTCCCCGGACTGTGATTTCGGCGTCATTCAGACCATCACCCTTGAGGAAGGTGATGTCGTTTCCTACCGCATCACGCGTGACCATCGTCATTGTGCCCCTGACGGCACGCAGGGTGACAAGCATTTCAATATCGGTGCCGTCCGGATCCGTCACTTGGATCCCATTACCAAGGTCCTCGGTAAAGGCAAATGGCTGTTCCAGCAGTGCGGTCTGCAGCGTGTTTGGCACAATGTTGACCGGCGGAGCATTGGCCAGCAGGATGCGGTCTTCCAGCATTTCCACGCGCGGCCGAAAGAAACGACGGACGCTTTTCGGTCGCCGTCGACGAAACCGACGGCGCAGCGATCGAACTGCGCGACTCATGAATAAGTCCAGACGAACAAATACTGCGAAATAATTGGCAAGGATGGATTGCAGGGAATTGTCGCAGCCAGCAGTGAAAAGGCCAGTCAGCGCGAGCTCTCCAGCAACTTGCCTATCTTAACTTGTCGAGCAGATCAGGTGGTAGTACTAAGCTGATTTGCTTGGCCTTCGCAGACCAGCCAGGGCTAGTTTTCTTCTTCTGAATTCGCTGCAGGAGTCTCATAGCTGACCTGGCCATGCCGCTGGGCCCGCGAGACCATATCGAGTGCGTGCAGTCCAGCCAGCACGAATTCAACGCATGCTGCTCGCATCGCCTCGTCTTCCGCTGCGTTGACTTCAAAAGCCCGCTCCCAGATCTGGGGCACGCGTTTGAGCCGTTCGGCATAAATCGACGAGGGCAATCCATCCCCGACTTCGATCTTCACACCCTTGCCAAAGACCTCACCAATCTCCTCCAGGCCGTGCCGATCCACGTACTCGGCAAAGACCGTGCTGACGGCTTCAGCGAGCACCGATTCCAGCACTTGCTGTTCACTCATCTGGTGGCTTCCCATCAGGTCCAGTTCCAGCTTGCCGAGTGAAGACGAGGTAATGTGTGCGAGGTCGCTAATGCGGGGAACGGCGGGTTTTTCACCCAATAGAATGGCCCGCCGACGGGCGCTCGCGACCATCGTCCGGTAGTTAGCAATACTCAGCCTGGCGCTCACGCCGGATTGTTGATCGACATAGCGACTCTTGCGAGCTTCGACCGAGACCTGCTCGACAATCTCCTTCATGAAATAGGGCACGACGACCGGGTAGTCGCCGTCCAATTCCAGCCCCGCCTCCTGCTCCATGATTTCGATACCGAGCTGCCGGTCGCGGGGATAGTGAGTCTGGATCAGCGACCCAATCCGATCCTTCAGCTGTGGGATCACCTTGCCACTGCGGTTGTATGTGGCCGGGTTCGCCGAAAACAGAATCAGCACATCGATTTCAAATCGCACCGGGTAGCCGCGGACCTGGACGTCTCGCTCTTCGAGGATGTTAAACATCCCGACCTGCACAAGTTCGTCCAGTTCCGGAATCTCATTCATGGCAAAGATGCCGCGGTGCATCCGTGGAATGAGACCAAAATGGAGTACATCCTCGGTGGACATGCTGGCTCCACTGGCCAGCTTGCCAGGATCAATCTCGCCGATAATATCGGCGAATTTCGTCCCCGGCGCGAGCCGTTCGGCATAACGATCTTCGGCGGCCCACCACGAGATTGGCACATCCTCATCCGCATGTTGCTGGAGAAACTCTTTGCCCGCCGACGTTATCGGAGCGAGCGGATCCTCGTGCACCACCACGCCAGGAATATCGACGTAGGGAATCTCCGCATCCAGGAAATTGACCAGCGCACGCATCAGGCGGCTCTTGGCCTGGCCCTTCTCGCCCAGGAACAGCATGTCGTGACCGGCCAAAATCGCCAGGCTGATCTCGGGAATGACGGTATCCTGGTAGCCGATGATGCCCGGAAAGAGATCCTCACCGGCGGCCAGGGCGGCGATGAAATTGTCGTGAATTTCCTGCTTGACCGTTTTGGATTGCCAGTCGCTATCACGCAACTGGGCCAGGTTTGTCGCTCGTTGGGCCATGCTTGCTCTCGTCATCAGGAAACTACGTCACTCGGTCCCGCCTCAGGCGAGTTGAGTGGCGATCAAATCGACTTGGTCCGTCAGGCCATTTTAGCAGCACTTAATCCAGTCCGCTCGTGGCGCAGAGGATATCCCTGGCGTTGTTACCCAGGTCTGCCTGGCAGCCTGCATGCCGACGTTAGATCTTCGCGCCCAGGCCGCGGGTGAGTGCCATGAAGGCGGCCTCGAGGTTAATTTCTTCTTCCTGGAACTGGATGATCTCGTACCCTCCGTCGACCAGTACTCGCGACAGCTGGCTGTAGACTTCCGTCTCCGCCGTGAGTGTCACAACCAGTCGTCCGTCCGCTTCGTTGACATCCTCCACTTCCGGTCGGCTGGCAAGCAGCGCGACCGCCTCTGACTGGTTGGCGGCCAGCCTGACATGCAGCACAACTCGCTTCCGCACCTGCTTCATTACATCGGCCACGGCCGCATTCACGGTCATCACGCCCCGATCGATAATACCGATCTTGTTACAGATATCTGCCAGTTCCGGCAGGATGTGGCTGGAGACGATGATCGTCTTTCCCATTTTTCCCAGTCGGCGGAGCAGGTCGCGCATTTCGATGCGGGCCCGCGGATCGAGGCCACTGAGTGGTTCATCGAGCAACAGCACGGTTGGGTCATGGAGCAAAACGCGGGCCAGTCCCAATCTCTGGGTCTGTCCGCGAGAGAGCGTGTTGGCAAAAGCATCCCGCTTGAAATCCAGATCGACGATCTCCAGCATCTCGTCGCAGCGTTTGCGCCGCTGCGGTCCCTTGATGCGGTAGGCTGCCGCAAAGAACTCGAGATACTCGATCACCTTCATATCGTCATAGACGCCAAAAAAGTCAGGCAGGTAGCCCACCAGTCGCCGCGTCTCCCGGGGGCGAGTCAGCACCGACTTGCCACAGACAAGGGCATCGCCCGAGGTGGGATTCAGCAGCGTGGCAATGATCCGCATGGTGGTCGTCTTGCCTGCCCCATTTGGTCCGATGAAGCCGAACAGGTCGCCCTCGTCGAGGTCGATATTGATGTTCTGAATGGCGTACATGTCGCCATACTTCATTGTCAGTTGTTGAGTGCTAATCACCGTCTTGTTCCTCGCAACTACTCACGTCAGGGCAATGAATCGGCCTGCACTGGAAT
>Ga0209402_10005828_pt1 | contig 10868 bp, 10 predicted proteins | sample ArcticOcean_MG_C_3_FD_187437 | JGI IMG/M metagenome (GOLD analysis project Ga0209402, IMG submission 187437) | Marine microbial communities from western Arctic Ocean - ArcticOcean_MG_CB8_126 (SPAdes) (version 2) | ecosystem: Environmental > Aquatic > Marine > Oceanic | place: Arctic Ocean... | reverse complement strand
TAGGGAAGACGTCGGTGATGAAAAATATTCTAACTATCACCACTCTCGCAGGTGCAAAGGCGGCTATAGCAGCCATGTCACATTTAGATCAAGTCAGTGTGAAACCATTGCAAGAGTATTTTAAATAGTATATTAAGTTTTTAAATAAAACCTAATTCATCAAGAACAAAATATGCTGCACCAATGGCAATTGCAAAGTTCCATGTTGCGAAATCAAAATACCAAGGTACGCTAGGTAAAACAAAATTAAGTAATCCAAGAAATGTAACAAAAAGCAAAAGCATAATATATGCTCCTGGTCTTGCGTTCATGTTAGGACTCATATCGTAGTCACCCCAAACCCAAAAAACGATTAAAGTGACAATATCAACGATTATCCACTCTTGTGGTCCTGAAAACAAAGATTCATTATATCTTGTTGCAACAAATGAACCATATCCATAGACATATGTGGCAAATATTCCGTACACTATTAATAGTGTTCTTATCATTTATATCTTTCTATATCTGGGCATACACAGAAAAAGTTTCTATCTCCATAGGCATTATCAACTCTAGAAACATATGGCCAAAATTTATTTTCTTTAATCCACTTTTTTGGGAATACAGCCTTTTCTTTGCTGTACGGACGATCCCAGTCATCACAAATATCTGCAACAGTATGAGGTGCATTGACAAGCACATTATTATCTTGAGGCATTTTACCTTCTGCAATTTCATCAATTTCTTTTTTGATTTGAATCATTGCTGCACAAAATCTATCTAATTCATCTTTAGATTCACTTTCAGTAGGCTCAATCATTAATGTTCCTGGAATAGGCCATGACATGGTTGGTGCATGATATCCATAATCAATTAATCTTTTTGCAATATCTTCATTGGTAATACCTGAAGTATTTTTGAATTCTCTACAATCAATAATAAATTCGTGCGCATTTAATCCGGTGTTACCACGATATAAAATTTTATAATCATTTTCTAATTCTTTTGCCATATAGTTTGCATTTAAAATTGCTATTTGAGATGCTTTTAATAATCCTTTTCCAGCCATCAATTTCATGTAAATATATGAAATCAATAATATGCTTGCACTCCCATATGGGGAAGATGATACAGAATAAGAATAGTCTTCATCTGTAAAGTGATGCTTAGGAAGATAAGGTTTTAATTTATCATTCACACATATAGGACCCATTCCTGGTCCTCCGCCTCCATGAGGAATACAAAATGTTTTATGCAAATTAATATGCATCACATCAGCACCAAAATTACCTGGCTTACAAACACCTACCATAGCATTTAGATTTGCTCCATCCATATAAACCAGTCCGCCATTATCATGAATTAAAGCACAAATCTCATTGATATTATGTTCAAAAACTCCATGAGTAGAAGGATAAGTTACCATGAGAGAGGATAGTTTATCGCCAGCTTCTACTACTTTATTTGTTAAATCTTCAAAATCAATATTTCCATTATCATCACATTTTACAATTACTACTTTTAAGCCAGCCATAATTGCACTTGCTGGGTTTGTCCCATGTGCAGACTCTGGAATAATACAAACATCTCTATCAGCATTATGTTTTTTCTGATATTTTTGTATGGTAAGCAAACCCGCATATTCTCCTTGGGCTCCAGAATTAGGTTGAAATGATACAGCATCAAAACCCGTGACTTTATAAAGCATCATTTCTAATTGATCAATAATTGTTTTATAACCTTCTGTTTGGTTGGCTGGAGCAAAAGGATGAATGGTATTAAACTCAGGCCAACTAATAGGAATCATTTCTACGGTAGCATTTAATTTCATAGTACAAGACCCTAGTGGAATCATACTATGGTTAAGAGATAAATCTCGTTTTTCTAGCTTATGAATATATCTTAACATCTCAGTTTCTGAATGTATGCTATTAAAAATAGAGTGCTGTAAAGTAACCCCATCTCTGGTTGTGCTACACTCAGGATTAATGCTCTTTGATGTAGAATGTGTAGTAAATAAGCTAGCAATTTCTTCTATTTCAGCATCAGAAGTTTTTTCGTCTAATGAAATTCCCACATAATTTTCATTATGATATTTGAAGTTATATAACTTATTCAGAGCTCTATCTTCTAAAGTTTTTTGATCTAAATCATTTAATTTGATTGAGATAGTATCAAAATAAGATTCATTATCTAAAATAATTTCATGCCCTTGAGCGCTTAATTTTTCTGCAAGATTTTTAGCATGAGCATGAATTGTATTTGCAATTTCTTTTAATTTTTCTGGACCATGAAACATAGCATACATACTAGATATAATTGCCAGCAACACTTGAGCAGTACAGATATTTGAAGTAGCTTTTTCTCTTCTAATATGTTGCTCTCTAGTTTGTAATGTCAATCTATAAGCTTGATTTTCTCTTCTATCTTGTGAGACTCCTACAATTCTTCCAGGGATATCTCTTTTAAATTCTTCTGTAGTAGTCATAAAGGCTGCATGAGGTCCACCATAACCTAGTGGCACCCCAAATCGTTGACTATTTCCTACTGCAACATCTGCATGATAAAATCCAGGAGATTGGAATAATTGTAAGCACATCAAATCTGTAGCAAAAATTACTTTACAATCAGATTCATGCGCTTTGTCTGTAATATTTTTATAGGCATCAGGATTAGCAATTCTTCCAAAACGATCTGGATATTGAACAATACATCCGAAAGCATTCTGATAATCAAAATTCTCATATGATACAATTTCAATTTCAATATTAAGCGGTTCTGCTCTAGATACTATAACATCAATAGTTTGTTGAAAGCAATTTTTGTCAATAAGAAATTTATTAGAATTAGATCTATTCTTTCTGTAGAACATGAGCATAGCTTCGCTTGCTGCAGTTCCTTCATCTAATAAAGATGCATTAGCTATTGGTAGCTCACAAATTTGTGAAATCATTGTTTGATAATTAAGAAGTGCTTCTAATCTACCTTGAGAAATTTCAGGCTGATAAGGTGTATATTGCGTATACCACCCTGGGCTTTCTAAAATATTTCTTAACACCACATTAGGAGTAATAGTGTCATAATATCCTTGACCAATTAAGGAACGAAAAATTTGATTTTTTGATCCAATATCTTTGACATATTTTAAAATATCATTTTCAGAAAAATTTTCATTTCCGATAGAATCTCCATCAATATCAAGAATGTTTTGTGGCACAATCTTTTCAAGTAGCTCATTTAAGCTGCTGCATTCAAGAGAAGAAAGCATTTCTTTGACTTCTTTAGCAGTAGGACCGATATGTTTATTCTGAAATTCAGACATTGTAATTCACCATATTAATAAAACTTAGTACCGACGGAAGGACTCGAACCTACAACCAAAGGCTTAAAAGGCCTCTGCTCTACCATTGAGCTACGTCGGCAAAACTAGGCATTAATTTAAGGTCATGAATCCAGATTCGGTAATGGAAAAAAGAGATTGTTCAATTTTTTTTATCATTTTTGAATTAAAGTATTGACCAATTATATAAAAGACTGTTAGCTTAGCGTAGTCTTTAATTAGATATTGTACGCAAATACAAGCAATCGGAAAGGCTCTGAGGTTGGCGCTACAGAGCCTTTTTTGTTTATAAAAAATGTTGTATCTTCCAAGATATTTGACAATTGGGGGCGCCTGGTTTCGACATTTTAGAAAGAAATTTTAAATTGCATGTAGAGCTTAGTACCTCTTAAAACTTCTAAACCGTATTAAGTGCCGATTATGGCCAAATGGCTATAGCTTAATTGCTATAACCCATCATCAGTAGACGTTTCTCATCGTTGTCTGAATGATGTCATAAAAATGAGATAGCTTATTTTTTTGCTTCAACTAAATAAGTGAACCCTTAGAAGATAGTCTTATATTCGTCTGTTCTTGAACCTATATAAGGCGAAACTTGATCGAGTAACTAAACATGTAGATATTTACCTTTTCTCTATTATGGACGGGAGTTCGAATCTCCCCGCCTCCACAGACATTTTAATTATATGACAATTGTATTTTCTTTTTCCCATTTCTTAACAACCACATACAATAGAACCACTGAAACACCTAAAATTAGTAGTTTTTCAGTCCCGTCAATACCATTTTTGATAAAGCCATTGAACATCATAATTTGGATAATCAAATGAAAACAAGCACTAGCAATAATAGACTTTGTCGTATTCTTGTCACAACACTTCTGTGCTTTTACTATCATATTTCCTGTTTTGACCCATTTTGTGACAAAGATTGTCTGTAAAAATTTATATAGAACCCAAGAGTGATGAACAAATAACCTGGAATGTTATCCCATCCCCACGGAAGGTAAACAACTGATGTCCCTATCAATACTAATATCACTCCTAATTTTGACTGTTTAAAATAATTACAACTAGACATAAGCAGTCCAAAAGTGAAAACTTTACCACCTACTTCCATAAATGGAGTCCATATTGCTGGAGTATTAATTAGATGAGTTGCCACTTCACTTTTGAACTCAGATGAGTTTATACTCCAAAACACAAAATCAAGCACACACATTCCAATTATTAAACCTATTCCAATAACCAATATAGGAGTGCCTATAAGATTTAGTTTAGTTTTTGGAAAATTTCCAATTTGTGGAATAAGTAACAATACACCAATCAACATAAACCAATGAGCAAAATCAATGGGTTCTTGGGAATGAAGTGCGTCAATATCATTAAAGAAAATAAAAATTAAATACTGACCGACTGTATAAAGAAATAAACCAAGTAGAAAATAAAATTCATATAACTTTATCAGCATTAATTTGCCTCATTAATTTCTGTAGCTGCACGTAGGCCAGAAAACAAAGCTCCTTGCATCCAACCATGATGGTCTGATGCATGTTCCCCTGCAAAATGAATACGTCCTTCAGCTAAACCAATATGGCTTGCTAAAGCAGCATCTTGAGAGCTAGTAGGGGAAGCCCAGGCTCCTTGAGACCACTCTTCTTCAGCCCAAGATTGAGAGACGCCACTTTCTAAATTATTAGTTGCGCCAGGGAAGATACTTTCCCAACGATTTAATACATAGTTGATACGCTCTTCTTCGCTCAAAGCATCCATAGTTTCTGCTGGCGTCCAACGTAAGTAGGACATTATAATACCAGTAGGTCCTGCTAGGTCCCATGTAGGTTGCCATATTTCTTCAGGAATATCAGTATTCCCCCAACCACTTAATGATTCATTTTCCCAAAATCGATTTTGAAATTGCATATAGATTCTAGTGGAGGGAGCATAGCGATATCCCCCATTCATTGCAGTTTGTTTTTCAGATGATAAAGATGGGGTAAACTGAATTTTATTAAGAACGGTTAAGGGTACCGTGCATAATACTCTATCAGCAGTGAATTGATTCCCATTGGAAGTTTGTACGGTTACGCTATTATTTTGCTGTTGTATAGAAGTGACTGGAACACCAAGATATATTTTGTTATTTAAGGTGCTAGAATTAGAAAATGCATGAGGCAAGAGATCAGAACCTCCACGTATTTTCAAATACTCTTTACGTAAAATAGACCCATAGCTAGTATTTAAATATGTGTTATTGGAAATAATATCACGATTCCCGTTTGACATATTAACATAATCTCCAGATGTTGCATAAAAAGGATCTAAATCCAAATTGAAATGATTAGCATAACCTAAAGTTAGATTGTGGCTTGGTTTTATTCTTGCTGCGCCTCCTTCTGCAAAGTGATTATTTGAAAAAGGAGATCGAATGGTTAATACTCGTCCACCTATCCTATCTCTTGCTTCTAGCATAGTCACATCATGACCAGCTCTAACTAGTTCATAAGCAGATACTAATCCAGACATACCAGCCCCTATTATTATTATTTTTTTAGCATTACCATTTGAGCCTAACATTCCTGGTGAGCTAGCAATCGCAGTAGGTGTGGTATCTTTGTCTTCACAAGAAATGATTAATGATGCTCCGGCAGAAAGTATTAAACTTCTTCGGATAAATTCTCGTCTTGTTAGATTAGACATAGTATTTTACATTTTCTCAGGAGCAGTAATTCCTAGAATAGATAGCCCTGTTTTTAAAATAATTTGTGTAGCATTACAGAGATTTTTTCTTGCATAAGATAGTGGAATATTATCAAGATCAATGACCTTATGATTACCATAGAATTTGTGATATAAGGCAGCAACTTCCTCAAGATAGGTGGCTAATTTTCTCGGCTCTAAAGATTCATATATCTCATTCATTTTTGTTGGGAATGCAGATAATTTTTTTATTAATAATATCTCATATTTTTCTGTCAAAAGACTTAAATCAAGATCTGTTTCTTGTGTGATGTCATTGTTATATCTTATAATTAAATTAGAAATTCTTGCATGTGCATACTGCAGATAATAGACAGGATTTTTTTCAGACTCATCTTTTGCTAAATCAAAGTCAAAATCTAAATGGCTATTTGCTCCTCTCATAATAAAGAAATATCTCACAACATCTACGCCTAATTGATCAACAAGGTCATCTAAAGTAATAAAGTTTGCTTTACGGGTAGACATTTTGACAACTTTGTTGTCTTTTTTAAGAGTTACAAATTGATGTACTACGACCTTAATGTGATCTATTTTTTTACCCAAAGCTTTTAACCCAAGCAAAACATCTGGATACGCGTCAATATGATCTGCGCCAAATATATCTACAATTAAATCGAAGCCTCTATCTACTTTATCGATGTGATATGCAATATCGGGTAAGCGGTAGGTTGGTTCACCGGTACTTTTTACCAATACTTTATCTTCTTCTCTTCCTAGGCTGCTAGTCTTAAACCAGGTAGCACCATCTTTTTTGTAGGATAAAGATAATTCTTCTAAATTTTTTAATACATTGTCTATTGCACCATTATCATAAAATGTTTGTTCCTGAGAAAAAAGATCAAATTCAATTCTTAGACTTTTTAATGTGCTCTTGATACTATCAAAGATTTTTTCTTCTGTAAAAGTTCTAAAATGTTCACTATCTGAATCTAAAGCTTCCCCATATTTTGCAATAATTTCATCTGCAATATCATCTAAATACTCTCCAACATAACCGTTTTCTGGAGGACTAACATTCTTACCAATTTTTTTTGCATATTTTGCATAGGAAGATTCAGCCAATATGCGCATTTGTTTCCCCGCATTATTATAATAATACTCTCTTGTAACATCATAGCCATACCATGATAATATATTTGATACCATATCACCAAGTATAGTGTTTCTGCCATGACCAGCAGTTAATGGTCCAGTAGGATTGCTACTGACAAATTCTACATTGGCTGACTTATCATGTTTAGCAGGTTTTCCAAAATTAGTACCTTCATTTAAAATATTATTTATGATATCTAAATAATAATCGATTGAAACATGAAAATTAACAAATCCAGGTTTCGTAGCAGAAATAGAAAACAACTTCTCATTTTCAGTATGAGACGCTACTATTTCTTCTGCAACCTCCATTGGATTTTTGCCAATTTTTTTTGATAAGATTAATGCAATATTAGATGAATAATCTCCAAAACCTTCTCTTGTATTTATTGCAACACTCCAATTAGAAATTTCATAATCCTGATTTTTTAAATATTCATTTATAAAAGATTCTAGTTTTTTTTGGATCATTATATTTTGACCGTTTTTGCATCAAACCAAATACGTTCGAGATCATAGTAATGACGCGTTTCTTCAAAGAAGATATGTACCACCACATCTACATAATCAATAATAATCCAATTGGAATTTTGATATCCCTCAGTGCGCCAAGGTTTTTCTTTGATATTATCTTTAATATTATCAGCGATTGCTTTGACTTGTATGAGATTGTTGGCAGAACAAATGACAAAATAATCAGACAAAGAAGTAATTTTAGATACATTAAGTGCTACCAAATCTTCAGCCTTTTTTTCTTCAGCAAGGTTGACAATTTGTTTTAATAATGGATTGGTTTTCATTAGTTCAAGTTAAGAAAATCTGAGTAGTCTTTTCCAATGATTATTTGAATATCTTCTTGAGGATTATACGAGCTATTAAATTCTACATTTTCATTATTAATAGTCATACCTAGAATAGTTAGTAAGTTTTCAATATTAGGATTAGAGTCATTGATAATTACTACTTTTGTCATTTCGTAGTCAAAATTATCTGCATTTTCAGTTCTTACAATAACAAGTCCATATTTACTATTTAATAAATCAGAAAATTGATTCCCCAATCCACTTATTCCACATCCGTTTAATATGGCGACCTTTAAAGTTTGATTATCGTAGTTTTCAAATAATTTAATTTTTGTTGTTGATTCTATCTTAGAAGATGGTGTATTAAGTAAAATATTTTGATCAAGAAAAGTTTTTGATAAAGACCATCCAAAAACTATGATGATAAATGATAGAATAATGATAATGGAATCAAGAAAGTATTTCATTAGTTATTATTTTCCAGATCACTTAATTGATTTATGGTATTGATCCCTATGACCTCCGCAGGATTACTAATTTTTTCTGTTTGTACTGAAAAATTTTCTTTAATCAGCTCTATAACATCAGTTAAGTAGTATTCATTTGATGCATTATTGGATTCTATTCGTTTTAATTCACTAAAAAGCTGTGGAATTTTAAAAATGTATATACCAGGATTAAATTCTTTAATTTTTTTCTCATCAGCAGTACAATCTTTTTCCTCCACTATCCTTAATAGGTCACCATTTTTACCCCTGATAATACGACCATATCCTGTTGGATCGTCTAGCATTGCAGTAATAACAGTTGCATTACGATCTTCCTTTATGTGTTCATCTATTATAGGAGATAGACTACTAGATTTGATATTTGGTACATCACCATATAATATTAATAAATGACCTATTTGATTTGCTAATTGATGTTCCATTTGTAATGCTGCATGACCAGTTCCTAATTGTTGGTCTTGAGAAACATAATTTATGTTATCATCTTGTATATGATTTTTGACAAGGTCTTTTTGAAAGCCAACCACAAGCGTTATTGATTTAGGTATAAGTTTTGATGCTGTTTCTAAAACATAGTCAATCAAGCTTTTGCCATTTAATTTATGAAGCACTTTAGGTAAATCTGATTCCATTCTTGAACCTTTACCTGCTGCAAGAATACCGATATGGAGTTGATTATTCATTCAATATTTTCCTTTAAAAAAGGTATATCTCTTTTTGAGATAATACCGCCTCCTATACAAACACTTTCTTTATTATAAAAAACAATAGATTGTCCTAGAGTAATAGCTTTTTGTTTTGATTTAAATTTAATGAGATATGAAGTGTTATCTAAAGAAAAAATAGTACATAATTTATCTTTATCTCGATATCTGACTTTTGCATAATATTCTTTTGGAAATATATCAGGTTTTTCATTAATCCAATTAATATGTTCAACTATAATTGTTTCACTAAATAGTGCGGGATGGTCTTCTCCTTGTGCCACAAACACAATATTATTCTTGATATCCTTTTTTACCACATACCAAGGCTTATCTTCGGCGCTAAATCTTGCACCAATACCCAAACCTTTTCTTTGACCAATGGTAAAATAGATGTGACCATCGTGTTTCCCTAAAATTTCCCCATTGAGAGATTGAATATCCCCTCTTTTTACAGTTAAATATTTTCCTACGAAATCATTATACTTTCTTTCTCCTATAAAACATATTCCCGTACTATCTTTTTTGTTATGATTGATTAAAGAGTATTTTTTTGCAATACTTCTTACATCTTTTTTTAACATTTTGCCCAAGGGAAAAATTGTGTTCTTTAATTCAGATTGTCCTAGTTGATGAAGGAAATAGCTTTGGTCTTTTGATTGGTCTGTTGCTTTTTTTAGATAGCAAGTAGAATCGGTTGTATGTTTATCTGCATAGTGACCTGTCGCAATTTTAGTTGCTCCTATTTCTTTCGCATAATTTTGAAAGACTTCAAATTTAATTTCTTTATTACATAGTACGTCAGGGTTCGGAGTTAATCCATGTACATGGTCATCTAAAAACTGTTTAAATACCTTATCTTTGTATTGAGTAGTATAATCAATTTTTTTTAGAGAAATCTTGAGTTTTTTACATACACTTAAAGCATCAGCATAATCATCTTCTGCAGAGCAGATGGCATGTTTATCATCCCAATTCTTCATAAATACGCCACGTACATCATATCCGTCTTGTTGCAATAACACTGCTGCAACAGAACTATCAACTCCGCCACTAATTCCTAATACTATTTTTTCTTTTTTCATGTTGTTTACGTTGTTATCTTAATAAAAAAAATTATGACTTCAAATTACTCACATAAAGCACTTGTTTTTGGTTCTATCAGTATTGATAAGATAATCAATAAATATGGGACATATGTAGATGTCTTGGGCGGATCAGCATCTTATGCCTTATTAGCAACTAAGCAGAAAGAATGTCAACTGGTTGGAATAGTAGGAAGTGATTTTCCTAATGGGCACTTTAATCTTTTAGGTAATCATTCTATTAATTTAGATGATTTAAAAATCGAAGAAGGAAAAACATTTGTTTGGGGAGGTGAATATGCTCAAGATTTTTCTACAAGAGAGACATTATATGTCGATCCGGGGGTTTCAGAAAAATATATGCCAGTTTTATCTGAAGATTCCAAACAATGTGAATATTTACTATTAGGAAATACTCATCCAAATTTACAGCTTACTGTTTTAGATCAAATCCAATCAAACCCTTTTATCATATTAGATACATTTAAATTGTATATAGATATAGCTAACGATGATTTAAAAAAAATTATTTCTCAATCTAATTTATTATGTATCAACTATAATGAAGCTGTGTATTTATCTGGATTATCA
>Ga0209402_10005827_pt1 | contig 10869 bp, 6 predicted proteins | sample ArcticOcean_MG_C_3_FD_187437 | JGI IMG/M metagenome (GOLD analysis project Ga0209402, IMG submission 187437) | Marine microbial communities from western Arctic Ocean - ArcticOcean_MG_CB8_126 (SPAdes) (version 2) | ecosystem: Environmental > Aquatic > Marine > Oceanic | place: Arctic Ocean... | reverse complement strand
AAAATCCCCTCCGTCGAACCGCATAAGTACGACCAGGACGAGCGTGACGACAAGGAAATGTCGGTCGTTATCGAAGAAATATTTGGTGAAGGCGGCGCGCTGGAAAAATCACTCTCGGGGTTCGAATCCCGCCCCGAACAGGTCGAGATGGCAAAAGCGGTTGGAGAGGCGATCGGAGCAGGCGAACATCTGGTTGTTGAAGCCGGCACCGGAGTAGGAAAATCACTGGCGTACCTGATCCCCTCCATCCTCCACGCTATTCGAACCGGCGCAAGAGTCGTCATCTCAACCAACACGATTAATCTGCAAGAACAGTTAATTAACAAGGACGTCGGCATCGCCTCGGATGCGATTGCGGAGTTTGGTGAACCGACCGGCAAGCTGCATGCGGCTCAGCTCAAGGGCAGGGCGAACTATGTGTGCTTCAAACGATGGCAAAACGCAGTTCTAACCACCGAACCGAACGACATCGAGTCGAAGCTCCTATCGAAACTTCTCGTCTGGCTCCGAGACACAGAAACTGGCGATCGCAGCGAGTTGGCGCTTGGCCGTCTAACACCCATGTTCAGTCGCTTCTCCGCTCAAGGAGCGGTGATGTGTCCGTCTAACGAAGGACCATGCTTCCTACGAAAGGCCAGAAATCAGGCGAACTCGTCGAACGTGGTGGTCATCAATCACGCACTTTTGATGTCGGACATCGCGATGGGAGGCGGACTTCTGCCCGACCACGATGTACTGATCGTGGATGAGGCGCACCATCTCGAATCTGCCGCCACCAGCCATCTTGGCTTTTCTGTAAATCAATTCCAGCTAGAGAACGAGCTACGGCAACTCACAGGACCACGTGGAATCCTCGCAAGGCTTGCAACAGTTATTTCGAAAGGCGTGGTCAACGCTCTCGACGCATCGACCAACATAGCCCTACAGGCAACTGAAGCTGTTAAAGCCGCTATCCAGAACTCAGCAACGATGTTCGATATGGCCGCTGAGATCGCTGCAACAGCCGCAAAAGGATCTCAACAACAGGCAGAACTCCGATTGACCAGCACTATGCGTATCCAACCTGTCTGGAGTGATCTGGAGATAGCCTGGGAGAACGCTAACGTCCGGCTGCTCGAGGTTTCTGAACACCTTGGTCAACTATGCGAACAGGCCAGCGCTACGAAGGACAGTTCTGCCGAAGGACTGGTACTTGATGCCTTCTCCGTAAAAGATTCAGTTGAAACAGCGGTTTCTTCTCTTCGAGAGGCCATCCCGGAACCGCAGGACGATAGTGTTTACTGGCTTCGAGCGCAGTCAGGTAATCGCGGAACCAACATCAACGGAGCGCCTCTCGACGTTTCGGCCAAGCTGAACGAGGCTCTTTTCAGCTCTGATAAAACCGTGATTCTCACCGGTGCGACAGTTGCTTACGAAAAGAATTTCGAGCGATTCCGTAATTCGATCGGTCTCGAGTCCGGGATCGATCTTGTTCTCGGCTCACCGTACGACTACAAAAAGAACACGCTTATCGCTGTTCCCGAAGACATGCCAGCTCCGGGCGATCCGGGATTCGCCAATGCCACCGCCGACGTGCTTGTCGATATCGCAAAATCAAGTGCCGGGCGCGTACTCGCGTTGTTTACTTCAATATCCGCACTCGACAACGCCCGCAAAGCGATCACTCCTGTCCTGAGTCAACAGGGCATTAGAGTGATCGCACAGGGCGCCGACGGCTCGCCAGCACGAATCATGCGAATGCTTGCCGAAGAGGGCCCGACCATCGCATTGGGAACAAGTAGCCTCTGGGAGGGCGTTGACCTGCAGGGTGCCTCACTCGATGCACTTGTGATGGCGAGATTGCCGTTTCCAGTGCCCTCCGATCCGATTGTCGCTGCCAGAAGCGAACAATTCGAGGATGGATTCAACGAGTACAGCATTCCGGAGGCAGTACAACGCTTCCGGCAGGGATTTGGACGCCTTATCCGATCACGAACCGATCGGGGCGTGTTCGTGATTCTTGACAACCGAATTGTGACTAAAAACTACGGTGTGAAATTCCAGCGATCACTGCCACCATGCACTGTTCGCCGAGTGAGTACAGAGCGCCTGTTCCCATTGTTGGAAAGCTGGCGAAACGGGACCCTAGAGTGACAACTTCTGATAACCGCACGATGACTGCAAACTCCATCTTTCTCCCCGTTGGCTACGTCGATATCGAGGCAACCCTCGATGGTGGACAGGCCTTTCGATGGTGGCCCACGAACGCCGATTCTGGCGAAGATCCCAAAAATCACGGAGATCATGCGTATCGAGGTGTCGTGGGCCGTCGTGTAGTCAACGTCACTGAAGCCGATGGCGGTTTACTCGTCACTCCGGTCGATGGAAAAGGATCGGAAGGTCTAAGCCATTCGATGCTCGACTACCTCGGGCAGGATCAGGACCTTGAAGGTTTTCGCACTCGGTTCGAAGACGATCCCTGCCTTGGTCCTGCACTTCGCGGTTATTCCGGACTCCGCGTGCTCCGGCAGGATCCGTGGGAATGCCTGTTCAGCTTCATCACTTCGAGCACATCGAACATACCCAGAATCAAACTGAACGTTAATTCGGTAGCGAAACACCTCGGCTATTCGATCGGATCAGAGGAGCAGGACGTCACGTTCCCAGAACCAGAAGTTGTAGCCGAGGCAGGTGAGCAATTCCTACGTGATCTAGGCTTTGGATTTCGAGCGAAATACCTGGCGCCTGCTGCAGAGGCAGTGTCATCAGGTCGCTTGCGGCTAGCTGATCTTCGAGAGGCGACATATTCAGAAGCCAGAGAGGCGCTGATAGAACTCCACGGTGTAGGTGAAAAAGTGGCCGATTGCGTGCTCGCTTTTTCTCTCGACAAACCCGAGTCATTCATTGTCGACCGTCATATTCTCAGGGCATTGCACAGGTGGTACGGCGTCCCTGAAAAAGCGAGCTTGACCTACGCCGCTGACTGGGCACGTGATTACTTTGGCGACCACGCAGCACTTGCGAATCAGTACATGTTCCACCGTGAGCGCCTATCGCGTCGTGCATCTGAATGGGGTGGCACTCACGTTGAGCGTGCGTTGCCAGAAGACGGAAACTAATCCCAGTCGCGCCTAGAGAGTGACCCCTCTGTCACTTGGTTAGAAAACCCGGAAGTCGGCTTTTTACGAGTTCGAGTTCTTCTTGCCTGGATTTCACCTGGCCATCCAACCGTGAGCGTCGAACGATCTCGAGCAGTTGACCTATCGTTGGACCCTGCGGAATGCCTATTTTCAGTAGATCGTCACCGGATATCTCCGGCTTAACGAATCTGAGCGTCTCGACATAATCCACAAGTCGGCCTCTGCGAGGCAACGGCGGTCCTGCTTCGATATATGCTCGAATTGAAGCGAGCGGGATGTCACTTAGTATTTCTACGACTTCACTGGGACGTAAGTCCGTCTGATCAAGCACCGTGACAGTCTTCGCCAGTTCGGCGTTCCCGAGGATAGATTCACCCCAGTCTGAAGTCTCAGCAAGGCGTTTTACAGTTTGTTTTGCTTCATCCTCGTTTAGTCCAAAAGTTGCTAGGGCGAGTAAATCCTGAACATCAGATGAGAGCCTTCCTTCTTCTGCCAACTCTTCGAGTACTTGAAGAGCTCTCGTACCGACTCTCAATCCGGGGCTGATCGCAGCTAGGATCCCCAACTGTTCACACATTTGGAGAGACTCAACCCGTGTCGATTCGTTGAGAATCAGTTCGAATTCGTTGCGAATGCGGGTTCCACTGAGTTGGTCGATATTGGGCAGTGATTTCGAGATCAATTCTTCGGTTCGAGAGTCGATCGAAAAACCGAGTCTTGTCGAGTAGCGGACGGCGCGAAACATGCGGGTCGGATCGTCGACGAAACTCGAATCATGCAGCACTTTGATGCGTTTTCGCATGATGTCGCCGAACCCCTTCGAGGGATCCACGAGATTCCCCCAATCACTGGCCGACAGCGAAATAGCCATCGAGTTGACCGTGAAGTCGCGTCGATTCAGATCGTCTTCAACAGTAGAAGGGGAAACCTCTGGAAGAACAGCCAGTTCGGCATAAGTCTCGGAACGCGCCGTCACGATATCAATCGAAGTAATACCCGGGATGGAGCCACCAGTGTCGATCTTGAACGTCAGGAATTGCGACTCGGTAGGTGCTGGTGCTCCGGTGCGAGCAGCAAGTTCGGCTGCAAAAGCACCTGCATCTCCTACAACCGATAGATCAATGTCGCCCGGTTCCCGACCAATGATCAGGTCACGTACGATACCGCCAACAACATAGACACCGTCGACGCCATCGAGTTCTTCGCCGATCTCCCTGCACAGATCGAAGACCTTGCGGTATTCGTCTGAAGATTTTGATGTAAGAAGTTGAGCTAGGTTTGGCATCTGTGATCATTTAGTGGTTAGATGTGAATACTAAGCGCAATTGACGATTCTTCGCCCCAACGATTCGATGTGGAATTGCTAGAATCTGAGCGGTGGTGTTAGGGACTAGTGAAATAATGTATAGAAACAATGCAATCTAATTCTGCAACTGAATCAATCAAGATCGATGTGTTCATCGACTACACCTGACCGTGGGTGCGTCAGGCCGGCATTTGGCTGGCCAGGGTAAAAGAAGAGCTAGGCGAGGGTCTGGAGATCAACTGGCGTAGCTTCGCGCTGGAGCAGGTCAACTCCAAAGAAGGCGATGACTGGAAGGCCTGGGAACAGGGTGACGAGTACGTTAGCCGGGGACTATGGCCTCTGCGTGGTGGTATAGCGGCCCGTGCTCAGGGAACCGACGCCCATACCGATTACATGGAAAAACTTCTCGATGCGAAACACGTCGAGCGGGAAGATGTTCGTACCCGGGAATCAGTGATCGAAATCGCCGTTGCAGTCGGGCTAAATTCCGACGAGTTCACCCGTGCGATAGACGACCCTTCAACACTTGAGAAGATCGGAAAAGATCACGAGGCAGCCCTTGAACACGGCGTGTTCGGTACACCGACGTTCGTGTTCGAAGACGGCACTGCTGCGTTCTTGAAAATGTTCACTCCGCCCGAAGATGAATCGCTGAGTGCGTTTAGCGATTTCATGGGCATTGCAAGCGGCCGGAAGTACTTTGGCGAACTCAAACGGCCACAGCCACCCTGGCCACGCGATTCGAAAGATTAATCGCTGTTGCCGATATCGCCTCTAGAACCGGAACAGCTCGACGACGTTGAAGACGCTCTGAACATAAAGTTCAGTGATAGGAAAGTGCTGATTCTTGCGCTGACTCATCAGTCGTACGCCAATGAGCATCCCGATGTTCCACCGGTTTCGAATGAACGTCTGGAATTCCTCGGTGACTCTATCGTGGGGATGGTCGTCGCCGACCGAATGTTTACCGGAGCACCCGACCTAGCCGAAGGTGATTTGACCGTCAGGCGCTCGCAGGTAATACGTAGGGAAACGCTGGCGTTAGCGGCCGAATCGATTGGCCTCGGGCAGTGGTTGGTTATGGGCAAGGGCGAAGCTGGCGCAGGCGGCGCGGAAAGGGCATCGAACCTGGCTGACACTTTCGAAGCGATTGTCGGGGCAGTTTTCGTCGACCGCGGGTACCGAGAGGTACGTTCGTTCGTGAATCGGTGGTTGGGCGAGTACGTAGATGATGCTCTTCGAGCCGAAACCCGTAAAGACCCAAAATCGTTGTTACAGGAATATCTACAGGGCCACGGTAGCGAGCCGCCTCGGTATCAACTGCTGTCAGAATCTGGAGCGCCCGGTGATCTCGTATTTACTATTGAAGTGGTTATCGATTCGAAATCAATTGCGACAGGCACTGGGACGAGAAAAATTGATGCTGAACGCAAGGCTGCAAGTCGCGCATTAGCACTTCTCAAAACTACTAAGCCGAAAACAACGTAATCAGCACGTAAGTCTGGCTCGCACAATAAGAAAGAGGAACCGACGCTGTTCGGGGTATTTAAAAAGAAAGAAAAAACCACTGAAAGTTCTGAGAAAACTGGCTCGGCATGGCGAAGCCGGCTTTCTGGAATATTCAGTCGTTCAAACATCGACGATGATTTCTGGGATGAATTGGAAGAAGCTCTGGTCATCTCAGATGTCGGCGTGAATACGACTATGACACTCATCGATCAGCTTCGAGATGTTGTTGATGATGAATCCCTAAAAGAGCCCGAGCAAGTCAGAACCCGTATGCGAACTCAGGTCGCTGAGATGCTGTCCGACAGATCTGGTGTTGACCCCATTCCCGACGATGGACCCGTAATTTTGCTGGTTGTCGGAGTTAACGGGGCAGGCAAGACTACGTCGATCGCAAAACTGGTCGATGTCGCGAAAGAAGAAGGTCAAGACGTGATGCTCGCTGCTGCCGACACTTTCAGGGCAGGGGCGATAGAACAGATCAATATCTGGGGCGATCGACTGGGCGCCACGGTCATATCTCAACAAGCCGGAAGCGACCCGGGTGCGGTTGCTTTCGATGCGATCAACGCGGCCCGCGCCCGAAGCGTTGATTTGTTGATAATCGATACAGCCGGTCGACTCCACACCACTCATAACCTGATGGAAGAACTTCGCAAGGTTCATGGCATCGTCGAAAAGAATGGCCAGGGTTTTACGATCAGAGTGCTGTTGGTGATCGACGGTACAACAGGTCAAAATGGTCTGATTCAAGCGAAATCGTTCACCGAGGCGGTCAAATGCAACGGTGTTTTTCTCACCAAACTCGACGGCACGGCTAAGGGCGGGGTGGCTCTGGCGATAGCCGGTGAGTTAGGTTTACCCATCTGGTTTATCGGAACCGGTGAAAAATCGTCAGATATGTCTGCATTCGATGCCGAGGCATTTGCCGGGGCGCTTCTTCCAGATAGCACCAACTAACCGATCACATTCATCCCGACCGTTCCGGCGACGTTACACAGTAAATGCAGCAAGCTTTCGCAACACTACTAACGGTTGAGCTAATTGGGCTTGCGGCATTCCCACTCGTGGCACGGGCTTTCCCGGTATTGGCCGACCGTGGCTGGGCGATATCGAAACCCGTCGGGATTTTGCTTATAGCGACCGCCGTATGGCTGATCTCGTACACACGGCTCATTCCGAACACACCACTAATGTGGTGGGTATTTTTGGGATTGCTGTCACTGGTAAGCATCTGGTTACTTCGATCTGATTGGCCACAACTTCGTAAATCGCTGGCCCGTCGATGGCGAATAATCGTCACCATCGAAGTGATATTCTTCGTATTTTTCCTGATGTTCCTTGCGATGCGAGCGTTTGATCCCGCCGCGGCGGGTACAGAGAAGCCGATGGATTTGATGATGCTTACAGGTGTCACCAGCTCCGAATACGCACCGCCCGAAGACCCATGGCTCTCTGGTGAGCCGATTGCTTACTACTACTTCGGTTACTGGATGTACGGCGGCGTAAACGCCATGGCAGGGACGGCTCCTTCGGTGGCGTTCAATGTAGGTATCGCACTGGTTGCGGGGCTTGCTGCGTCGGTTACAGCGTCGTTTGTTGTATTTCTTGTAAGACGAGATGGTGCTCGTGAGAAAGTGTCCCTGATTGCAGGCGGAGTGTCCGCAGCTCTGTTGCTGCTGATGTCGAATCTCGCCGGGTTATGGACCCTTCTAGATATCACCAGAATCGCGCCCGGCTCGCTGCTGAACTGGTATCACGGCAAGGAATACGACCGTATCGACAATATTGTGACGTGGCGACCCGATGATTTCTGGTGGTGGTGGCAAAGTTCCAGAATTACCAACTCGTTCAATGCTGAAGGTGGTGATCTCGACTTCACTATTCAGGAGTTCCCTTTCTTCAGCATTCTTCTTGGCGATTTTCACCCGCATTTGATGTCAATACCGTTCGTACTCACGGGGATAACGGTTCTAACGGCCCTTTTTATAGCGAATCGATCAATTTCGTTCTCGGCGTTGCGAAAGAACATCCCGGCCACAGTGATTGCCGTGCTTGCGATCGGATCTTCAGGATTTATCAACTTCTGGGACGTCGGACTGCTGCTGCTGCTATCGACTGGACTTGTTGTCGCAGCGTGGATTGCCAGAGGGCGATTTGGCGTGAAGCCGTTGATAACGGCTGTGCTACCAGTAGCTGCCTTATGGGCACTCGGCGTGCTGGTCTACTCACCGTTTTATTTGGGAACTGCCGAGAGTCAGGTTCAGTGGCCGCCGCTTGCGCCGGTGAAATATGGAACGCGCCCAATCCACTTCATTTCAATCTGGCTTCTGTTGATGACCATGGCAGCACCCGTTGCCTTGCTGCTCGCCAGCAAATACTCCGCACGTATAGCGACGCGCGTGGCGCGCTTCCGGGGCAAAACGGCCAAATCGGAAACTAATCGCAACCTCATCTGGCGTCCAGCATGGATAACCGGTGCAGCGCTTGTGGCCATTCCCTGGCTTATCTGGGTCGTAACTCACATCCTATTCAACGACAACGCATTCATTACCAACGTGATTACGCGATTGCCCGTAACGGGGTTACTCGGGGTGTTTTCAGCAACCATGATCGCTGTGGTTCTAACCCGTGCAAAACGTGGGGCAGACGATGGAGCGCACTACGTCCTGATCCTTTTTGCCCTTGCCGTTTACCTGCTCTTCGCAGCCGAACTGTTCTTTGTTCATGATCTCTTCAGCAACCGTATGAATACAGTATTCAAGTTCTACTACCAGGCGTGGATCGTCCTCTCGGTGGTCGGCGGCTACGGAGCCTATGTCTGGTGGAAGTATCACCCAAAACTTGTCGGCGTCGCCAAATGGGGAAGTAGAACCGCCATTGGTGTGCTGACCGTAGTAATTATCAGTTCGCTCTACTTTCCTGTTGCTTCGGCCGTATCGAAAACCGTCGCTTCCGGGCTTGGACCCGATCTGGACGGATTGAGCTTCATGGAGGCCCGAGACGAGGATGAATTGAACGTAATAAGAGATATTTCAAAGATCTCAGACCACGACGACGTTCTTGTTGAAGCAGTTGGCGGTAGTTACTCAGAATACTCACGGATATCTGGATCGACCGGTGTTCCCACACCACTGGGTTGGGAGTTCCACGAAAAACAATGGCACGGAAATACAGATCTGTTTTCCGATCGAAAGTCCGACGTCGAAACGTTGTACACGACCGACGATAAATCTGAAATATATGAAATTATCGCCAAATACTCGCTCACCATGGTGGTGGTAGGTCCTCGGGAAAGATCAACCTACGGCAACATCAACATGACAATGTTCGATACGATTGGTGACCGCATTATCGAGCACGGCTTCTACACCGTATTCAGTATCAATAAGTACCGTTGACCACAGAAGACACCACAACAGATCAGCTAAAAGACATGCCTGCCTCCACCGAGGGCACGTGGGTCGACGGACGCTGGGTGACGGGCGACAGCGGAGCAGGTAATGAACCGCGGCAGCGAACCGAGTCTCGAAACTCCGACTCATCGGGAGCATCTCGCGGCATAACGATTCCGTTCCGGATCGAGTGGTCGATATACGCTGGCCTGGTACTCGTGGCACTGGCAATGCGGCTCTACGACCTCGGTGGTCGAGCAGTTCATCACGATGAGAGCCTCCACGGCTACTTCGCATATCAACTCTTTAACGGCTCGCATTACGATCACAACCCGCTGATGCACGGGATGTTCCTGTTCCAGTCGATTGCAACGTCCTTTTTCTTCGTGGGCGACAGCGAGTTCTCACTACGACTACCGATGGCGTTGTTCGGGACAGGACTTGTACTTGTTCCGCTGATACTCAAACCTCGTATCGGGCAGGTCGGAGCACTTATCGCGGGGGTGCTTCTCGCGTTTTCACCGTCTCTGCTCTACTACAGCCGTTTCGCTCGAAACGACATATTCATGGCGGTATTCGCACTCGCACTTGTTGGTGTGATGTGGCGATACATCGATGAGCGAAAGAACCGCTGGCTGTACATCGCCGCGGCTCTGGTCGCAATCGGATTCGCTACGAAAGAGACTCAGTACATAGTTATTGCGTTGCTAGGAGCCTTTCTCTTCACCCAGATTTGGAGAGAGTTGCGTGATTGGATTTACGCAAGACATTCACTTAACGAATTCAGCCCATCAGCATCATTCTTCATATTGCTTGTGACGCTGAGCCTGCCCGTCACAGCGGCCAGTGTTGCCATATTCCAGGATTCGCTTGGTATTACGTTGGCAGCTCCTGACGGCTTACCGGGTGTTCCAACTGGAAGCCCAAACGGCGACGGCTGGTACATTGCGATCGGTTTAAGTGCTGCGTTTCTTGCGGCATCACTCGCACTGGGTTGGTACTGGAATAAAAAAATATTCCTCGTATCGTTTGGCGTTTTTGCACTGATATTCGTGCTCTTGTATTCCAACTTCGGGTCAAACCTCGAAGGTGTTGGCAGCGGAGCATGGCAATCACTTGGCTACTGGTTAGCTCAACAGGAAGTCGCCCGTGGGAGCCAGCCCTGGTACTACTACTTCACAATCGGCGCGATTTACGAATTCCTGCCGTTTTTGGTTGCGGTCGCAGCTCTCTTCTACTACGCCTTCAAATCAGGTGTTCGCCCCTGGATATTGATAGGTCTGGTGGCACTTGGCATGGTTGTACTGGCCAACAATAGTGTGAGCTTCGAGAAAGACTTGATCAAAAATGAGGAACAAGATGTCCTCAGTTATGTAGGCATGCTGGCGCTATTGCTCGTATACGGATCATTTGCAGCTATTCCGTTTGTTCTGAAAACCTCGAAAATCAACAAATTTCTGTTTTTCTGGACCATCGCAACGTTCATCGCCTACACACAGGCCGGCGAGAAAATGCCGTGGCTACTCGTGAACGTTGTTCTACC
>Ga0209402_10005823_pt1 | contig 10872 bp, 8 predicted proteins | sample ArcticOcean_MG_C_3_FD_187437 | JGI IMG/M metagenome (GOLD analysis project Ga0209402, IMG submission 187437) | Marine microbial communities from western Arctic Ocean - ArcticOcean_MG_CB8_126 (SPAdes) (version 2) | ecosystem: Environmental > Aquatic > Marine > Oceanic | place: Arctic Ocean... | reverse complement strand
TTAAATAATTGATAACAAAAGAAAGCCTAATAAAATATTTTCAAGATGGGTGCAAAACAGAAGGTAATCTTAAAATTGGCGTCGAACATGAAAAATTTTTATTTACAAATAAATTAAATAAAAGAATTAATTTTGAAACTGTATCTAAAGTTTTTAACTTTCTAGAACAGTTTGGTTGGAAGCCTGTTAAAGAAAATAATTCTATTATAGCCTTAAAAAAAAAAGGCAAAAGCATTACTCTAGAACCAGGGAATCAAGTAGAACTTTCGGGAAAACCACTTAGTTCCATACATCATAACTGCAGTGAGTCTTATGAATTTTTAGATGAATTAAAAAAAGCGTGTAAAAATTTTAATTTAAGAATGATGGCAACAAGTTTTGATCCTTTTTCCAAACTGGAGGATATTCCCAAAACACCAAAACAACGTTATGAAATAATGACTGATGAAATGCCCAAATATGGAAAGCTTAGTCTAGAAATGATGTACCAAACCTGTGGCACGCAAATAAATTTAGATTATACTTCTGAAAAAGATTTTATAAAAAAATTTAAATTAAGTTCTTTTTTAATTCCACTCTCCATTGCAATTTTTGCAAACTCACCAATTAAAGAAAATAAATTAAATGGTTATCTGTCTTATAGATCATATGTCTGGCAAAATACTGCAAGAGGAGGTTTGCCAAGATCTTTTTTAGAAGATATGAATTTTGAAAAATATGTTGATATGGCAATTAATATGCCTTTATTGTTTACATACAAAAATGGCAAACACTTAAGACCTGAAGGAAAAACATTCAAAGATTTTATAGAAGGTAAGCTCTCAATGTTAAAGAACGAACAAGCTAGTATAAAAGATTTTGAAACGCATTTAGCAACAATCTTTACTGAAATTAGATTAAAAAAATATATTGAGATTAGATCTTTAGATACCTGTGAATGGGATTGTCATTGTGGTGGCCCTGCTTTTTATACAGGCTTAATTTATGGAAATTTAGATGAAGCATCAGAAATTATTAATAAATGGAAAATATCAGAAGTGCTTACTGCATATACTGAGACACCCAAAAAAGGCTTAAATTCTACTATTAATGGCAAAACATTATTGGAGTGGGGAAAAATCTTCTCAAATTTAGCAAAAAAAGGTCTGGAAAAAAGGTCTATTAAAAACAGCAATGGAAATGATGAAACAATTTTTTTGCGAAGCGTAGAAAGTGTATTAAATAATAATAAAAATAAAGCTGACTTTACAATTCAAAAATTTAAAGATCAAAAAAATCTAGATTTTTTATATGAAAAAAATTAAAAAAATAGTTGCTATACAAGGCGACTCTATTCAGAAAATTAATGTAAAAACTGACACAACCCTTCTACTAGCCTTAGAAGCTCAAAAAAGAGGTTATACAATCTATTATTATGAAACAAAAGATCTGACATTTTCTAACAATACCGTTTACGCATTAAGTAAAGAGGTCAAATTCAGCAAACATAAAAATAAATTTTATTCTATAAAAAGTTTAAAGTTATTAAATCTTTCAAAAACTAATTTTGTTTTAATGAGGCAGAATCCGCCATTTAATATGGATTATATTACAGCAACATTTTTATTAGACAAAATATCAAAAAAAACGAAGGTAATCAATAATGCAACCGCTGTAAGAAATATGCCCGAAAAACTTTACTCAATTAATTTCTTGAAGTTAATGCCCCCAACAATTTTTACAAAAAGTATTGATGAAATTTGTAAATTTAAATCAAAGTATAAAAAAATAGTTATAAAACCTACACATGGGTATGGAGGTAAAAACATCCTTTTTATCAGTAAAAACTTAGCAAAAATAGAAATAATAAATTATTTAAAAAAACATGAGCATGTAATGGTTCAAAAATTTATTCCTCAAATTAAATATGGAGATAAAAGAATTTTTATAATAGGTGGAGTAATTAAAGGAGCTATAAGAAGAATTCCTAAAAAAGGTTCTATTGTAAGTAATTTAGCTCAAGGTGGAAAAGCTGTTGAAACAATTTTAACAAAAAAAGAAAGAAATATTGCAAATATCGTAGCAAAAAATTTAAAAAAAAACAAAATTGTTTTTGCTGGTATTGATTTAATATCCAATTATCTTACTGGAGACATTAATATTACTTCACCGACCGGATTAAAAAACTTTAAAGATTTGACTGGTAAAAATTTAGCTGTTGATTTTTGGAATTGCTTAGAGAAAAAAGAATAATTTAAAACAATCCTTCTATGTCACCTTTATCATTTAATTTAATAAAATCAGCTGCTGGAATTCTTGGCAAACCTGGCATAGTCATAACCGATCCACATATAACAACTATAAATTCAGCGCCACTAGACAGCCTTACTTCTCTTATTGGCAAAACGTGTCCAGACGGCGCTCCCTTTAAATTAGGGTCAGTTGAAAAACTATATTGAGTTTTAGCAATACAAATTGGAAACTTTCCAAAACCATCTTCTTCCATTTTTTTAAGTTGATCTCGAATTTTAGTATCAGCCACAACTTCACTTGCTCCATAAATTTCTTTTGCGATAGCTTCAATTTTTTTCCACAAAGGAGTTTCGGAAGAATATAAAAATTTAAATTTATTCTTTTTTGATTTAGCACATAGTTCAACTACATTATTAGCAAGATCTTTTGTTCCTTCTCCACCTTTTTCCCAATGCATACAAAGACTAGCTTTAACACCAAGCTTAATACAATAATCTTCTATAATTTTAACTTCTTTATCTGTATCGGTAATAAAATGATTGATTGCAACTGTAACATCTAGTCCAAATTTATTTATATTTAAAATATGTCTTTCAAGATTAGGCAAACCTTTTTTTAAAGCTTCTATATTTTCTTTTTTTAAATCATCTTTTTTTATTCCACCATGCATTTTTAAAGCTCTTATTGTTGCAACCAAAACAACACAACTTGGTTTAATATTGGCTTTCCGACATTTAATATCTAAAAATTTTTCAGCACCTAAATCAGCTCCGAAACCAGCCTCAGTCACAACATAGTCAGATAATTTTAAGGCAGCTTTTGTTGCTATAACCGAATTGCATCCATGAGCAATATTTGCAAAGGGGCCTCCATGAATAATTGCAGGATTATTTTCCAGAGTTTGAGTAATGTTGGGTCTAATTGCATCTTTTAATAAAACTGTCATTGAGCCATGTGCATTTATATCTTTTGCATAAATTGGTTTTTTATCTCTTGTATAAGCAATAGTTATGTTTCCAATTTTCTCTTCTAAATCTTTTAAATTGTTCGATAAGCAAAAAATTGCCATAATTTCTGAAGCAACTGTAATATCAAAACCGTCTTCTCTAGGAAAACCATTTGCTATCCCGCCAAGATTTACATTTATGGATCGAAGAGCTCTATCATTTAAATCAACAACTCTTCTCCAGACAATTCTTCTGACATCAATATTCAGTTTGTTTCCCCAATAAATATGATTGTCAATTAAGGCAGATAAAAGATTATGTGCAGAAGTGATTGCATGGAAGTCACCGGTAAAATGTAAGTTAATTCGCTCCATAGGAACTACTTGTGCATATCCTCCACCTGCGGCGCCACCCTTCATACCAAAGGATGGTCCAAGACTTGGTTCTCTTAAGCAAACAATAGATTTTTTTCCAATTTTATTTAATCCGTCGCTCAATCCAACAGATGTAGTCGTTTTTCCTTCACCAGCTGGAGTCGGTGTTATCGCTGTAACTAGAACTAAGTAGCTATTTTTTTCTTTCAGTTTGTTTATATATTCCAAATTCATTTTGGCGATATAACGCCCCATAGGCATAAAAGCTCCTGGCTCATCTGGTACATTAAGCTTCGCTAATACATTCTTTATAGGATGCATTTTTGCCGCTCTAGCTATTTCAATATCTGGTTTTACAGCACTCATCGGCACTGCTATACCTAAAAAAGCGTAATATGTATATACAATATTTTGAAGCTCTTTTACTATTTGATAGGTTGATAGGGTTATATTAGATTAATACTATGCAAAAATATTCAATATTCAGTTTAATTAAAAATGCATTAACCAATCATCAAAATTGGGATGTAGTATGGAGAGATCCTGAACCAAAAAAAGAGTACGATGCAATAATCATTGGTGGAGGTGGTCACGGGCTTGCTACTGCATACTATCTAGCTAAGGAACACAAAATTACAAATGTTGCAATCCTCGAAAAAGGTTGGATAGGAGGAGGTAATGTTGGAAGAAATACAACAATACTTCGATCAAATTATATGTGGGATGCAAATAGTTTATTTTACGAATATGGAATGAAAATGTGGGAGAATTTATCACAAGAATTAAATTATAACGTCATGTATTCACCTAGAGGCATTATCAATCTTGCGCATTCTGATGCTCAATTAAATACATATGCACGAAGAGGAAACTCAATGAGATTAAATGGTATTGATGCAGTAATGCTTCAAAAAAAGGAATTAGAAAAAATGATTCCATTTGCAGATTTTTCTGAATCAGCAAGATTTCCAATCTTTGGAGCTTTAATGCAGCCTCGCGGAGGAACAGCAAGACATGATGCTGTAGCGTGGGGTTATGCCAGACAAGCAGACTCTATGGGAGTAGACATCATTCAGCATTGTGAAGTAACAGGCTTTGATGTTGAAGATGGAAAAATAAAAGGAGTACAAACTTCAAGAGGAAATATTAAAGCTAAAAAAATAGGATTATGTGTAGCTGGTAGTACTTCCTTACTAGCAGAAAAATTAAACATGAATTTGCCAATTGAAGCTCATGTGCTTCAAGCTTGTGTTTCCGAACCTGTAAAACCTTTGCTTAATCATGTCGTTACATTTGGTGCAGGACATTTTTATTGTAGCCAATCTGATAAAGGAGAAATGGTTATGGGTGGAGATTTAGATGGTTATAATAGTTATGCTCAAAGAGGAAATCTTCCAACCTTACAACACGTTTTATCTGAAGGTGTTGCTATGTTTCCAAACTTAAGTCGATTAAAAATATTAAGAACATGGGGAGGTATTATGGATATGTCCATGGATGGGTCTCCTGTTATTGACAAAAGTCACATTGATGGATTGTATTTAAATTTTGGATGGTGTTATGGTGGTTTTAAAGCAACCCCCGTGTCAGGGTGGACGTTTGCACATACAATTGCTCAAGATAGGCCGCATAAATTAAATGAAAAATTTAAATTAAACAGATTTAATACTGGCCACCTATTAGATGAAAAAGGTGTGGGTACAAAAACTTGGATAGGATAAAAAATGTTAGAGATTAAATGTCCTTACTGTGGAAAAAGATCGCAAAATGAATTTTCTTATGGAGGTGACGCAAGTGTGAAAAGACCTGAATTGGGAAAAGAAGTTTCAGACAAAGAATGGAACGACTTTATTTACTATAGAAAAAATCCAAGGGGGAAACATACAGAATTTTGGCATCATCTAGCTGGCTGTAGACAATGGTTTAAAGTTTTAAGAAGCACTTCAACACACGAAATTTTTAAAACTGCTAAAATCAATGAAGAGTTGTAAAATATATGAAACAAAAATTTAGATTAGATAAAGCTGGTTACATCAATAGAGATAAAAAAATTTCATTCAAATTTAATAGTGTAAAATATTTTGGATATGAAGGTGATACATTAGCTTCAGCTTTGCTAGCTAACGGAATACATTTAGTTGGAAGAAGCTTTAAGTATCATAGACCTAGAGGTTTTATAGGAGCTGGTGTTGACGAACCAAATGCCCAAGTTCAATTATACAGTGGAGAAAAAACAGAACCGAATGCAATAGCTACCACAGTTGAATTAGTGGAAGGTTTGGAGGCAAAAAGTCAAAATTGTTGGCCATCAGTTTCTTTTGATTTAGGAGCAATAAATAATTTTTTAAGTAAATTTTTTCCTGCTGGTTTTTATTACAAAACATTTATGTGGCCAAAAAGTTTTTGGTATAAAATTTATGAACCTATTATTAGGAAAGCAGCAGGCTTAGGTATTGCTCCATTAAAACCAGACCCTGATAGGTACGAACATAAGTTTGAATATTGTGATATTTTAATTGTAGGCTCGGGACCTTCTGGATTAGCAAGTGCATTAGCTGCAGCAAAAAATGGATCTCAGGTTATTTTAGCCGAGGACAAACCAAGATTTGGCGGAAGCCTTCTTACATATGAAGTTACAATAGGAAATAAGAAAGGAAAAGATTGGGCTGACGAAACTATTGCTCAATTAAAATCAATGCCTAATGTAATTGTAAAAAACAGATCACAGGTTTTTGGATATTACGACCATAATATGATGGTGATGTTTGAGAGAACCAAAGATCATATTGAAAACCCAGCAAAATTTACTCCAAGACAGAGGCTTTGGTACATCAGGGCCAAAGAAGTTGTTATTTCAACTGGATCAATAGAAAGACCACTAGTGTTTGGAAATAATGATAGGCCTGGCATTATGTTAGCTTCAGCTGCAAACGAATATATGAAAATTTATGGAGTTCTTGTAGGAAAAAAACCAATTATTTTTACAAACAATGACAGCGGATATGATGTAGCTATTAATTTTAAAAAAAATGGGATCGATCCTTTAGTTTTAGATGTAAGAACAAATTCAGAAAGCTCAGTTGTTCGAGAAGCTAAAAATTTAAAAATTAACATAAAATTTTCTCATGGCGTAGTTAATGCGTTGGGATACAAAAAAGTAAATGCAGCAAAAATAGGAAAACTTAATACAGAAAAGACTGGCTATAAAAACTTAGAAAAAGTTATATGTGATTGTATTTGTGTTTCAGGAAATTGGACTCCAACAGTTCATCTTTCTTCACAATCAGGAAATAAATTAAAATTTGATGAAAAAGTTAATGCTTTTATTCCAAATCAATCAAAACAAAACGAGAGTACTATAGGATCTGCAAATGGATCTTTTTCTTTAAAAAAAACTTTAGAAGAAGGATTTAATACTGGCTACAATTTATCCAAAAAAATAACAGGAAAAACTATCAAAACATCAACGCCTACATCTAATGAAAGAAGTTATGCTCTACAAGATAATTTTTGGTGTATGCCTCTTCCAAAAAACAAAAACTATAAAAGGTGCGTAGATTTCCAAAATGATGTTTATGTATCTGATATAGAACTGGCAGTAAGAGAAGGCTTTAGGTCTATCGAGCATGTAAAAAGATATACAACGTTAGGAATGGCTACTGATCAAGGAAGAACAAGTAATTTAAACGGTTTACAGTTAGTTTCCAATATTGAAAAAAAAATAGTTCCAGAGGTAGGACATACAACTTTTAGACCTCCTTATACACCCGTTACTATAGGCGCAATAGTTGGGAGAGAAGTAGGCAAAAATTATCGCCCTACAAGAAAATCTCCAATGCATGTGTGGCATAAAAATAATAATGCTGTGTTTGTAGATGCGGGTCTTTGGCTGAGACCCCGTTACTACAAAAAAGATGAAGAAACCTTAGAAGTGGCTGCAAAACGTGAAGCTACTAATGTAAGAAAAAATGTTGGAGTTTGTGACGTAACATCACTTGGAAAAATTGATATAAAAGGACCAGATAGTGCAGAATTTTTAAACAGAATTTATACGAACGCTTGGATGAAATTACCAATAGGCAAAGCCCGATATGGAGTAATGTTACGTGAAGATGGAGTTGTGTTTGATGATGGTACAACAACAAGAATTTCAGAAAATCATTATCATATGACAACAACTACCGCGCAAGCAGCCAATGTATTGTCTCACTTAGAATATTATTTACAAGTAGTATGGCCAGATTTAAATGTTAATGTTTTATCAATAACTGAACAATGGGCAGGAGTTGCTTTAGCTGGACCGAATTCACGAAATTTACTAAGCAAGCTTTTTCCTGAAACAGATGTATCTAATGAAGGAATACCATTTATGGGATTTATGGAGGCAGATTTATTTGAAGTTCCTGCAAGAATTTTTAGAATTTCTTTTTCTGGAGAATTGGCTTACGAAATAAATGTTGAGTCTGGTTATGGTGTTTTTATGTGGGAAAAAATAATGGAATTAGGAAAAGAGATGAATATTGAACCTTATGGAACAGAAGCTCTTTCAACTCTAAGAATAGAAATGGGACATGTAGCAGGATCAGAAATAGATGGAAGAGTTATTGCTTCTGACCTTTCGTTAGAAGGAATGTTAAGTAAGAAAAAAGATTTCATTGGAAAAAGATCATTGAGCAGGGCAGCTTTCTTAAACCCTGAAAGAGAAAAAATTGTTGGTGTGATTCCTTTAGATAAAAAAACAATGATACCAGAAGGCTCTCATTTAGTGAGTGATATGAATGCTGCTTTACCAAACCCAAAACTTGGACATATTTCAGCTTCTTGCTGGAGCGTTGAATATAACAATCCTTTTTCTTTAGCTATTTTGAAAGATGGAAAGAAAAAAATAGGAGAGAAGCTTTATGCTCTTTCTCCTCTTAAAAACAAAAGCATACCAGTTGAAATAGTATCTTCGCACTATGTTGATCCTAAAGGAGAAAGGGTAAGGTCATGACAGCTGTTACCCCATTACAATCTGTACACAAGAAAGGTCTTTTTGGAGAACACTACAAAAAAAAAGAAAGTGATTTATTAAATATTACAGAAGTAACAGATTTAACTATAGTTCAAATTGCTCAATATAAAAATTCAAAAATTAATTTAAACAACTTAAATATTGATGGTTTAAAATTCCCTTTGCAATCCTCAACAGTTTCTTCAAATCAAGGTACAAGAATTCTTTGGAGTGGCCCTAACACCTGGTTAGTTGTATCAAAAAAAGAAAATATTGTAAAAATTATTAGTGAAAATTGTAGTGATGAAAACTTTGCAGTAACAGATATTTCTCACTCAAGAGTTATAATAAAAATTAAAGGATTAAAGGCTAACGAAGTACTAAAAAAAGGTTGTCCAATAAATTTTAATGAATTTAAAAAAAATAAATGTGTTGGATCAGTTTTTAATGGAATTAATATTGTTGTTGATTGCGTTGATGAAAAAATTCAAACTTTTGATATACTTGCATTAAGAAGTTTTGGAGAGTCTTTATATCATCATATTACAGATGCAGCATTAGAATTTGGATATAACGGTATTTAAATACAAGATTATAATTCAATTTTTAAATCTATTGCTGGAGCACTATGCGTTAAACTTCCAATAGAAACTCTATCTACACCAGTTGCTGCAATTTTTTTAATATTTTTTAAATTAACATTTCCAGATGCTTCAGTTTCGTAATGCTTTTTAACAATTTTTAATGCCAATTTAAGATTTTTTAAATTCATATTATCGAATAGCACTCTATGAAATTTTAATCCTATAATTTTTTTAAGCTGGTTAATATTATCAACCTCCACAGTAACTTTTGCTTTTTTTTTATTTTTAATAGCTAGTTTAACTAATTCATGAATATTTCCATTTATCGCTATATGATTATCTTTTATTAAAATTTCATCACTTAGATTAAATCTATGATTAAAACCACCGCCGAGTTTAACCCCATATTTTTGAATTGCTCTTAAATTTGGTATTGTTTTTCTTGTGCAGCAAATTTTACAAGATTTACCTTTTACTTTATCAACAAATTTTTTTGTTTTGGTTGCTACGCCCGAAACTAAGCTTAAAAAATTAAGAGCTACCCTTTCGCTTTTTAGAATTGCTTTTGCTCTTCCATACACAATAGCAACAACTTTGCCTTTCTTTATTTTTTCACCATCTTTAATTTTTTTTTTAAAAATAATTTTTTTATCAGAATATTTAAAAGATTCTTTTGCTAAATTTAATCCGCCGATAACGCAGTCTTGATTTGAAATAATTTTTGCTACAATTCTTTTATTTTTTTTAATGAGATTGGATGTTATATCTCCTGAAGGCTTGAGATCTTCCAACATCGCTTGTTTTACAATATTTTTATTTATCACGCTTAATGATCAACGACCTATTAAAGTCATTTTTTCTACAGACAATCTTGCTTTTCCAATTAGATTTTTTGGAATTAAAATTTCATTACTTTCTTTTTCTAAACAATCTAATATTTTGGGTAAAGTAATTTTTTTCATATAAGGGCACAAGTTGCACGGTTTTATAAATTGTACTTTAGGGTTTTCAACCTGAACATTATCACTCATAGAGCATTCAGTAACCATCATAACTTTTTTAGGTTGATTTTTTTTAACATAATCACTCATGCCAGTAGTAGATCCAGTAAAATCAGAAGCATTAATTACATCAGGTGGACATTCAGGATGTGCAATAACAACTATACCTGGATTTTGTTCTTTTATTTCATTAATTTCCTTAGCTGTAAATTGCTCATGAACTATGCAAGTGCCTTTCCATGGAATAATTTCTACAGTAGTATTTGACGCTACATATTTAGCTAAATAATCATCTGGCAAAAAAATTACTTTTTTAACACCTAACGATTCAACAACTTTGACTGCATTAGCTGATGTACAACAAACATCAGTTTCAGCTTTTACATCGGCAGAAGTGTTTATGTAAGAAACAACTGGTACCCCAGGGTATTTTTTTTTTAATAATCTGACATCTTCGCCAGTTATGGATGAAGATAAAGAACAGCCAGCATTCATATCTGGCAATAAAACTTTTTTACTAGGGTTCATTAATTTTGCTGTTTCAGCCATAAAATGCACTCCACACATAACAATTATATCAGCTTTAGTTTTTGATGCTTCGATAGCCAACGCAAGCGAGTCAGAAGCAAAATCTGCTATACCATGATATATTTCTGGTGTCTGGTAATTGTGTGCAAGTATTAAGGCGTTTTTTTCTTTCTTTAATTTATTAATTTTATAAATTAGTGGAGCATGTATTTT
>Ga0209402_10005819_pt1 | contig 10880 bp, 8 predicted proteins | sample ArcticOcean_MG_C_3_FD_187437 | JGI IMG/M metagenome (GOLD analysis project Ga0209402, IMG submission 187437) | Marine microbial communities from western Arctic Ocean - ArcticOcean_MG_CB8_126 (SPAdes) (version 2) | ecosystem: Environmental > Aquatic > Marine > Oceanic | place: Arctic Ocean... | reverse complement strand
CACGCGCAGAATGCCCAGCGCGTTGGACTGGAACATCGCCTCCCAGTCCTCGTCCCGGCCATCCTCGACGCGCTCCACCCCGTGCGCCCCGCCGGCGTTGTTGACGAGCACGTCCACCCGGCCGGCTGTGGCCTTGGCCCAGTCGGCGAATGCGTTGACGCTCGCGGTGTGGGTGACGTCCATCTTGTGAATATGCGCCGAGGCCGCGCCCCGCTTGAGGCACTCGGCGGCGACCTGCCCGAGGCGATCCTCCCGGCGCGCGCCCAGCAATAGGTTCACGCCCATGTCAGCGAGTTGCCTGGCCGTCTCCGCGCCGAACCCACTCGAGGCGCCGGTCACGAGAGCCCATTTGCCCTTGAGTCGATTGCTCATGGCCGAAGACTTAACCGGATCCGCCCCGCTTGGCCAAGCGCAAACAAGAGTTGCCGCCGGGGCCGCTTCTGTCCCACAATGGCGGCCCATGTCGGTGGATCGGCAAAAAGTCAGTAACTGGTGGTTCTCGCTGAACTCAATTCAGCGCTCGCTCCTGCTGTCGCTGCTGATCCACATGCTCGTGGCGCTGAGCATCCTGCTGGGGGCCTTTCCCGTGGTGGAAAAAATGATGGCCGCCGTCGTCCCGGAACTCATCGACCTCGAGGCACTGGAGATGCAGCAACGGAAAAGGCAGCAGTCGGTGATCTTTCTCGAGGTGCCAGCGAGCATGGCCAGCGAGGACGCCCCGAAGGATTCCAAATATTACTCCACCCAAAACTCCCGCGCCGCCGACGAGCAGTCGGAGAAGGAAACCCCCCAGCCCAAAATCGAGGGGACGCAGGACAAAGTGCCACGGATCATCGACAGCAAGCCGGCTTCCCCGGCGAAGCCGACGCCCCCGGAGCCCAAGCCCGAGACACCCGAGACGAAACCCAAACCCCCAGAGCCCAAGCCCGAGACGCCCGAGACGAAACCCAAGCCGCCTCCGCCTAAGGCCGAGACGCTCAACCCAATCGTGGCCAAGCCGGAGCCAAAGCCCGAACCCAAGCCGGAGCCGGAACCCAAGCCGGAACCCAAGCCGCGCCGCCCGCGCACCGTTGCCGAGGCCAAGCAGCTGGCCATGATTCAGGGGCAGAAAATGAAGCAGGACGGCGGCGTAAAAAAACGGGCCACCATCGTGGGGCTCGACGCCAAGGCCTCGCCGTTCGGCGACTACGACGCCCGCCTCATCGCCGCCATCCAGAATCGCTGGAACCAGATTCTCGACCAGTACTACATTCCCAGCGTCGGACAGGTGGTACTGACGTTCAACCTGTGGTCCGACGGCAAAGTGACCAACGTGCAGGTCGAGCGCAGCACAGTGAACACCATCCTCGCCCTTAAGTGCGAACGCGCCGTGAAAGAGCCGTCACCCTACGCGCCCTGGCCGGAGAAGATGCACGACGAAATCGGCTCAGACCGCCGCTTCGTCCGCTTCACGTTTTATTACAACTGACCCCGGCCAGGCTGTCACTTCGCTTCCTTGCCTCGCAGGAACTCCGCGAGATTTTCGAGGTGGTCGGTGTTGATGAAATCGACGCCGGCTTCGTGGAACACGCTCCATGCGGCCGGGTTGTCCGGCGCGGCCCAAAAGCGGATCTTCTGCCCGTCGGCGTGGGCGTTCTTTACGATCTGGGCCAGCTTGGCCTGCTCTCTCGCCGGTAAGTCGCCCTTGCCTCGCCACTTGAAGTGCGAACGCCAACTGTCGCTGATCCACGGTATGAGATGCCGGCTCTCCGCCTTGCCGAGATCACTCAATCGCCCGTCGTAGCCGGCGAGGCGCTTGGCGTCCTTCTCCATGGCCTCCCTTGGGCGGCTGCCGGAGATGACAATCGTGACCGCGCCGGGCTCGGTTGTGTCGGCGGTGAATGCGGTGAGCATGAAGCGGTATTTCTCGAGCAGCGGCTTGAGAGCAGCATAGGTCGCGGGGCCGTCGGTCTTGAAATCGATCATCAAGTGAAACGGTGCCCTTCTCTTGTACACACTGCCTCCGTTAGCTTTCACCCGCCCGGCCAAAGGCACGAGATAGAGCGCCTCCAGGGTACGTTTCTTTTTCAACTCAAAACGTGAGTGGCCGACCAGCAGCGTAGCGTCCTTCAGGAACACATCCGCTTCCACACTGCAAAAGCCGCTGGCCAGCGCATCGAGCAGCGGCCGCTTGTGGTAGTAGTCGTTGTGCGCGTGGGCGCGGACGAGTGGCGCGGGATCGGCAGCGGGCTTGGTCGACTCAGCGACACATGGCCAAACGGCGAACAACAGGCAAGGAAAAATCCATTTCATGGTATCAACTACTGGGATAAATGTCGGTGCCACACCCCGGTTCGAGCGACGGCATATAGTGGCCACCAACCACGTTAGCCGGGTGCACGAAATTGTCGCGTAGGTGTGGAATGTACTCCAGAAAGAGTTTCTCGTGTCCAAGCGCAATGTGGCTGAACAACACAAGGTGCTGGTGAATCTGACCCATGTCGCCCACGTGCGGCACGACGCGCACAGGGAACTGTCGGGCGAGCATCGCCACGGCGAGCCATTCGCTGATGCCGGCCAGGCGCGTGCAGTCGGCCTGTACGATACCAACCGCCCTGGCCTGCAAAAAATTTTTCCACAAAACACGATTCGAAACCGCCTCGCCGACAGCCACCGGCACCGGTGCGATAATGTCGGCCAGCGTCTTGTGTGCCGAGACGTCATCCGGCTGCGTGGGCTCCTCAATCCAGTACGGCTCCATCTCTTTCAGTGAGAGGCAGGCATCGATGGCTTGCGGCAGCGACCAGGCCTGGTTGGCGTCAAGCATGATTCGCACGTCGTTCCCGACCGCTTCACGCACCATGAACGCGCGCCGCACGTCGTGCGAGTGATCCTTCGCACCAACTTTCAACTTCATCGCTGTGAAACCGGCATCAACAGCGGCCTTCGCATTGTCTCGAATCTGCTCGTCGCTATACTGGAACCAGCCGACCGACGTGTCGTATCCGGGATAGCCGGTCTGCAGGACACCTTCGCGCTCTGATCGAGATCCTTGGTTTGCGCGCAGCATCTCGGTTGCCTCAGCGGCGGTGATCTCTTCTTCAAGGTAACTAAAATCAATCAGACGAACGATTTCCTCAGGTGAAAGGTCCAGCAGTAGCTTCCATAACGGTACGCCACGCGCCTTGGCCCAGAGGTCGAAACAGGCATTGGTAATCGATGCGAGAGCGAGGTGCGTAACGCCCTTGTGGGGGCCAAGCCAGCGTACCGCCGGGTGCTCGGCAATGGAGCGTTGCACGGCACCAAACTCCGACATCAACTCCTCAATATTGCGGTCCTGCAACTGCACAGCCAGAATTCGAATCGCATCGCAAACGAGGTTCGTGCCGGTGCCAAGCGTGTAGGCGATGCCGCTGCCCGTAAGCCCATTGTCGGTCTTCAGCAGCGTGACGCCGTAGCCGTACTGGGGGTCTGTGTGGACGGCATCTGAGCCAGCGCCAGCCTCGAGTTGCTTGCGAAAATCGCGCGTTTCGATGGATTTAATGGTCGGCATTACACCATTGGTTAGCCGAGGCCAAGGACGTTCCGGGCGGTTTCGCGTGCCCACGCGTCGGCCTCGAGGATTTCGCCGAGCGTTGGCTGCCCGATGACCTCGTGGCGATCCATCACCTGGCCAACGGCGTCGCCAATGCCGGAGAACGACGTCTGCTGCTCGCAAAAGGCGTCGACCGCGATCTCGTTGGCGGCGTTGAGCACGGCGGGCAGCGTGCCGCCGATCTCGCCGGCGCGGCGCGCCTGGCCAAGCGCGGGGAATCTGGCCAAGTCCGGCGCCTCAAAATCCAACCGGCCGATCGCAGCCAGGTCAGTTTGCACGCGGTCGCTCGCGGCCCGGTCTGGCCAAGTGAGCGCGTACTGGATCGGCAGGCACATGTCGGGGGTGGAGAGTTGCGCGATAATCGAGCCGTCAACGAGCTCGACCATCGAGTGCACCACGCTCTGTGGATGCACGACGACATCGACTTGTGGCATCGGGACGTCGAACAGCCAGCGCGCCTCGATCATCTCGAGGCCCTTGTTGAACATTGTCGCTGAGTCGATGGTGATCTTGCGGCCCATCACCCACGACGGATGCTTGAGCGCCTGCTCGACGGTGATGCCAGCAAACTCCCCGATCGGGGTCTCGCGGAACGGCCCGCCGGACGCGGTGAGAATGAGCCGCCGCACCGACTCAGGCGCGCGGCCCTCGAGGCACTGAAAAATCGCCGAATGCTCACTGTCCACCGGCAGCACGCGGACGCCGTGTTTGCGGGCCTCAGCCATCACGATTTCGCCGGCCATCACGAGAATTTCCTTCGACGCTACGGCGATGTCCTTGCCGGCGCGGATCGCGGCCAGAGCCGGTTGCAGCCCGGCGGTGCCGACGATGGCGATCAGCACGATGTCGGCGCTTGGCAGCGTGGCCAGCTCGATCAATCCCTCGTCGCCGGAGGCCACGCGGATGCCGTCGAGTTGTGGGCGGAGTTCGGCGGCCTTTTCCGGCGAGCCGATGGAGACCAGTTCGGGGCGAAACTGCAGCGCCTGGCTTGCGAGGAGTTCCGTGTTGCTGCCCGCAGCGAGGCCGACGAGGCGGATGTCGTCCGACAAATCCCGGGCCACCATGGCGGTGCTGGTACCTATCGAACCGGTGCTGCCTAACAGGACGACGTTTTTCATTTCGCGCGGCGGTTAGTCATTGAACAAAACCAGGCGGAGGTAAAGGAACATTAGAGGCGCGTTGAAGAGTAGGCTGTCGAGCAGGTCGAGAATGCCGCCGATGCCTGGGAAGAACGAGCCGGAGTCCTTCACGCCAGAGTCGCGCTTGAACACCGACTCGACTAAATCGCCGATCACCGCGCCAACGGCCAGCACCGGGCCAAGCGCGGCGGCGTGGCCCAGGGTCATCCCGCCGAGCCTGGCCGCGCCCCAATAATGCGCCATCACCATCGCGGCGGCGGTTGAGAGCAGAATCGCCCCGACGAATCCCTCCCACGTCTTCGCGGGGCTGACGCTGGGGATCATCTTATGGCGGCCAATCAGCGAGCCGAGCGAGTAGGCACCGATGTCGCTGCACTTGGTCGTGAGAATGAAAAACAGCAGGCAATACCCGGCATCGAACCCGGCGTCGTCGGGCGCGGCGAAAAAGTAAATCTTCAGTAGAAAACCCAGCAGCCACGACACGTACAGCACGCCGAGCATCGTGTGGCCCACCATCGAAAATGACGGTGCCGCCGGATGCGCGAACACCCGCCGCCCAAGCAGCGCCAACAACAGGACGGCAAAAATGCCAAGCTCAAGCTCCGCCGCCCCGCCGGTCGTTGGCTCGCCAAGTTGCTGCTTGGCCAAGCCGGAGAGATACACGAACAGCGTGCCGACAAGGGTGACGCCGCCGGCCAAGCCAAGCCACTTGAAGCGCGGCAGGCCGTTTGCATTCACCATGCCGTAAAACTCGAGCAGACCAGCGACGTTAAGCAGCATGATGATTCCACCAACGAGAAACACAGAAATCGGGCTGCCGCCAAGCAGGCCGTAAAACACCACCCCCAGCAGCACCACGGAGCTGGCCAAGCGACGCATGAGGGTGGCGGCCTTGGATTCGGGTTGGGTGGCGGATGACATGGTCGGTTGTCGGCGGGAGGGTTTCAGTCCGCTTGGTCAGGGTCAAACTTTTCCGAAACGCCGTTCGCGGCTGGCGTATGCCTCGAGCGCGGCGCAGAAATCGGCCTCACCGAAGTCGGGCCAAAGCCGTTCGGTGACGACCAGCTCCGCGTAGGAGATTTGCCACAGCAAAAAGTTGCTCACTCGCATTTCGCCGCTCGTGCGGATCAGCAGATCGGGATCCGGCGTGCCGGCGGTGTAGAGGTGATCCGCGAAAGTTTTCTCGTCGATATCCGCCGGAGCCAGCTCGCCGGATTGCGCCTTGGCGGCGAGAGTGCGGGCGGCGTCCACCAGCTCGGTGCGGCCGCCGTAGCTAAGGGCGAGGTTCAGCGTGGTGCCGGTGTTTGCATCGAGCGAGGCGATGGTGGCGTCGAGCTGCTCGCGGACGAATCCCGGCAGGCGACCCAACTGGCCGATTGCCCGCAGCCGGACGTTGTTTTGATCCATCTCCGCCTGCTCGGTTTTTAGGTAGCGAGCGAGGAACTTCATCAGCGTGTCGACCTCCGCCTTGGGGCGGTTCCAGTTCTCGATGGAGAAGGCGTAAAGCGTGAGGTGCCGGATGCCGAGCGAGGAGGCACATCGCAACACCGCGCGCACCGACTCGGCACCACGCCGGTGGCCCTCGACGCGGGGCAGTCCGCGTTCCCTTGCCCAGCGGCCGTTGCCGTCCATGATGATGGCGACGTGCGCCGGGAGGGCGGTTCGGGCTTTCTCGCTGAGTTGTGTCGATGCGCGGCTCATGCGCCTGGCCAAGCGGCCGGGTTTACAGGGTGATAGTCTGTGAGCGGGCAGGGCCGACAGAGGCATAGCTGAGCTTGGTGTCGGTCAGCTTGGCCAAGGCCTGCGCGTAACGCCGGGCGTTGAGTGGCAGGGTTTTCCACGTGCGAATCCTGTCGGTTGGTTTTTGCCAGCCGGGAAACGTCTCGTAGATTGCCCGGCACTTGGCCAACCGGCCAAGGTCGCTGGGTTGATAGTCGATTCGTTTGCCGCCAAGCCGGTAGCCGACACAGACCTTGATCGACTCGAGCGTATCCAGACCGTCCAGATTCGTGACTGCGAGGTCGGTGATGCCGTTGAGCATGGCCGCCTGCCGGACGGTGACGGCGTCGAACCAGCCGCAGCGGCGCTCGCGGCCGGTGGTCGCGCCGTATTCGCGGCCCATGCCGTGCAACAGGTCGCCGACGACCCGGGCCTCGGACGGCATCGGGCCTTCGCCGACGCGGGTGGTGTACGCCTTGGCCACGCCAATCACACGGTCGATGCGGTTCGGCGCGATACCGGAGCCGGTGCACATGCCGCCGGCAGTGGTGTTCGACGAGGTGACGTACGGGTAGGTGCCGTGGTCGATGTCGAGAAACGTGCCCTGCGCGCCCTCGAAGAGGATGCGTTTTTTTGCCGCCGTTGCGTTGTGCAACATCTGCACGGTGTTGGTCACGTACGGCTTGAGGCGGCGCGTGGCCTTGAGGACGCTTTCCATCGTGCGCTTTACGGGGAGCGGTTTTGCGCCAAGCGATTTGAGCAGGGCATTGTTCCGCCTGATGGCTTCCTGCAACTGTTCACCGAACCGTTTCGCGCTGAGGATGCTGCCCATGCGCAGGCCGGTGCGATCGACCTTGTCGCCGTAAGCCGGGCCGATGCCGCGCAGGGTGGTGCCAATTTTGCCCGCGCCCTTGAGGGCTTCGCGGGCGGCGTCGAGCGCCTTGTGGTACGGGAACACCATGTGGGCGGCGTCGCTGACGTGCAGGCGGCCGGCGGGATCGATGCCGTTTTTTTTCAGGTCATCAATTTCCTCGAGCAAGCCGATGGGGTCGATGACGACGCCGTTGCCGATGACGCAGGTGGTGCGCCTGCGAAGAATGCCGGACGGGATGAGGTGCAGGATGTATTTGGTCCGGCCGACGATGACCGTGTGGCCGGCGTTGGCGCCGCCCTGGGCGCGCACGACGATGTCGGCCTGCTCGGTCAGGAAATCGATAATCTTGCCCTTGCCCTCGTCGCCCCACTGGGCGCCCACTAGAATGGTGTTCAACATTTGTCTTTTGGCTGTTGAAGCAAAACCCCTAAGCCAAGCCCGGGGTCGTCCCTCATTAGCGCAGGGACGCTAGGGAAACCGTTGGCCGGTGTCAACGCTTGGCCAAGGGTGCCGTCCCTTCGGGGCTTGTTATTTTTGTGGCGTCGAACCCGGGGCCGACGCCCCGGGCTATTTCATGCCGCCCCTTCGGGGCTTGCAGAGCTTGGCCAAGGTGGGAACGGCTGTCCCTGCCGTCCGTCGTGGAGCTAACAGCACGCCCTACCTTTCGCGGCTTGGCCAAGCGCTTGGCCTTATTTCATGTGCTGCTCGAGGAAGGCGTCAACCTCGCGGTAAAACTCGAAGATGTTGTCCTCATTGCGGTAGCCGTGGCCCTCGTTGGCCTTGATGATGAGCTTGTTGGGGATGTTGTTCCGGTCCAACGCGCGCTTGAGGATGCGGCCGTGCTTGGGCGGCACCCGCCAGTCTTTCATGCCGTAGGCCATCAGCACCGGGGCTCTCACCTTGTCGATGTTGTTCTGGATGGAGCGGCTCTTGATCCAGTCCTTGTCCCTGCTCCGGTCCGCGATCATTACGGCGTCGATGGCGTCGTTGATATTTTTTGGGAGTGGATATTCCTTGAGGATCAGGTCGATGTCGGTGACGCCGACGTAGTTGACGCCGCACCGGTACAGCTCCGGCGTGAAGCACAGGCCGGCCATTGTCGCGTAGCCGCCGTAGCTTGCGCCGTAGATGCCGATGTGCTTGGCATCAGCGACTCCCTCGGCGATGAGATATTTCACGCCGTCGGTGATGTCATTTTGCATCTTGCCGCCCCACTCGCGGAAACCGGCCAAGCGCAGTTTGTTGCCGTAGCCGGTCGAGCCTCGGAAGTTCGGCTGGAAAACAGCGTAGCCTCGGTTGGCCAGGAATTGCACGTCGGCGTTCCAGCCCCAGTAGTCACGGGCGGTTGGACCGCCGTGGGGATGCACGATGAGCGGCAGGTTTTTGCCGTTGCTGCCGTTCGGGGTAGTCAGGAAGCCATGGATGACCAGCCCGTCGCGGGCGGTGTACTGGATGGGTTTCATCGGGGACATTTTCGAGGGATCAATCCACTCGGCGAGATCCAGCAATTTTTCCATCTTGGGCTTCTTTTTGTCGCTGATGTCCAGCAGGTAGTAGGAGCCGATGGTCTTCTCGCTGTGCGAATGGAAGAGAATGCGGTCCTCCTTTTTCGACCAGTTCTTGATGTCGTTGGCCATGCCGGGCAGCGCGTTGTCGATCATCGCCTGGTAGTTTTTGTAATCCTTGTCGAACCAGTAGATCTGCGGCCGCTCGGCCTCGTAGCGCACCCCGAGCACCTTGCCGGTCTTGTCGGACACGATCGGCGGCCCCGCCGGCACGTCGTACGTCGGGTGGGCGAAGACCATCCGGCCCAGTTTCCTGGCCTTGAGGTCGTATTGAAACAGCGCTCTCTTGTCGCCATTGAGCGCGGCGACGTAGAGGATGTCGGGGTTCGTGCCGAAACCAAGCGGTTCCATGGCAGTACGAAAATCGGCGGAGTAAATTTTCTCCCAGTCCGACTCGGGGTTTCTGCGGTGAATGATCGACCGGATGAGGTCGTGCTGAACCATACCGATGCGGACGACCTTGTCGCGGTCGGCGATGAATTGCAGGATGTCGCCCCGGTTGTAAGCAACCCGTTTTTCCTTCGCGGTGAAGGTGTTCAGTTGGACGATGTTCCCGTAGAAGGCCCGCTCCTCGCGGAACCTCCCGCCGCCCTTTCGCACCTCGACCAAAATGTCCCCGCCTTCATCCGTCAACGGGTCGAACAGCTCGACGGCCTTGAACACGCGGCTGCCAAATTCCCGGTTTGCCTTGTGGGAGGGATTGAGCACCTTGTGCTGGGAGCCATCGCGATCCACGGCGTACAGACCGCCGTTGGGGAAATTGTTGCGATCCTTCATCTGGAAAACCAGGCGCTCGTTGCTAATCCAGTTGAAACTGTACACCTCGTTTTCGTCCTCCGCAGTGCAGCCAAACAGTTTGCGGTCGGAGAGGCGAATGGTGAGCAGGTTATTTTTGCCCTCACGCGGCGCGATGGCAGCGAGCCACTGGCCGTCAGGCGAGAGGCGCATCCGGTTGAATTCCGGATTCTTGAAGAAGGTCTCGACCGGCAGTTTCTCCGCTTGGCCAAGCGGGGCGAGCAGGGCCAGAGCCAGGCCAAGCGCCAATGGTGTGTTGATTTTTTGCATGTTGCTCAGATCGCCGTTGCGAAGCGGTTGCCCCCGAAAGGGATTGAACTGTACCGTCTGGGTTTGGGGGATTCAACAAGCTAAGGCGTTACTTTTTTGTGCAACGGACCGGGGAAGACGCGGAGCACACGCGCCCTCGCGTGTGGATTCCGGCAGCACGCCGGAATCGTTCAGCGGCTACACGCGGCACAAGCCTTGGACAGGGCGCTCAAGGCGGCAGGCGGGGCGCGTGCGCTCCCCAAAACACATCTTCGGCAGGTAACAAAAAAATCCCGCGGCCAAGCGGCCACGAGATTTTGATTTAGAATTGTCGGTTTGCTTTAGAAGCGAATAGTCACGTTCCCATAAAGGACGGCTCCCACCGGGCTGTGGCCGGCGGCGGCGAACGCATATCCTTCCGTCTCGCTGTCAGACCAAGGCGGGTCCTCGCCGGTGACGTTGAGCGCACCAACGGTGACCCGTGAGTTATCGGTCAGGTCGTAGCTGGCCTGCAGGTCGAGCGTGGTGTGGGAGGCGACCTCCGCAATGGCACCGTACAACTGATCGAAGCTGTCAACATAATTGACCGTGGCACCGGCAGTGTACTTGTCATAGTTCCACCACATACCCACACGCCCACGCCACTCGGGCATGGTATAAGATCCGGACTCATCCTGAAATAAATCACCCGGCCGAGACATTAAGTCGTACTTGTACAGGTATGCTGCAGCCAGATCCACGCCGAAGTAACCGACTGACGTGTCTATGCCGTAATCGACCTGCAAATCAAGCGACTCGATCTGCACCTCAGCCAGGTTTAGGTAGGAGTTGTTGATGTACTTGATGCTGCCGGGAACACCCCCGTTCGGAATGTCATCAATTCCGAAATCTGGGTTTTCCTCAGTCGCGAAATGGCCGTCCGGCCCCGGATTATCGGCAGCCTTGTCAGCATCCGTCTGCTCGTT
>Ga0209402_10005805_pt1 | contig 10897 bp, 8 predicted proteins | sample ArcticOcean_MG_C_3_FD_187437 | JGI IMG/M metagenome (GOLD analysis project Ga0209402, IMG submission 187437) | Marine microbial communities from western Arctic Ocean - ArcticOcean_MG_CB8_126 (SPAdes) (version 2) | ecosystem: Environmental > Aquatic > Marine > Oceanic | place: Arctic Ocean... | reverse complement strand
GCAGAGTGCCCACGCCGTGATGCAACGGGCTGTCCAGCGCGGTCTGGCGAAACGCGACAACGACGGGTTGCGTTACGTCGGCATCGATGAGAAGAGCTTTGGACACGGGCAACGCGCAGCGGCGATGTCGTGGCGTTCAAGGGAGAGCAGCTCGTCGTAGTGACTTCGGCATTCCCTCACAAGATCGTCAAAGGCTACGAGAACCCAATCAGCCAGGTCGTCAGCCGCGTCAATGGCACAAAGATACGCAACCTGCGTCACTTGGCCGAGACCCTCCGCGATGCCAAGGCAAAACATATTGAATTTGAATTCGCCGATCGAGGCGTGTCCACACTTGTTTTCGATCGACAAGAAGTGTTGGGTGCCATGGAAGAAATTCTTGTCGACAACAGCATCCGCAAACAGTATTCTGACGATCTGCGAAACGTGTGGGAGAGTAAGAAATAGCTTGGAAATGAAAAGGGAACGGTAGCCGGGTGTAAGCGAAGCGTCGCCCTGTCCTTGTGGTTCCAAATACTCGCCGATTTCGCTCCTGCACCTGTCACCGTAGCTGGGTAGGGTGCGTCCAAGCGCAGCGCTGACGCACCGGTTCGACTGACATTTCTTCCAAAATGGATGCCGGTGTCCACTGGCAACGCCGAAGCGCCAGCGGGAAACTGCGCCGTCCGGAAATTCGCGGTGCGTCGGCGCTGCGCTCTGACACAGGAGTGGCCGCCTGTGTAATGTTGGGAATGGTCCTCGAACAAAACCGCACGGTCAACGCGGCCATTCTGCAATCGCTGCAGAGCGTCTCGGCACCGGCGGCCGAATTGAAATCGCTGGAATGGAATCCCGTCCAAGTTCGCGTCGTCAGCGGAAAATCGGGCGGCCCTGCGATGGAGGGGATTCAGGTCGAGTTGAACGGGAACATTGTGGGGTCAACCGAAAAGAGATCCAATGGAACCGTTGCGGAGATGACCGATGAAAACGGATTGGTCGATTTCGGTCTCGTCCGGCCGGGATACTTTACGTTGACGGCCACATCCCCCTGGTCGGAAACAATGACGCAACAACTCACCGTGCGCCCGGGAACGGCGGAACCGTATGAAATCGTCTGTCCTGCTGCTCCACGAAACGAGGCAGATGTTAGCGTCTCTGTCGATTGGCCGGACGACTTGAAAGACAAGAAACTGTGGCTCGTCGCCGATTTTGCAATTGGTACCCGTCAAGTAAATCGGCAGTTGTGGTTTCCAGAATATGGCGCGATTTTGCAGGAACCACCTGGGTTTCCCGTCCCGCGCGGAGTTTCCGGCGGACGTTCGCTGTTTCTTTCACCCGATGGCAAACAGACCTTGTTTCCTTTTGACCAAGCCCAGCAACAGACCGAAAAATCGCTCGTAATCGAACGACAGCGACTAATCTTTTCCGACGGCAAATCGATCGATCTGAAGGAGTCGTCGTCGTGGCCCGAAGGAACCGTCAAGCTGCTCGCACTCGGCGTCGTACAAGCTGCAACGGCGAAAGGCGGCGGAGTCGCGCAGGAGAAACTCCCGTTCGACATTCGCACCGAATTCCGTTTTGGCAACGGCAACGGGTATGGCGGTATGGGTGGCGGCGGTTTTGGCGGCGGCATGGCCCCAGGCGGTATGAGCGGCATGTCGTCCGATGAGCCACCAATGCCCCCGCCGACGTTCCACGTCGTCACCGGCAAACCGAATCGTTGGACGATTTCTCTACCAGACGTTTTGATCAAGAGAGTGAAGAACAGTCTGACCCCGTTCAAAGATAGCGGCTCAGAGTCTGAAGTAGCGCCAGGCGCTCCCGGCGGTGGGTTGGGAAGTCAGCCGGGCGAATAATCGCAGGCCCGCTGCCGCATCCATGCAACAGCACGAAAACGAGCCTGCAGAGGTTGTGATTTAATTACCTTCAGCCCCAACGGGGCGCGCTATCAGACCGGTGTGACATGGTTTAGCGCGCCCCGTTGGGGCTTCCGCATCTATCGACAACTGTTCCCAGTGCTTCGCCCTGGTCTGACATAGTCTGCCCCTTTGGGGCGGAAAGCCGATAAACTCACAACCTCGTAGTGCAAGCAAGGGTTGCGATGCCCCCAGCGGGGTGGGGTGCGTCCCAGCGCAGCGCCGACGCACCGGTTCGCGTGCCCTTTCTTCCACAATTGGTGCCGGTACGCATCGGCGTCGTAAAAGCGACCGCAGGAAATTGCGCCATTCGGACACTCACGGTGCGTCGGCGCGGCGCTCTGACGCACCTTACGGAACTCATGGGTCATCAGTGGCCCCGTTGCCGGTTCGATGGCGCGCGTTACGCTGGCCGAGCCCTGTCTTGTCTGACAAGAAAACGGCCAGCCGCGCCACAATCTCCAATCGCGCAGCCGGTGTGTCGCTCGTATCCCGAAGCGGCGGCATTTCGAGTGATCCACCAAGCTCGCTACGAATGTTTTTCGGCGGCAGCGGTTGAAACGAGTGTTGGGGGACGCTCCAATCGGGATTGAGTTGCAGCGCTGAAAACGACAAGTCGTGAGAAAATAGACAAGCAGTGAATCGAAAGAGACAAGGAGATCGAAATGCAGTGTGAATCACACGCAGGAAAAAAACGCGGCCTTCCGTTCTCTGTGTTGCCGATTGTCTGCTGCCTGCTTCACCTGCTGTTTGTTCCGAACGGCCTCGCCGACGAGCCTAAGTTCATCGACTGCTCATTGCTGGTTGCCGCCGATTTTCCGGCGACCTGGCCATCGAGGCCGTTTCCCCGTTTTCAGATTATGCATCAGCGGACAATTGGTCCCGACAGCCCGTACAACATCGATGCTTTGTTGATCGACGGGAACACGGGGACGCAGCTCGACGTGCCGCCGCATTCGGTCGCGCGGCCCGACTTGAAACGTCCGAAGTCGGGGCCGTTGGGGTTGGCGTACACAGACAAGATTGCGGCTTGGCAATTTGGTGGCGAAGCGTGTGTCGTCGATGTTCGCCATTTGCTCGACCAAGCGCCCAAAGGCGAGAGTCCGCTGGTCACACGAATGCATGTGAAACGATTTGAGCAACGGCACCGCAAACTGCGCTTCGGCGATGCCGTTCTATTCCGCAGTGATTATTCGGATCGATACTACCGCCCGTTTCCAGCGGGAAATCGCTACATCGCCGATGTGTTGGACCGGAAGGCTGCCGGCTATCCCGATCCAGATCCCGATTGCATGGAGTTCCTTGCGTCGCGAAACGTGATGACGTTGGGGACCGACAGTGCGAGCATGGGGCCACTGCCAATCCTCGCCGAACCGACACATTACGCGGGGCTGAAGCACGGCATGATCTGGACCGAAGGTGCGACGAATCTCGGCGCGCTGCCGCCAACGGGAGCGTTTTACTGCATGCTTTGCCCAAAACACAAAGACGGACCCTACAGCGAAGCCCGCGCGCTGGCCATCGTGGGGGGCGACTTGCCGAAGCGATTGATCGAGTCGGTTAAGAACAAGCGGGCGATTGATCTTTCGCCAACGTTGGCCGCAAATCTTCCGCTCACATCGCCGGGGATTGGCACGGGCCAGCATCGTCAGGTTTATCTGAAAGTCGACTTTCTGTATTCCGAGTATCTCGACCTGTGGCACCACACGCATTTGATGGACAGCATGGCGGGAACGCATCTCGTTCCTCCGGCGTTCGCGTTGCCGGCCGACGGAAACCCCGTTCCCTACGCCCCGGAGATTCGCGGTTGGCTGGAAGAATACGAGAGAGACTACGGCCGGCGTGGAACCAGTTCCATGACAACCGAACGCGTTCCGCTGGCCTGGACCTGCGGCGAAGCGCGTGTCATCGATGTTACGGATCTCGTTGGAACGACAAAGATGAGCAGCTGGCCGGCATCGCCCGAGATCACGGTTGCGCAGATCCAGGCTTTTGAAAAGTCGCATGGCCTTCTCCAGAAAGGCGACATCGTCATCTTTCGCACCGGACACATCGACAAGCACTTCCGCGCACAACCGGAGGATTCGGGAATGTGGCTCGATCCGTTGAACGGCAAGGCCGAAGGCTGGCCGGCACCCGGACCTGCTGCGATTGTCTACCTCAAACAGAGAGGCATCCGTTGCGTCGCGACAGACGCGCCGGATCTTGGTGGTGTCGATCCGAAACGCGCGCTTATGACATACTGGGCACTCGGCAGTCGCGAGATGGTTGGAGTCGAGTTTCTGCACAACGTCGGGAAAGTTCCCAAAGAAGCCTACTTCCTGTTTGCCGCCGTCAAAATCCGCGACTGCCACGGTGGCCCCGGTCGAGCGATCGTTCTTCACTAGCCAAGAGAAGGCCGCAACCGTTGGCTGTCGTACCTGTCAAGAAACTGCCTCTTTGATCAACCGCGATACAACGAACAACATGGAGACACGATGACAAACCCGTTTGATCTTTCGGGCCGAGTTGCGCTCGTTTCTGGTGCCGCCAGCGGCATGGGCAAGGCGGCATCGCTTGCCTTGGCCGAAGCGGGGGCCGATGTCGTGTTGGCCGACATCGATGAAGCGGGCATGCAGGCAACGGCAAGCGAGATCGCATCGCTCGGCCAGAAGGGAGTTCCCGTCCGCTGCGATATTTCGCAGCCCGACGAGATTCGCGCGATGTTCGCTCGGGTCGATGAAGAATTCGGGCGAATTGACTTTGTCGCCAATATTGCCGGCGAAGCGATTCGCAAGAAGCCCGAAGACATTTCGCTCGACGACGTCGAATGGACGTGGCGGAATCTGGTTTACGGTCGGTTTTGTTGCTGCCAGGAAGCGGGGCGGCGAATGCTGGCGGCCGGCAAGGGAAGCATTATCAACCTCGGTTCGCTTGCCAGCATGACGGCCATGGGTCGCGGACACATTGCCTACAGCATGGCGATGGGCGCGGTGGTGCAGATGACGCGCGAACTCAGCACCGAATGGAGCGGCCGCGGCGTGCGCGTGAACTCGATTCTCCCGGCACAGGTTTTGAATCCCGGTCTGCAGGATCGGATCGATGCCGACCCGCGCATCAAGGACCGATTCCTGAGCGGCATTCCGGCCGGCCGCTTCGGACATCCCAACGACATCAAAGGGCTTATTGTCTTGCTTGCATCCGATGCCTCATCCTGGATCACCGGCGCGATCATCCCCATGGACGGCGGCAACATGGCATTGAACGCGGGCGGCTCGGTCGGCAGCGAAGTGTTTGGCGAGTAGGATGTGGAAACAGAGATCAGAAGTCAGAGATCAGAAAGTCAGAAAGTCAGATGAGTTTATCGCTTTACTGACCTCTGACTTCTGATCTCTGAACTCTCTTCAGTCAAGCTACGGTCGTTGATTCAGAATTCACAACGTACGATTCACAGCGTAAGAAAGAACCGCGATGACCGACACGCAAACCGTACAGACCACTCCTGCAACTCTGCTCTCCCTTTACCGCACGATGCAAGTCATCCGTCAGTGCGAAGAGCGGCTGGCAAAATCGCATCAGCGCGGTTTGGTGCACGGAGCGTGTCACACCTATGTCGGCGAAGAAGCGATCGCCGTCGGCGCGTTCGCCCATCTGCGCAACGACGACGTGGTCTTCAGTACGCATCGCGGGCACGGGCATGCGCTGGCCAAGGGCATGCATCCGCAGGAGTTGATCGCCGAACTGTACGGCCGCGAGACCGGGTGCTCGCGGGGACGCGGCGGCAGCATGCACTTGTTCAAACCCGAAATCGGCATGATGGGAACCAGCGGCATCGTGGGCCCCTGTATCCTGCACGCTTGCGGCGGCGGCTACAGTTTCAAAATCAAGAAAACCGACAACGTCGCAGTTGCCTGCTTCGGCGACGGAGCCGTCAACAATGGCGCATTTCACGAGGGCCTGAATTTGGCCAGCATCTGGAATCTGCCCGTCGTCTTCATTTGCGAAAACAACCAGTTTGCCACCGAAGTGGCCTTCAGCGATTCCAGCGGAATTCCCGACGTCGGCCGCCGTGCTGAAAACTACGGGATTCCCGGATTTGAACTCGACGGCAACGACGTGCTCGAAATTCATCGCGTTGCCGGCGAAGCAATTGAGCGCGCTCGCGGCGGCGGCGGACCGACGTTGATCGAGTGCAAAACCTACCGTACGCGGGCCCATGCCGAAGGCATGGGCGATTTCACTTATCGCACCAAAGAAGACGTCGAAGACTGGAAGACCCGCTGCCCCATTCAGCGGCTGCGCAGCCATCTGCTGGCCGAAGATCTTGCAGCCGCCGACGAGTTGGACGCGATTGAAGGCGAGGTTCGCGACCTGATTGAAGAGTCGCACCAATTTGCAGAGGCCAGCGAATTTCCCTCCAGTGAAACGGCAACTCATCACGTGTACGCTGAAGACAATCGGCAGTCGATTGCAGAAAGTTCAATCGACGATTCCACCTCCCGCGAGATCACGTTCGTCGCGGCGACTCTGGAAGCGCTCGATCATGCAATGGCGGAGAACCCGGACATCTTCGTCATGGGCGAGGGAATTGGAGCACGCGGCGGAAACTTCATGACGACAGCTGGCCTGTACGACAAGTACGGTGCCGATCGGTTATGCGACACGCCGATCTCCGAACGCGGTTTCGTCGGCCTCGGTTGCGGAGCGGCAATGACCGGCACGCGACCGGTGATCGACTTCATGTTCATCGACTTCATCAACGACGCCTTTGGCGAAACGATTAACCAGATCGCCAAAATGCACTACATGAGCAGCGGGCGATTGAAGATGCCGATCCTGCTGCGCGGTTGCGGCGGCATCGGTCATTCGGCCGCCACGCATCATTCGGGCTTGTACCACGCCATCTATTCGCACATCCCCGGCTTGCGGGTGGTCATGCCATCGAACCCCTACGATGCCAAGGGCCTGATCGCCCACGCACTGCGATCGAACGAACCGGTGCTGTTCCTCGAACACCGCGAATTGATGTCCATGAAGGGACCGGTTCCCGAGCAGTACTACGAGATCCCCTTCGGCCAGGCCAAAGTCGTCCGCGAAGGCACCGACGCAACCGTCGTCGCCATCGCTTTGATGGTGCAGCATACGATCAAAGCCGCTGAACAACTCGCCGCCGAGGGCATCTCGATCGAGATCATCGACCCGCGCACTGTGTCGCCGTTGGACACAGAAACCATCCTGCAATCTCTCGCCAAAACGGGGCGCGTGTTGATTGTCGATGAAGCGTTTCAGCCCTGCAGTGTCGCCTCGGAGATTGCAGCGCGACTCACCGACGCCGGTTTCAACGACCTCGACGCCCCCATCAAGCGACTGAACGGTGCCTTCACGCCGACGCCGTATTCGCCCACACTGGAAAAGGCAATCGTCCCACAGGCTGAAGATGTCGTCCAGGCAATTCGTGACTTGTTAGAAGAATAAAGGAAGGGAGAAAGGCAATTTCAAACCCCTCTCCCCCCGGGTGAGGGCCGCCGATGAACTGGAAATACCCTCATCCAGAAGGAGTTTTGAAACCACTGCCAACTCCCACGCAATACCATGCCCATTGAAGTCATCATCCCGCGGCTCGGCTGGTCGATGGACGAAGGTCTGTTCGGCGAATGGCTGATAAACGACGGCGACTTTGTCAACGTCGGCGACATGCTGTTCGTGCTGGAAGGCGAAAAGGCCTTGCAGGAAATCGAATCGTTCGACGAAGGAATTCTGCACATCCCCGCCGACGCACCGCAGTCGGGCGACACGGTTGCCGTCGGACAACGGCTCGCTTATCTGCTGGCCGAAGGCGAGTCGCCGCCCGCACCCGATACGACCGCGCCGGTTGCCGAGAATGTTGAAAACGTTCAACCCGCACACAAGCCAACTCAACCGACTGAACCGGTAACCCGTACAGCCAACCGCGTTGTTGCCTCACCGCGCGCACGCCGCACGGCTCGCCAGCTTGGTGTCGAATGGGCAACCATTCCAGGAAGCGGGCGCAACGGCCGAATTCGCGAACGCGACGTCATCGCCGCCGCGCAGCAATCGCCGGCACAGGCCGGGTTACCCAAGACGCGGGGAACCCTGCAGCCGCCCTCAAAGATGCGCCGCACCATCGCACAGCGGATGCTCGCCGCCGTCCAACAAACGGCACCGGTCACGCTCACCACAAAAGTCGATGCGTCCCAACTCTTCGCCGCTCGGCAGCGATACAAATCCAGCGGCGCGGAAAACGCACCCAGTTACAACGACATCCTCGTCCAACTCGTCGCAAATTCGCTGCCGCAGTTCCCGGAACTGAATGCCAGTTGGATCAACGACGCGGTTTATACATACGACGAAATCAACATTGCGATCGCCACCGACACACCGCAAGGCTTGTTGGCTCCCGTGTTACGGAACGCGACCGAGTTGTCGCTGGAAGAAATCGCCGCCGAATCGCAACGGCTGACCGAGCAAGCGCGCTCGGGTCAACTCACCGAAGAACAACTCAGCGGCGGCACGTTCACAATCACAAACCTCGGCATGTTCGACATCGACCACTTCACGCCGATCATCAATCTGCCGCAAACCGCCATCCTCGGCATCGGCCGCATCGCCGACGAGCCGGTCATCGCCGGCGACAAAGTCATCCCCGGCAAAACGCTGTCACTCAGCCTCACCTTCGACCACCGAGTAATCGACGGCGCCCCCGCAGCCAGATGGCTGCAACGGCTCAGCGAATTGATCCTGCAACCACAACGGTAAACCGAACACGACTTGCCTGCTTGCTATCCCCACGATAGGGCCTGCGGCACGTACGCCCCTCCATCACTCGAAATCACACTCCACCCCCGAGGCCGCCCGAAGAAGAGGCAAATTGGTTCCTGACACCTTTGTTGTCCTCTGTTCATTCCGCTTGTGATTACACATCGCTCCGCGCAGAATGATACGTTACCGTGAACATTCGATTTCACGTGACCGGAATGCCGTACCGCTGCCAGGGAGACGACGATGAACATGCGACTGCCCCTTCATCTTTCACCGCGGATACAGGTTGGTCTTGTGGTCGCCGTTATCGCCTTGGCGTCGATGTTACTTGATGCAGCCCTGGCGTTTCCTCCTGCTCAAGAGAAAGACGTTGCCGACCAGTTTCAGGAGTTGCGAGACGAGGCGAAGTTAGCCAAGTTTCCAGAGGAGCGAAAGAGAATCGCTTTCGAAGCGGTGGCGGCGGCGGAACTGGCGGTCAAAGGCGGCGACTATCTGTTGGCCAACAAGCTGGCGATTCTCGCCACCGACATCGCGAAAGAACTGCGTAACAACCACGCCCGGACGGAAGCGGAGTTGATGAAGAAGCGAGTCGGCCAGATTGGTCGCGAGTTCCGCAAAGTGAAGAAGTATCGCAAAAAACTGATGAATTCGCCGGATGACCCGCAGGCATGCTATCGGTATGGACGGTTTGTCGCTCTATTTTGCGACGACTGGGAAACCGCCCTGCCATTGTTGGCAGCGGGCGAAGACGATGCCTGGCGATCGGCGGCAATGCTGGAACTGTCAGGGGCGAAGGACAACGACAGCCGCGTCAGAATTTCCAACGTTTGGCTCAAACTGGCAGAAAAAGAGCGCCCACGCGAAAAACTTCAGCTGAAACTGCACGCTTACGACTGGATCCGTCTGGCTTGGAGCAATTCAGACGGCGCCGAACGCAAAAAGCTCGACGCGCAGTTGGCCGAATCGCCAATACGGTATTTGAATCACATGGATGAAGATGAATACGTACGCGGCCCGTGGCCGTTGGGTAAGAACGGCGAAATTGGCAATCCGGAGATTGGCAGGTTCTTCGTCAACAAGCAGGCATTCCCCAATGGATTGGGCATGCATCCGCCCAATTCGGGTTTTGCTCGCCTGCGTTACAAACTCACGAGTAGTTACAAGACATTCAACGCGGGCGTCGCCCTGATGGATGATTCAAGTATCATCGCCAGCGACATCACGTTCTGGGTACTTGGTGACGGCAAGGTGCTCTGGAAATCGGCCCCGTTCCGCAAACAGGGCGACGTTCAGTACTGCAGTGTGAACATCAGGAACGTGAAGCGGTTGGAGGTTCGAACTCACGCCGCTGGCAGCCATATCGCGGCCTATGCCGTTTGGCTCGATCCGTATTTATCGAAGTAACATCGTTCAGTCGCTACCGTAACTCCCAAGTTCAAGACGCATTCCCAATATGACATTTTCCGCCTATACCGAGCCCTTTGCTGATCACCCACTGTTGCAGGAACGAGTTCTATTTGTCCTGCTGGCGTTGCCCGGCGATGTGCAGCGTGATTTTGTGGATGATCCGCGGTTCGGCACTGCGATCGACAACTATGAACCCGGCAAGGGTTGGACGCTGCTCATGCCGACACCTGGTCCCCTCGGCGAGGGAAGTCGTCGCGTGGTGCTGAGACCCAAGCTGGAGGTGGCGTCTGAATCATTCGCGAAGTACGTCATTGCTCATGAGTTCGCTCATGCGTTTCTGCGAAACGGCGGTTGGGGCGAAATCACAGACGTGGAAGAAGCGGCCGATGCCCTCGCGGCTTCGTGGGGATTCCATAGGCCAGCGACGTGAACCTGCCAGCCGGGTAGGTCAGGTTTTATCCTGACGTCTTTCCGTGTTGTGACTTCTCATGCGGCGAACACGTCGGCAATGTTTGGAGCCGGGAGCGTTCGGATGCAGCAACAATATGGAGCGCGTAAGCCGTCAGGCTTCAGCCTGACCTACAGTCGCTTTGGCTTTCTCCTTTGAGATCGTTAGTCACGCGGAGGAAGGGTGATCGCGGTTCCGAAATTTTCTTTGCCTTTCGGGGCAGAGAGTCTGAGAACGTGTCTTCAAATTGCATGAATTGATAAAAATCGCTACGACTCCGTGTCTTTGGTTCTCAGGTCAAGGACGACGGAGACGCAACGATGAAGCGGCAGTATCCCAGCGATGTGACGGAGCGGCAATGGCGGATTCTCAAAAAACTCATCCCCAA